>Ga0114931_10005077_pt1 | contig 16298 bp, 13 predicted proteins | sample 2SBtaG_FD_89579 | JGI IMG/M metagenome (GOLD analysis project Ga0114931, IMG submission 89579) | Deep subsurface microbial communities from Kolumbo volcano to uncover new lineages of life (NeLLi) - 2SBTROV14_V59a metaG | ecosystem: Environmental > Aquatic > Marine > Volcanic | place: Kolumbo...
ATTTCATCCCGCCATTTCGATTGAAGCGCGCTGACTGATGGCGGTGATCTCGCATCCCAGGATGCGTGTGAAGAAGGCGGGTTGAAAACCCGCCCCACTACACGAGGAGTGAAACCGCGCTAGGTCGTCGCACGGGGTTTCTCCCACTCGAAATCCGGATCGTTCTGGAGCGTCGTCGCGGCTTGCCGTGCGCACCGTTTACAGATAATCGCTTCTTCGTAGATCGGGCTCTGCCAGTGGGCGCCCTTGCGGTCCTCGATGCACATCGTGCACTTGCTGGTCGCGTCGCTCTCCGGGTTTTCGTGGAAGGCGTTGATCTCGGTGTACGCGACGGTCAGGCAGCTCGCGCAGATCAGGCTCCCGCGGTGGCCCTCGACCATCTGGTTGTCCTCGGTCCACGCCTTCCGGCAGAAATCGCAGATGAAAAACGCCGGTGTGCCTTCTTGCTCAGGGTCGTGCATGCGCACAAGCGTACCGGATCAGCGACCGGACGCCGAGCCTGAGCGCAGCGAAGGCTCGGATACTGCTTTGGAAGACCTGTTCAGCCGACGCGGGCCAGCGGGCCCCGGCGGACGGCGTTCATGTGCGGCTGCATGTTCCGCCCGGGGCAGTCGGTCGAGGCCAGCTCGCGGTGCGTCTTGATCTGACGGACCGGGATTTGGTAGGTGCGCATCAGGCTGGCGACGAACTGGTCGAGGCCCTCGAGCTGGGCGCTCGTCGGGCGCTGGACCTCGAAGTTGCCCAGGCACATGACCCCGATGTTGTGCTCGTTCTGGTGGGCGACGTGCGCGCCCTGCCAGCTCAGTGGCCGGCCCTCCCAGACGCCGCCCATGGGGTCGATGATGAAGTGATAACCGATGTCGCCGAAGTTCCGCCGCAGGTGCGACCGGCGGATCAGGTCCAGGCGGTCCGAGACGTCGGATTTCGAGCGGAGTGAAACCGGATCCATCCCGTCGTGGTGAACGGTGATGCGTTGCGGCGGGAGCATCCGGTCCATCCGCGTCGGGATGGGGGCGGCGGTCGCCCACGCGGACCGAGGCATGATGCCGCGCGGGATGGTCGGTGTCGGCGCCGGGCCGGTCCAGGGTTCGGGGCGTTTCCAGTCTTTGTGGGCGTCGGCCCGCGCATCGGCGATCGTCCGTTTGGGCTGGTTCGCGGATTCGGGCCGGGCGCTGGGCCACTGCACGCCCGGTGTATTGCCCGAGACGCGCGAGCCGGCGCTGGCGCAGCCGCCAAGGAGCAGACCGGCGCCGGCGATGAGCCCAAGCCGAAGGGCAGTTCGGCGATCGGGATTGATCGGGACGACCGAGTGGGGCGCAAGGGCCGGGCGGTCGGGTTTGTCGTTGTTTGGGTCGATCACGAAGTCTCCATCGGCCCACCGGGCCCGGCGCCTGCGAAAAACCCCGGGGTGAGCCGATCCGGGGGAGTGTACCGCGGGTGGGGCGGGCGCGGCGGTGGGCGAGGTCCGGATAACGGGGGGCCGCTGGTGCGTCTACTCAAACACCACGGTCTTCCCGTCGCTGACGAGGATTCGATCCTGCAGGTGCGCCCGCACCGCGTCGGCCAGCACGATGCGCTCCAGATCCCGACCCTTTCGGATGAGGTCCTCGACGGTGTCGCGGTGGCCGACGGGGGCGGTGGCCTGGGCGATGATGGGGCCCTCGTCGAGGTCGTCGGTGACGTAGTGGCTCGTGGCGCCGATGATTTTGACGCCGCGATCGAAGGCCCGGTGGTAGGGGCGGGCGCCGGCGAAGGCGGGGAGGAAGCTGTGGTGGATGTTGATGATGCGTTCGGGCCACGCCGCGACGAACGCCGACGAGAGGACCTGCATGTACCGCGCCAGCGCGATGCAATCGATCCGGCGCTCGCTCAGCAACGATTCGATCTGTGATTCCTGATCCTGCTTTGTTTCGGGCGTGACGGGCAGGTGCGCAAACGGAACGCCGGCGGATTCGACGAGCGCGCGGAGGTTGTCGTGGTTCCCTATGACCAGCGCGATGTCGCCGTCGAGTTCGCCCGCTCTCCAGCGGAAGAGCAGGTCGGCCAGGCAGTGTCCCTGCTTTGAGACCATGACGGCGATGCGCGGCGGGGCGTCGCGCCAGTTCAGGCGCCAGCGCATCGACCGCCGCTGCGCGACCTCGCCCACGCCCGCTTCGAGGGCCGGGCGGTCGACGCCGTCGCGCTCGATGGCCAGGCGCATGAAGAACCGCCCGGAGTCGGCGTCGGTGTGCTGGTCGGCGTCGATGATGTTCCCGTCGAGTGCGCCGACAAGCCCGGTGACCTCGGCGATCAGGCCGGGTCGGTCGGGGCAGGCGATCAGGAGTGTGGCGGTGGGGGTGTCGGGCACGGGACAGATAGTAGCAGTGGGGCGCCCGGGTCCGGGGCCGCCGCGAGGCCCTTACGCCCCGGCGTCCCGATCGGTCACACGCGCGATGATCTCCATCGCGGCGTCGATTTCTTCGTCGGTATTGAAAAAGTGCGGCGAGATGCGGATCCCGATCCCGGGGCGCCAGTCGACGACGACCCGCTCGGAACGAAGCTGGTGTGCGACCCGCTCGGGGTCCTCGAACCCGATCATGACGGTGCCGCCCCGTCGCGAGGCGTCGGTCGGGGTGTTGACCCGCCAGCCCCGCTCCAGCGCCGCATCGACGATCCGCTGCGTCCGGCGCGCCGATTCCCGGTGGATCGCGTCCACGCCCAGGTCCCGGATGATCCGCATCCCCGGCCCGACGGAGTATAGCGCCGGGATGCTGGGCGTCCCCTGCGAGAAGCGGCGGATGGTCTTGTCGTAGCGGATGTCGGCGTGCTCAAACCCGAGCGGGTTCTCGTGCGCGAACCAGCCGGTGAGCCGGGGCTCGAGCGCGGCGATCAGCTCGGGCCGGACGTAGAGGTAGCCGCAGCTCGGCCCGCCGCAGAGCCACTTGATGGAGCCGCCGACAAGGAAATCCGCGCCCCACGCCGACGCATCAACGGGCGCGACACCGGCGGATTGGTACACGTCCAGCAGCGCCAGCGCGCCGACCTCGTGCGCGCGCCGGACAACCGCCGCCGCGTCGAGCCGGTGCGAGCTGCAATACGTCGTGTGGGACACCGCAACGATTCCGGTCTGTTCGTCGATCGATTCCAGGAGCCGATCCAGATTGACATGGACGCCGTCGTCGGATGGGACGACGGTGATCTCGGCGCCGAGACGGCGCTGCGCGCCCCAGACGTAGCCCATCGACGGGAAATCGAGCGCCGTCGTCACCACCTTGGGCCTGCGCTGGTAATCGAGACACGAAGCGGCCGTCGCCATCGCCAGCGTCGCGTTGGGCAGCGGCAGGACGCTCTCGGGGGGCGCCCCGATGATTGATGCGTACAGGTCGCCGACTTCCGACGCGAGCATCCACCACGACGACATCCATGCGTCCTCGTCGCCGTGGCCGAGCCATTGTGATTGGTACTGCTCGTAGGATTGGCGCACGCCGCTCGGCATCGGGCCGAGGGAGTGGCTCGCCAGGTAGATCCCGTGTTGGAGCGATGGGAAGGCGTCCCGGTTTCGGTTCATCCGTTGCGGATCCTTTGCGTGTTGAGTCAGGCGCCAACGAGCGCCAGGGCCCGGATCGGGCTCCCGCTGCCGTCTTTGATCTTCAGCGGCGCCGCGATGACCACGCTCCCCGTCGGTGGGAGCAGGTCGAGATTGCGCAGGCTCGCGAGCCCGAGCTTGCCGGCGCCGTGCATGATGTTGTGGCACGGGAACGGCGGATCAAACCCGCCGGCCTGCCCGGCGTCGGTCCCGATTGTCTCGGCGCCGAACCCGAGGACATTCCGATCGTGCGCGAGCAGCCTGACGGCCTCGGGGCTCGGCCCGGGCGAGTGCGGGCCGGTTTCGTCGGCGTTGAGGAAGGCTTTGCGGGTTGTCCTGGCGCTCCAGCCGGTGCGCAGCAGCGCCCACGAGTTCGCCGGGATCCGCCCGTGGTCCCGCTCCCACGCTTCAATATGGCGTGGTTCGAGCAGGAAGTCCGGGTCCGCAGCGCACAGGGCCGAGACGTCGATGACGCACGCCGGCGCGACGAACCGGCGCGGCTCGATCGTTTCGCAGGTGTTGTGGGGAAGGTCCCTGCCCGTGATCCAGTGCACGGGGGCGTCGAAGTGCGTCCCGGTGTGCTCGCCGAGGCGCAGTGTGTTCCAGTACCAGGCGGTGCCCCGGTCGTCGTATTTCGAGATCGTTTCGAGCGACACGGGCGGCGAGGCGCCGAACTCGGGGGGGAGATCGATCACGGGCGTTTCGGGCGAGAGTGTCTGCGTCAGGTCGATCACGCGGACCGTGCCGGACGCGAGCGCGTGGATCAGCGATTCCATGGTGGTGTTGGTGGTGTTCATGGCGTTTCCTCCTCGCTGGTTGAACCCGTCATCCATCGCCCGAACCGGAACCTGTTTTCGAGCAGCCCGAGTTCGGTGACGAACCCGGCGGGGCCGACGGGCTCGACCTTCGCCACCAGCGTCGTCAGGTCGTCGCGTTCGAGCGATTCGGTGAACGCGCGTTCGAATCCTACGAGCGTGTCAACGAGCGCGGTGTTGGGAACGCCGGCCTCCCTGGCGATGCCTGCAAGGTCCGTACCCGTCGAGGTCGCGGTGGGGAACCCGCCGACCGAGAGCAGGTTCTCGTTGTCAAAGACGACATGCAGGAGGTTGCGCGGGCGGTACCGCGCCAGGGTCGTCAGGCTCCCGAGGTTCATCAGCAGCGACCCGTCGCCGTCGAAGACGATCACCTGGCGGTCCGGACGGGCCAGCGCCAGACCGAGCCCGAGCGATGACGCCAGCCCCATCGCGTGCTGGAGGTAGAAAAAGTTCGGGCGGTGGCCGACCGATTGCAACTCCGCCGCGACGGCGCCCATGATCGTGACGACCGCGCACCCGTCGAGCATGGGGTGGATGCGCCGCAGCGCGTCGATCCGCTTCATGCCGCGTCCTCCCACATCAGCGAGCGTTCGAGCAGCAGCGCCACGGGCCGAAGGGAAGAATACGCGAGCGTCATCGCGTCGCTGACCCGCCGCATCGCGTCCGGCGCCGATGCGATTGTTTCGTACGGGACCCGGATCGCGTCGAGGACGTGCGTGGTGAGCAGCCCGCCCTCGGTCTGCCATGGATCGCGCTCGCCCATGACGCCCCGGTGGCTGATGCACATCAGCAGCGGGATCCGGTAGAGTTGGGCGCAGGAGATGATCCCGTTGAGCGACGCGAAGAGGCCGTGGTTCTGCATCAGCATCGCCGACCGGACCCCCGCCAGGTGCGCCCCGGTCGAGACGCCGACGCCCTCTTCTTCCTTGGCGAGACGGACGAGCGTCATCTCCGGGTCGTCCTCGGCCATCTGCATCATGTGCACGAGCCAGGTCTCTGGCAGCGCCGACACGATGCGGACATCGTTCGCCTTGAGCGCGTCGTACACAGCCTGCGACGCGTTGGTTGAGACCGGCATCGGGGAACCCTCCGAAAAACACGCGGGCGCACGGACGCCGCGATCGAGTTGTCCCACGAGCGGGGCAGCGGGGGGTGTGGATCAGCGGAGCCAGTCAACCCATCCGTACCCCAGGATCAGCAGGATAACAACCGGGATCACGTACCGGATCCAGAGGAACAGCCAGCCGGGGATCGGGAGCGTCGACGAGCGGCGGATCTCGGCCAGCGCCCGGCCCCGGCCCATGCACCACGCGAAGGCGATCACCGCCAGCCCGGCGCCGATCGGCTGCATCGTCGTCCCCCACACGAGGTCGCTGATCTCGATGTAGCGGGCGAACAGGTACGCGGGCGTCGCCAGGGCGACCTGCGAGATCAGCACCAGCAGCAGGCTCCGCCGGCGCGACCAGCCGAGCCCGTCTTGCAGCGCCGCGACGATCGTCTCATAGGCCGCGATAAGCGAGAGCAACGCGACGATGAAGATCGCCAGAAAGAACAGGGCGCCGATCCAGCTCCCGAGCGTCATCTTCTCGAAGACCTCCGGGAGCACGACAAACAGCAGCTCCGGCCCACCGGCGATGTCCATCCCGAACGCGAGCACCGCCGGGACCACGATCAGCCCGGCGAGCAGGGCGGCGGCGAGGTCGGCGCCAACGGTGGCGATCGCCGTCCGGGGGATGTCCATCTCCTCGCGCATGTAGCTGCCGTAGAGCACCATGAACGTGCCGCCGAGCCCCAGCGAGAAGATCGCCTGCCCCAGCGCCGAGAGCGCCGTGGCCCCCCGGAGTTTCGAGAGGTCGGGCCGGAGGAACGCGCGCAGCCCATCGACGGCGCCGTCGAGCGTCAGCACGCGGACCAGCACGACGAGAAAGAGCAGGAAAAAGACCGGCAGGATGATCTGGCTGACGCGCTCGATCCCTCGTCTGACTCCCATCGCGAGCGCCCCGCACCCGATCCCCACGGTTACAAGCAGGAAGAGCCCCTGGCTCGGCAGCGCTTTGGTCAGATCCGAGAATGGTCTGACATCGTCGCCGGTCAGGGCAGACGTGAAATGCTCGGCGCCTTCCTGGAGGACCCAGGCAACGACCACGCCGTAGTACGACGACGACATGACAACCGTGATCAGGAGCAGGATGCTCCAGAGCCGACCCATCGGCGCCCCGATCCGCTCCATCACGCCCCACGGGCCGCGTCTGGTGTGCCGACCGAGCGCCCACTCGCTTATGAGCATCGGGGCGCCGAACAGGAGCACGATCACGAAGTAGAGGATGAGGAAGACCACGCCGCCGTCGCGTCCCATCATGTAGGGGAACCGCCAGATATTCCCGAGCCCGATCGCGACGCCGGCGGTGGCGAAGACGACCCCAAGCCTCGATGAAAACCCCGCCCGGGTCCCCCGATGATCACGATCATCGGTTGACGCGCGTTGCGGTTCGTCCACCTTGGGTTGGTCCTCGTGCGTCGGCGCCGATGGCGCCCACAGGGAAAGAGCCGCTGACTCCGCCGGTTCGCGCCCGCCCGGATGACCGGCCAGGCAAACCAAGCAGCAGACATGCTCGTCGGGAATCTTGTCGGGAAGGCCGGGACGACGGGTCGGCGCCCTTGACATCGGAACGAACCGCAGCCGGTCGGATTCTATTCGCTGTCGCTGTCGCCTGCGCCAGCGATCGATGGGCGTGTCCGCTGCGTCCTTCGTTGTTGGTCGGCCCGGTATAGTGAATCCCGCATGAGCGACATCTCCCAACAGATCGGCCAGTACCACATCGAGCGCGAGATCGGTCGCGGCGGGATGGGCGTGGTTTACCTTGCGCACGATTCCCGCCTCGGCCGGGCGGTGGCGATCAAGGCGATGCCCGCGGAGGTCTCACTGGACGCCGAGCGGCTGGCGCGGTTCGAGCGTGAGGCGCGCACGCTTGCGCAGCTCGATCACGCAAACCTCGCCGGCATCCATGGCGTCGAGGTCGACGGGGATCGCCGGTACCTCGTGCTCGAATACATCGAGGGCGAGACGCTCGCTGATGTGCTCGAACGCGGCCCGCTCCCTGTTGATGAGGCGATGGAGCTGTGCGCCCAGATCGCCGCCGGCGTCGCGTCGGCGCACGACGGGGGCGTGATCCACCGCGATCTCAAGCCCGCCAACATCAAGATCACACCCGACGGCAGGGCGAAGGTGCTCGACTTCGGGCTCGCCAAATCCACCGAGCCGACTTCGTCAACGACCAACAGTGAGATGCCAACGCTCACCACACCACGGGCTGATTTTCAGAGCCAGACGCTCCCCGGCGCGATCCTGGGCACGGCGCCCTACATGAGCCCCGAGCAGGCCCGGGGCCGGCGCCTGGACCGGCGCAGCGATGTCTGGAGCTTCGGGTGCATCTTGTATGAGTGCCTCACCGGGGCGCGGCTCTTTGCGGGCGAGACGGCGACCGACTCGATGGGCGCCATCTTGCACAAGCCGATCGATTTCGTATTACTCCCGCGCGAGACGCCGACGCGCGTCCGCGAGCTGCTGGCGCGGATGCTCTAACGCGACAAGGATCGGCGACTGCGCGATCTCGGCGACGCGATGCTCGAACTCGAAGCGGCGCAGGGCGAAATCGGGATGCGCAGCGAGGCCGACACGGGTGATGCAAAGCGTGGCCCGGGGTGGGCGGCGGCGCTGGTGATGGTGGCGCTGGCCGCTGCGATCACCGGGGCGGCGGCGTACAGCCTGCGTCCCGTGACCATGACCAATGCCGTGGCGACGCCGTTGCGGCCACGGTTCATCATGTCGCAGCTGACCGATGAGGCCGGGGCGGAGGGCTGGCCGACGCTCTCGCCCGATGGCTCGATGATGGTGTACACCGCCGTCGATGGCGGCGATACCGACATCTTCACCCGCCGCGTCGATGGCCTCAACGCGACGAACCTGACGGAAGAGTTCACCGGCGAGGATATCGCCCCGGCGCTGTCGCCGGACGGGCGGCTGATCGCGTTTGCCTCGGCTCGCGATGGCGGGGGGCTGTTCGTCATGGGCGCGACCGGCGAATCGCCCCGGCGCCTGACCGACACCGGCGCCGACCCGGCGTGGTCCCCGGACGGGCGCCGGCTGGTCTTCGCGACCGAGCAGATTATCAATCCGTTTACTCGGCAGACCATGAGCGAGCTCTGGACTGTCGATGTCGAGTCCGGCGCCGCCGAGCGCCTGTTCGCGGGTGACGCGGTGCAACCAAGCTGGTCGCCATCGGGCGCCCGGATCGCGTACTGGCGTATCGAGGCCAACGGGCAACGCGATCTCTTCACCATCGCCGCCGATGGCTCGGACCCGATCGCGGCGACATCCGATTCGGCGACCGACTGGTCCCCGGTCTGGTCGCCGGACGGGCGGTGGCTCTACTTCAGCAGCGATCGTGGCGGGAGCATGGGGATCTGGCGCATCGCAATCGAAGACGCAACGGGCGTCACGAGCGGCGAGCCCGAGCAGATCACGACGGGCGCCTCGGCGGGCGCCGGCGCCCTTGCGTTTTCCGGTGACGGTCGCCGGCTGGCGTTTGTGTCGGCGCTTGTCGAATCGGACCTGCTGCGGCTGGATCTCGATCCGGCGACGGGCGTCGCGGTCGGTGATCCCCGATCGATCACACCTTTTTCATCGTTGGCCGCCTTGCCATCGATCTCGCCGGATGGCGGTTCGATCGCGTACACCAATATCGGCGAGCGGCAGGAGGATCTGTTCATTCTGTCCGTCGAGGACAGCCGGCGCCAACGGGTCACCAACGATGCGGCCAAGGACCGGGGGCCGCAATGGACCGGTGACGGGAAGCGGCTGGTGTTCTACTCGGATCGGGACGGCCGGTATCGCATCTGGAGCATCCGCCCCGATGGCGGCGGGCTCGACCTCGTCGTCGAGAGCGACGCCTGGTTGGCCGCCCCAGGATATCTCCCGATGGCGCCTGCTTTGTCGCGCAATCGATAGGAGAGAATCGATCGTACCTGTGCCGGCTTGATCCGGAGACAGAGGAGTGGGGCGTCGCCCCGCCCCCGTCCCCGCCCGAAGGACTGACCTACCAGGTGTCCATGGACTGGTCCGACAACAGCTCGAAGTTGCTTGTCATGCTGTTGAACCAGGAACAGGGCTTGTCGGTCCCCGCCGTGCTTGATGTTGAGTCAGGCGTGTATCAGACATTCGAGGGGTTGCCGTCCGAGGGGTTGCCTTCGATTCGCTACGCTCGTTTCTTTTCCGACAGTCGGTTCATCGCCATCATGACAGAGCGGGGCTTTCTCCGGCTGGACACCGAGACCGGACAGACACAGCCGATTGACACCCTGCCCGAGGGCGTCGACCCACCGACGGAGTTCGACATCGCGCCCGATGACTCGTGGCTCTGTATGTCAAGTCTCCGGATCGACTCGGACATCTGGATGATCGAGTTCGAGCAATAACAAAGCCGCTCGATCCGGGTGGACCGAACGGCGGTTGGTTTTCGGATCAGGCACAGTTTGTGCGGGGCCGGTCAGCGGCCGCTGCGGCTCGCGTTGGGCCTGCTCGATCGTCCCTTTGTTCCCGCTTTTCGCGAGCGGCCTGGCGCGTTGGGGTTCCGGCCGCCGCCGCCGGTGTTCGCCTTGCCGCGCGGGCCGCGGTTGGTGGTCTTCTTGCGGTAGCGTCGGTTCTCGCCCGGCCCGCCGGCGCCCTCGTCCCGGGGCCGATCCCGTGTCGGGCGGGGCTTGCCGCCGCCGCCGTTCCGCGGTGGGTAGCCCCGGTTGGGCGGCGAGGAGACATCCACGGTGAGCTCGGGCGCGTCGGTGGCGACATCGATGCGGATGCGGGCCCGGCGCTCGATCGCCCGGAGGATGCCCATCTCGTCACGGTCGCAGAACGACACGGCGACGCCCGTTGCTCCGGCGCGGGCCGTTCGGCCGATCCGGTGGACGTAGGTCTCGGGGTCGACGGGCATGTCGAAGTTGACGACGTGGGTGATGTCGTCGACGTCGATGCCGCGAGAGGCGACATCCGTCGCGACGAGCACGGTCGTCGCGCCCGACTTGAACCCCTGCATGGCGCGGGTCCGGGCGTTCTGTGACTTGTTGCCGTGGATCGCGTCCGCGTTGATCGAGGAGCGCCGCAGGATCTTGGTCAGCTTGTCGGCGCCGTGCTTGGTGCGGGTGAAGACGAGTGTCCGCTCGACCCCGTCCTTGCGGAGGAGCTGCTCGAGGAGCATCGGCTTGTTGTGGCGGGCGACCATGTAGACGCGCTGCGAGATCGCGTCGACGGTCGTGGCCTCGGGCGCCGTCTCGACCCGGACCGGGTTGGTGAGCATGGCGTCGGCGAGGCGGCGGATCTCGTTGGAGACGGTGGCCGAGAAGAAGAGCGTCTGGTGATCGGTCGGGAGCATCTTGACGACCTTGCGGATGTCGTTGATGAACCCCATGTCGAGCATGCGGTCGGCCTCGTCGAGGACCAGCGTCTCGATCTCGCGCAGGTCGATGTGGCCCTGGTTGATGAGATCGAGCAGGCGCCCGGGGGTCGCCACGAGCACGTCGACACCGCCGCGCAGGGCGCGGACCTGCTTGAACTGGTTGACGCCGCCGAAGACGCAGGTGTGCCGGAGCTTGAGGTGGCGCCCGTACGTGCAGAAGCTGTCGAAGATCTGCGAGGCGAGCTCACGGGTGGGGCACAGGATCAGGGCGCGCGGGGCTCGCCCGTGGGCGGGCTTGCGCTTGGGCTGGCCGTTCTCGTGCAGCTCGCCGGCGAGGCGGTGGAGGATGGGCAGCGCGAAGGCGCAGGTCTTGCCCGTGCCGGTCTGGGCGCACCCGAGGACGTCGCGTCCGTTGAGGGCTTCGGGGATGGATCTGGCCTGGATGGGGGTCGGGGTGGCATAGCCCTCAGCGACCACCGCGCGAACGATGGGCTTGGCAAGCCGCAGCTCATGGAAACTCATATAGAAGTTGTCTCTGGTTCCGGAGTGTTCGGGCGTCCGGCGTTTGAAAAACCGATATGTCTCCGGACGCAAGCGCGTCCTCATAAAGCCATCGGAGTCGAATCGTTCGTCAAAGTGGTCCCGAACATCCACGGATTCGGACGAGGTTAGGTGGCGCCGGAGGGGAAGTCCAGAATCCCGAAAACGATGCAAAGTCACCCTCCCGACGCCCTGGGCGCCGAATCTGAGCGCCACGAAGGCTCGGATATCGGTGTTCACAGGGCTTGGAATACGATCTGGGAGTCCTTCGGGCTCGTTTGGCGCTCGACCGGGGGATTGGAATCCCCCCGGATTTCCGGGAACAGAAAAGATCAGTTTCCCGCGCCGCAGGAGCACCCGACGTGCGTGTGCGCGGCGCTCTCGCTGACGCCCCACCATTGGCCGACGCCGACTGAGTTTGGCCCATCGCCGAACGCGTCGGAGCCGACGGTGTCGGTGTGGGCGCCGATCTGGTTCATGGTCCGGGCGTCGTAGAGGCGCCCGTTGCACATGACCGAGCGGACCGAGTCGGTGTTGCGGATGTTTTCGAGCGGGTTGGCGTCGAGGACGACCAGATCGGCGAGCTTGCCCGGCTCGATGGAGCCGATCTCGTTATCGAGGCCCAGCGTGGTCGCCGGGTTCATCGTCGCGCAGCGGAGGACCTCCATCGGCGACATCCCGCCCTGGGCGAGCATCCACATCTCCCAGTGGGCGGCGAGCCCCGCGAGCTGCCCGTGGGCGCCGGTGTTGATGAGCACGCCGCGATCAAAGAGTTTCTTGACGCTCTGCGAGATCCGGATGTGGTTGTAGTCGCCCTCGGGCGCCTTGGTCCGGCGGCGCGAGCGCGGATCGACTACATAGTGCGGCACGAACCTCGTCAGCGCCTCGTGCTTCCACACGTCCATGTGCTGGTACCAGTAGTTCTCGCCCGAGATCCCGCCGTAGCAGACGACGAGCGTGGGCGTGTTGGCCGTCTCGCTGGCCTGCCAGAGTTGGAGAATGTCGTCGTAGAGCGTTTCGACCGGGATGTTGTGCTCGACGGTGGTGTGCCCGTCGACGACCATCGTGAGGTTGGCCATCAGCGTCGAGCCGCCCTCGGGCACGACGAGCATGCCGAGCTGCCTCGCGGCTTCAAGGACCTGCTGCCGCTGGTCGCGGCGGGGCTGGTTGTACGACTTGACGCTGAACGCCCCGACCGCCTGCATGCGCTTGAGGTGGAAGAGCGCATCATCGAGGCTGTTGATCTCGGCGTGGTACCCGGCCCCGGCGGCGCCGTAGAGGATCGTCCCGGTCGAGAAGATCCTCGGCGCACGGATCAACCCGGCGCGCTGCATCTCGCTGGCTGAAAAGATGGTCGCCGTATCGTTGGACGGGTCGTGGATGGTGGTGACCCCGAACGCGAGGTTGGCGTACTGGCTCCAGTTGTGCTGCGGGATGATGCCGCTGGTCCCCTGGGGGCCGTGGGCGTGGGCATCGATGATGCCGGGCATGATGGTCTTGCCCGCGCTGTCAATCACGGTGGCGCCGGAGGGGATGAGGACTTCGTCCATCGCGCCGACGGCGACGATTTTGTTCCCGTCGATCACGACGGCGCCGTTGTCGATGACCTCGTCGCCGCGCATGGTGATGATGCGGGCGTTGGTGAGCGCGACGACTCCCTCGGGTGTGTCGGGCGTCGTTGAAAAGCCGATCGCGACGCCCTCGGCCGGCGGCTCGGGGAGCTCTTCCGGGGCGCCATCGAGGAAGGCGAACGAGTCGGCCAGTTCGCGGGTGAACAGCTCCGGGCCGAGCGACCAGTGGAGGGAGGAGGAATCGCCGGACCACGAGAGGTTGTCGCCCGCTTCCTTCGTGGCTTTGGCGACGGGCAGGCCCTTGGCCTTGGCGCCGATGGTGATGGTCCGCCCGGTCTCGACCAGGGGCGTGATGTAGACGTTGAACCCCTCGCGGAACGCGAGCCACTTCCCGTCGGGGGAGACGCGCCACGCCTGGACGGCGTCGCTGGTCATGAGCGTGCGCTCGGTGCGTTTGTCGAGGTCATAAGCGACGAGCATGCGCGTGTCGCTCGTCTCGTCGCCGTCGGCGACCATGAGGTACAGGCGGTCGTTGCGGGCGCCGAAGTGCGCGCCCGAGCCACCCTTTCGGATCAGCTCCGCTTTCCCGCCCCGGGCGTTGATGCGGAAGACACCCGTCTCATCGGAGTACAGCGGGCTGCGCAGGTAGCCGGCGCCGACCCGGCGGAAGACAACCGTTTGGCCATCGGGGCTGAAGACAGGGTCGACATAGTGCCCGGGCTCGGTGGTGACGGCTCGCCCGTCGCCGCCGGTCGCCGGTGCGATCCGGATGGCGCCCAGGTCGCGGTCGTCCCAGGTGCAGAAGACGATCGACTTCCCGTCCCGGCTGAACGAGGGGGTGTGCTCGAAGCGGTCGTCGAACGAGGTCAGCCGTCGCGGCTCGCCATCGGGGAGCGTCTTGACCCACACGTGGCCCAGCGCGACGTACGCGACCCGGTCGCCATCGGGGGACACGACGACCGACCGGAGCATCTTCACGTCGAGTGAATCCGGCGCCACGGGCTGGGCGCTGCGCACCGCCCTGGCGACCCGCATCGTCGTGCGCACGCGGAAGGGGATCGTCGCGACATGCTCAGAATCGATGTCCACCCGCCTGATCTTCCCGCCCGACCACAGGTACACCGACGCCGAGTCGGGCGACCAGGCCATCGCGGGGTACAGCCCATGGAGCGACCATGCCTCCTGGTTGTCGCGGTCGAGCCCCGACATGATCGGTCGCTCCTCGCCCGATTCGAGGTCCTTGACAAAGAGCGTGGTGACATAATCAACACGGCGGATGAAGGCGAGCCGCTTGCCGTCGGGCGAGGGCGTCGGCCTGACAGCGCCGCCGGGCCCGCCGGCGATGCGTTTGATCTCTCCCGTCTCGAGTTCGAGCCGCTCGATGACGAAGATCTGGCCGGAGGAATCCTTGTTGTATTGGAATGATCGCCCGGGTGTGGCGTCTCGATCGTAATAAAGATACTTCCCATCGGGGCTGAAGGCGGGGTCGTTGACGTCCTTCTGCTCGTTGGGGCGCTTGGTCATCTGCACGCCCGCGGCGCCGCCGCCGGTGTGGTACATCCACATCTCGCCGGCGCCGAGCGAGCGCTTGCTGGTGAAGTGCTTCTTGGCGACGACGTACCGCCCCGATGGCGCCCACGCGGGGTTGTTGACCAGGCGGAATGACTCCTCGGTGATCTGTCTCGCGTCGGAGCCGTCGGCGTTCATGATCCAGATATTGTCACCATCACCGGCGTCGGTCGTGAAGGCGATCTCCGTCCCGTCGGGGCTGAACCGCGGCTGCATGGACCAGTCGAGACCGGTCCGGATGGGGGTCGCGTCGCCGCCGCGCGCGGGGATGGTGTAGATGTCGCCGAGCAGATCGAAAACAATCGTCGAGCCGTCCGGTGAGATGTCGAGGCTGATCCACGTGCCCTCGGTCGTGTCGATGTCGACGTCCGACCAGCCCCAGTCGCCGGGCGGATCGGTGATGTCCCACTCCTTGATCGCCTCGGCGAGGATGTCCTCGGGCGACTTGGCCGTCCCGTCGGTCACCCCGTCGTCACCCGCCGCATCGCCCGGGTCGACCAGCGCGACCGCGGGCCCGGACGCCGGCGCGTCTGCCTTCGCCGGCGAGCCCGGCGCCGCCGAAGCGCAGGCAATCAACCCACCAAAGAAAGCGGCCATGGTGACGGCCGAGAGCGTGGACCTTGAAAACAAATCGGGCATCGTGGTGAGCCTCATGTGGTTCGTGTTGCGGAAGGCGCCGGGGCGTGGAGCACTGGCGTCGATGTTGGTGACGCCAAGGCAGGCAGCCAAAGGCTACCGGCCAGCGATCCACCCCGCAAAGCACAAGACAGCGAACCCGAGGCCGGTTCGCGTCAAAATGGAGCCGGGGGGAATCGAACCCCCGTGCGCGCTCGGTTTCTCCGCAGAAAGGCGCGCGTTCGCAGAAGCGCGCAGCGCTAGGCGCAGCGCGCCGCGCACGCGGCGGGAAGCTGGGCGACGAGGCTGCCAACGGGGCGGCCCACAACGCCACTGGTTCGCCCCCGTCCGCGAGCGGGACGCCCGGCGGGACGCCCGGCGGGACGGAGCCGACCGACCCCGACCTCGCCCGCGTCGCGGCGGCGTGGTCGGGGCTGCCCGAGGCGGTCCGGCGGGGGATCATGGCGATGGTGGACGGGGTGGGGTAGGTAGGCCGGTGGGCGGGGGCTTGTTGTTTGAGATGTGCGACGAGATTCCGGTTCTGGGCGAACTTCGCCGCGAATTCCAATCACCTCACGCGATGGGAGACCCAGGTCGCCGCACGGCCCGCGCCGACCTTCAAATGATTTGAAGGTCTGTGCGCTGCCTGTGTGTCAAAGTGCTGACTCTTGGCCGCAGGAGTCGGCGGTACGACATACAGCCGTGCACCGTCGCGGCCACGACCCGTCCGCCAGACCGAGGCTCCGGCTCCGACACCTGACAGACCGACGAAACCCCGCGCCGCGGCTCGCCGGGGCCGGTCGGCCCCGGGTTGTGTCAGGCCACGGGTCCTCCGTGGCGATCCGTTCAGCCAACGCCCGCGGGAACAGCGGCGCTATCCGACTGGGTTTGTTGCGCCTGTCCGGTCCGGTTCCGGATGTCGCACACAGGCGCCACACGCTGGCCCACGTCGCGTCGCGCAGGTCGCGGCTACCACCGGGGCCACTTCGCCAACAGATCGCCACACGGGCCAACGAGGACGCCCGAACCAACCACCCGTCACGGAGGACTCCCGATGAAGATTGAGCAGCGCGCCCTGAGCGCCATCACCCCCTACGAGAAGAACCCGCGCGACAACGATGCAGCGGTCGCAGCCGTTGCAGAGAGCATCGAGCGGTTCGGCTTCCGCCAGCCC
>Ga0114931_10005078_pt1 | contig 16294 bp, 15 predicted proteins | sample 2SBtaG_FD_89579 | JGI IMG/M metagenome (GOLD analysis project Ga0114931, IMG submission 89579) | Deep subsurface microbial communities from Kolumbo volcano to uncover new lineages of life (NeLLi) - 2SBTROV14_V59a metaG | ecosystem: Environmental > Aquatic > Marine > Volcanic | place: Kolumbo...
GATTCGGTACCTGCTCCTGCTCCGATTCAGGGCTCGAAGGAGCAGGATATTCCAACTGGCCATAACACTGCCCACTGCCCACTGCCCACTGCCCACTGCCCACTGCCTACTGCCTATTGCCTATTGCCTATTGCCCCTTTTTTTCCATGTACGACACCATCATTATTGGCGCGGGCATGTCGGGTTTGGCGGCGGGAATTCGGCTGGCCTACTACGACCAGCGCGTCTGCATCCTGGAACGACACACGACCATCGGCGGCCTCAATTCGTTTTACCGTCTCAGGGGACGGGACTATGATGTGGGGCTGCATGCGCTGACAAACTTCACGCCCAAGGGGACGAAAAAAGGGCCCCTGGCTCGATTGCTGCGACAATTGCGCATGTCGTGGGACGATTTTCAGATCTCTCCACAGCTGGGTTCCCAAATAGCGTTTCCCGGCGTACGGTTGGATTTCAATAATGACCTGGATCTGTTGCGGGCGGAGATTGCACGTGAGTTTCCTCGGCAAATCGACCCGTTTGAGCGCTTGGTGGAGCAGGTTGTCGAATACGATGACCTCGACCCGTCGGATGCCGATTTGTCCGCTCGAGAAAAATTGGCCAACTTGTTTTCCGAGAATTTGCTGGTGGAAATGCTGCTCTGCCCTTTAATGTTCTATGGCTCCGCCCGTGAGCACGATATGGATTGGGGGCAGTTTTCCATTATGTTTCGTAGTATTTTTATGGAAGGCCTCGGCCGGCCCCATGCCGGGGTACGTTTGATACTCAAACTCCTGGTTCGAAAGTACCGCGCATTGGGAGGTGAATTGAAGCTGCGTAGCGGAGTCCAGAGAATAGCCGTGGAAAATAACCGTGTGGTCGGTGTGGTGCTCGAGGAAGGCAAGCAGCTCGAGTCTCGGCGCGTACTCTCCTCGGCGGGGTGGTGTGAGACAATGCGATTATGCGACGATGGCCAATCGGTGTCGATTCCAAACGCGGGTTCAGCTGTGAACCAGGGCCCACTTTTAAGCCAATGTCAGGTTCCGAATAAAGGCTCCATTCAAGAGAGAGGTCAGGCCAACAGCCGTATCGCGGGTCGGTTAAGTTTTTGTGAAACCATTGCTACGCTCGACCTGGAGCCGAGGAAATTAGGGCACAAGAGCACGATTACGTTTTTTAATGATTCACCGCGGTTTGCCTGGCAACAAAGTCAGACGCCCTGCGACCTGCGCAGTGGGGTAATCTGCAGTCCCAATAATTTCGATTACCAGCAGCCCCTGGCGGATGCGACCATCCGAATTACTATGTTAGCCAGTTACGACTATTGGCAGCAGTTGGATGAATCGACTTACCAGCTGGAGAAGCTGCGTTGGTACGACCGCATCACGGAGTCCGCGGTGCGATTTGTCCCCGATTATCGGTTGCATGTCATCGATACGGATATGTTCACGCCGACCACGATCGTTCGTTTCACCGGCCATGACAATGGGGCCATCTATGGGACGGCCAGGAAGCAACTCGATGGGGTCACGCACCTGAATAATCTGTTTATCTGTGGCACGGATCAGGGGTTTGTCGGTATTATTGGCAGCATAACCAGTGGGATTTCGATGGCGAACATGCACTGCCTGCGCGATTGAATCCTGAACAAGGAATTTATCATTAGTCATTTGACAATAGTCATTTGTCATTGAGAAAAGAAGAAACAGAACCCGCGACAAATCATCGTTCGTTGCAACCAATGACCAATGACCAATGACCAATGACCAATGACCAATAACTATTGACAATTGGTAGACCCCCTGACCCTTTCCCTTTCCTTTCCCCCATGCCCAAAGATTTCCTCCAAGGTGCGAAAGACGAGTACGAAGTGGTCGTCATCGGGAGCGGTCTCGCTGGCCTGACCGCGGCGAATGTCCTGGCTCGGCAGGGGCGCAGTGTGTTGCTGCTTGAGCAACATTACAAGTTGGGGGGCATGGCCACCTGGTTCAAACGGCCAGGCGGGCATATTTTTGATATATCCTTGCATGGCTTTCCCTACGGCATGGTCAAGAGTTGCCGGCGCTACTGGTCGCGGGAGATCGCCGATTTGATCGTGCCGCTGAAAAATATCCGCTTTGACAATCCGATGTTTTCGCTCACTACGAAATTTCATCGCGAGGATTTTACCAGATTGCTTGTCGAGCAGTTTCAGGTGGAACCATATGTTGTGAAAGAATTCTTCGACACGGCACGAAGCATGAATTTCTATGACGACCAGCAGACGACTACGCGGGAACTGTTCGACAGGTTCTTTCCTGGGCGCGAAGATGTGGTCCGATTGTTGATGGAGCCAATCACCTATGCGAATGGCAGTACGCTTGAGGACCCAGCGATCAGTTATGGTATCGTGTTTTCCAATTTCATGTCCAAAGGGGTGTTTACGTTCCAAGGTGGCACCGACAAGTTGATTGGAATGATGCGGAAGGAGTTGGTGGCCAATGGTGTGGATATCAGGATCCGTTGCGATGCGACAAATATAGATTGTCGTGGTGGACGCGTGCGTAGTGTCGACGTAAATGGAAGCACGATCCGCACAGCGGTGGTAGTATCCAATGCCAATTTACGGACGACCCTATTCGATTTGGTGGGACAGGAATATTTTGATCGGACATTTGTGGAGGATGCCCGATCGGTGCGGCTGAATAATTCCAGTACCCAGGTTTACATGGCTGTGAAGCCCGGAGACCGTATCGATGAATCGACCGGGGACCTGCTGTTCAGTAGCACGGCACCGCGATTCCAAGCCGATCTTCTCTTGAGTCGCGCCATTACCAGTCGCACTTATTCCTTCTATTATCCGCGCATCCGTCCGGAAGGCCGTAAACGGTACCTGATTGTTTCCAGCACGAACGCGAACTACGACGATTGGGCCCAACTGTCGAGTGAACAATACAAGGCGAGCAAACAGGACCTGGTGGACTCAACCATCGTCGCACTCGAAAAGTACGTGCCTGACGCCCGAGCACGAATCGTTCATGCAGAAGCATCCACACCGCGGACTTTCCAGCATTACACCAGGCATGTCCAGGGTGCCAGCTTTGGCACCAAATTCGAGGGACTGGCTATAAGCCGGGCGCTACCGCAGCAGATTGCCGGTTTGTACCATGCTGGTAGCGTGGGAATCATCATGTCTGGTTGGTTGGGCGCGATGAACTACGGTGTGATTGTCGCCAATGAAGTCGACAGTTATTTGATGAGCAAGGGATCACAGAACAAACCATGGCTTCTCCTGAAATATTAGCAGCGATTCCTCATCGCGAACCGTTTTTGCTGGTCGATGAACTTGTCGAGCAAACCGAGACGCGTATCGTTTGCCGTAAAACTTTTACGGGCGACGAATTTTGGTATCAGGGTCATTATCCGAAGTTTCCCATTACTCCGGGCGTGTTGCTTTGTGAAGCCGTGATGCAGGCAGGAGCCGTGTTGCTAGCACGGCAGTTTAAGGAACAACCAGGGATGGTACCGGTAGCCACACGGGCTGGACATGTACAATTTAAAAAGATGGTCTTGCCTGGCGATACCATTGAGATCGAAGTTGAGTTATTGGATCAACTCGCCTCGGCCTACTTCCTGAAAGGACGCGTCACCGTCGGCGGCAAAGTGGCCGCGCGTCTGGACTTTGCCTGCACCTTCACCGAGGGGCCCGCAGCATGACAAATACGAATGATCCGCGAGGAAAAGCATGAGCGATTTTCTGCAGTTGGCGGGACGCCGGATTGTCGTGTTTGGTGTGGCGAACCGGAAAAGTGTGGCTTACCATGTGGGTAAGTTGCTTCAGGATGCGGGAGTTGAGGTAGTGTATGTCGTCCGTTCGCCAGAGCGGCGCGACTCGGTCCTCAAGCTACTGGAGGGTGCGTCGGTACATGTGTGCGATCTGGAGCATCAGGATCAGATTGACGGCCTGGCCCAGGAACTGACCTCCCAATACGAGGGATTTCACGGATTGGTCCATTCGGTTGCTTTTGCGGATTACCAGGGAGAATTACGTCCCTTCCATGAGACCACCAGAAGTCAGCTATTGCGGGCTTTTGATGTTTCCTGCTTTTCGCTAATAGCCATCTGCAATGCGCTGAAAAATTGCCTGTTTCCCGACGGTTCGGTTGTGACGATATCAATTTCCACAACCCGCATGGCAAGCGAGAATTACGGATTTATGGCGCCCGTCAAGGCAGCTCTCGACTCCAGCCTGGCCTTCCTGGCAAAATCATTCAGCCGCTTTTCCAAGATCCGTTTTAATGCGGTTGCTCCGGGATTGCTCAAAACGTCCGCTTCGGCCGGAATTCCCGGTTATGTCGATTCGTATCTTTATGCGGAACAAGCCACACTTCGTGGCCAGGCGGTGAAAACCGAGGAGGCGGCAGCGGCGGTCGTATTCCTGTTGAGCCCTCGGTCGAGCGGAATCAATACCCAGCGGATCGTGGTCGATGCGGGCATGGAAGTTAACTATTTTGACGAGCGCCTGGTGCAGGCAGCGCTAGAGAGTCCAGCATGAAGGAAGGCGGCCAGATGAGGAATCAATAGCTTTTTAGGGCAGAGAGACCGACTTTTTTCCACAGAGATGCAGCCGAATCTGGCCTTTTCGCCACCTCTGTGATATCCTGGAACCAGAGAGGTAAGTTACGCAAGAGAAGGAACCAGAGAAATCTCATCCGATGCGTATGGTTTCATTCGGTTTTGTCGGGCGAAGCCGGAAAATCTGTCACCTGGAATAAACGGTTCGTGACGGCCTCAATCCGGATAAATTGGTGATTCGATGTAATAGGAGCTGCCTGTCCGCTGGCGGGTTGTTTTATCCTCAAGGGATGGCTGGGTGGCGCCGGTTGGCGAAGCGTCCCGGGCGGTGAAATCCATACCGGGTTCGTGAACTTCCAGTAGGGCTCTTTTGTACGGTATTTTCCCCACATGATGAAAGCCGTGGCCGTGGCCAACCATTTTATCGATTTGGTGCGTCGTAGTCAGTTGGTCGAAGACGACCAACTGGGCAGGTTCGTTACCGAATTGAGCAAGGACCATGGGGGAAAGCTTCCAGAGTCGGATGAAACGATTGCCAAGGCCCTGGTTGAGCGAGAGCTGATTACACAGTGGCAAGCCGATAAGTTGTTAGCCGGAAAGCATAAGGGCTTTATTCTTGGCAAATACAAGTTGCTTAGTCATTTGGGAAAAGGGGGAATGAGTCAGGTCTATCTTGCCGAGCACATGTTGATGAAACGCAAGGTGGCGATCAAAGTGTTGCCGGCCAACCGGGTTGACGATTCAACCTATTTGGAGAGGTTTCGTATCGAAGCTCGGGCCGCGGCCAAATTGGATGATCCGAACATTGTGCGAGCTTACGACATCGATCAGGATGGCAACACGCATTACCTGGTCATGGAGTATGTCGATGGCAAGGATTTGCATGTACTTGTGAAGGGCAGCGGACCCCTCAGCTACAATAAGGCCGCGGACTACATTGCCCAAGTGGCACGCGGATTGCACCACGCACACGAGATGGGGCTGATCCATCGTGATATCAAGCCAGCGAACTGCCTGGTAGACAGGAAGGGCACTGTCAAATTGCTGGATATGGGATTGGCCCGGTTGATCGGGGACGAAGCATCGTTGACTCTGGATAACAACGAAAATGTGCTGGGGACAGCAGATTATTTAGCGCCAGAGCAAGCACTCAACAGCCATATGGCTGACCAACGGGCGGATATCTATAGTCTGGGCTGCACGCTTTACTTTTTATTGACCGGGCACCCTCCCTTTCCAGAAGGAACGATCTCTGAACGATTGTTAAAGCATCAGGTCGAGGAGGCGCCGAGTATCTTTAATGACAGGCCTGAAGCGCCGCCTTCCCTGGTGAACGTCTGCAATCGCATGATGGCCAAGAAGCCCAAGGATCGGTACCAAACGGCCGGCGAGGTGGCTCAGCGGCTAACCGATTGGTTGGCCGAGCGTGGGTACAAAGCAGACAGTGGTTCGCAGAAAACCGGGTCCGGCGGTGAAGGGGTCGGAAGCGATGTATTTCGCCGCTTTGCCGCTTCCCTGGATCGTACCGGGTCTTCCTCTGGCAGTAATGTCGGAAGTTTTAGTGGGCAGAGCAACATCATGGGAGCGAGTGATGCCCGTCTGGACGGTTCCGGGGCAGCGTCCAGTATTTCGAACAAGCTGGGAGATTCGGGGAATCGAGAGTCCGCCCGCACGGATCAGGCCGACGAAGATATCGGCCTGGCACCCCTTGATGAGGACTTTGAAGCCAAACAAAAGGAACCGGCTAAGGAGTCGGCCGATGAAACGATCCGGTCGACGGCATCGATATCGGACATTTCACCCGAAGGAGCTCAAAATCCGTTGTCCCAGAAGTCGCTCATCGAAGAGCAATTGGAAGAAGGGCGACTGGGCATTCTGGAATCGGAGACGCAATCCATGCGCCGTCGAGCTGAGGATATCAAGCCGCTTTATCCCCCAGGTTATGTACGCCCCCGGACGGGGACCTCTCCCTGGCTCTATGTCGGTTTGGGCCTGGGGGCATGCCTGCTGTTTGGTGTGATGGTTTGGATCTTGAGTCTTGGATCTTGAGTTAGGGGATCTAGAGTCAATCACGCGGTTGCGCCTGCGACTGCAAGTGGGTCGCCATTATTGGTGGCACATTTGTCCTCGGCGACCGGGCCGATTCCCACCCTGCCGGAGACTTGGTGGCGTTGCCACTCGAGGGCCAGCATCTGGCAGTTGATTCCAGATCCAATCCCCAGCAGGGCCACGTGATCCGACGGTTGGAGGTGTCCGGCTTCGGCTCCCAAGGCCAGTGTGAGTGGCAAGGCCACCGCGCCCGTATTGCCCAGGGTTTCCAAGGTAGGGTAGTCGATTTGTGGGTCAATATCGAGCGCTTCCATCAGCAATCGCCGGTGGGCGACACCGACCTGATGGCAGATCGTTTTGTCAACTTGCCTACGGGTCCAGCCGGCTTCGTCCAGGAATGCAGCGAAATTTTCGGCGCCGGCGGCTACTCCATGGTGCAGCAGTTGTTCGCTGTCGGTACTCATGAAGGATTGCAGTCCGTCACTCTGGCACAATTGGCGATGATTGGTCCGAGCCAGCACGCTGGCCCCAAGGAGCCGATTATGAGTTTGGCTCAGCTTCTTGTCACACAGCAGGACTGCCACGCTTCCCGATCCGATGGTCAGGGAGGCAATATAGGATTTGATGTCTTGTCGTGACAATCGGCGGTCTTTGTTGAGCCTGCAAATTGTGTTTTCCACCAATTCGCGGCCACATTCGGTGCCGACTACCATTCCGGCGCGAATCTGGCCCAATTCGATCATGTTTGCCACCTGAAGGATTCCGGTGAGAATTCCCAGGCAGGCATTGGAAACATCGTGAATCATGCATGCGGAAGGCAAATCCAGGCCATGATGCACATGGCAGGCCGTTGCCGGTTCCAGGTGATCACGGCAAACGGATCCGTGGATGAGCGCACCGATGTGCCGGCGCTCGACGCCGCTCGCCTGTAATGCGAGTTGGCCACTTTGGATGCTTACGTGGCTGGGGAGGGTGCCAGGCGGGAAGAATCGGCGTGAAGCGATGCCCGTCATCAGCTCCAGTCGGCCTCGGGGTAGCCGTAATCGCCCGTAGACCGGGTCCATTTGCCTTTCCAGGGCATCGGTGGTCACCACCTCCTGGGGGAGCGTATAGCCGATCGCTTCGAGGCAAACCTGTTGATAACGCATGGGCAGCTGATCGATGAGGGGAAGGATGGGGAGCCTTCAGCATAACGACTGGCCGGGGAAGAGTGAAGGTACAGTCGCTGCCAAGAATGGCCGATGAAGCTGACCCGGGCAATCTGTTAGCTGTTCATAACGTCGGTTCCCGGGCGGCTTATCGCCCTGCCCCACGTGGGGTTGAGTGACAATGTAGAAGTACGGAGGTAGGCATTCATCGCCTCTGGCCGCGATATCCCTAGCCAGCCTTGCGCTGGGGCATGCTCGGGCTCTTTTCACACCATTGTCCAGCGCCGCTCAATACTGGCAACGCGGGCATGGCAAACGGACCTTGCCGGCCAAGCTGGGTGCCGTCCCAGGCGTGTGCGTCGACCTGTTCCAAGATGAGCTCGGCAACGGCTACCGCATCACGTCCATCGGCCCCATCGACTTGCGGTCGGCGTTGTTCGCCAATGGCGGTGGCGAAATCGATTTGTTCCTGCTCAATCGCGTTGATTTCGGCACCCTCGATGGCCCGTTGGATCAGCAAGGTGGAGAAGAGCTGATCTCGAGACTCTTGCTGTTGTTCGAGACTCATTCCGTCCGTGGTATATTCTCTTCGAAGCACAGCTTCCACCGGTTCCACCAGGTTGGCAGATCGAGAACCGAAGTCGATTGCGGCGAAGCCACGGCTGGTGAAAACCTGCATGACACGCATCGCCTGGTAGCTTACGCGCGAAGCGGTCAATGACGCAACACAACCCGAGGCAAAGTGAAGTCTCGCGTTGACCATGTCTTCGTGGTTGCCCAGGACCGATAGCCCTATCGCTTCGACGTTTTTTACCGGAGATTGGACCAGCGCAAGGACAATGTCGATGTCGTGAATCATCAGATCCATTACTACCCCGACGTCGGTGGAGCGAAAAGTGTAACCACTGGTGCGCCGGGCATCGATGAATTTTGGGTCGCTGAGTTTGTCCTTAACTGAAGTCAGGGCCGGGTTGAATCGTTCGACGTGTCCCACCTGCAACACCAGGTTCTGATGACGGGCAAGTTGAACCAGTTGTTCGCACTCTTTGAACGTGGTGGCCAAAGGTTTTTCGATGAGCGTATGGATGCCAGCTTGCATTAACTCACTGGCTACCTGCTGGTGCGATGTGGTGGGTGTAGCCACGATGGCAGCATCGATTTCACCGATCAGATCACGGTGGTCCGCGACTCCACGAACGCCTGTTTCCGCAGCCACGGCCTCCCGAGCACCCGCCAGCGAGTCCACGACCGCTATCAGATCAATGGAAGGCAGTTGAGAAGCCAGCCGGGCATGGATGCGGCCCAAGTGGCCCGTGCCGATAACCGCCAGGCGCAGTGGGTCCCGCTGATGGGGTTTCATGCGGCTCTCCTTACCGTTTCACGTCGCCGTCCATGGTTGCCTTCCTGCTGCCCTTCGACAAATGTGAGCAGGTGCTCCACTTCTTCGGTGATCCCTTCACTGGCCCCCAGGATCTCCCGGGCGTGATACACGCCAACTTTGGTGCGGTAGAGTAACCGGTGAGCAGCTGCCAGTTTGTCGATGGCATCACGGGAGAAGTCATTGCGTTTCATGGCCACGATATTGATACATCGGGGTCGCGCTGGAATACCTTCGACCAGCATGTAGGGAGGCGCGTCGTGGAGCACTCTGCTTAACCCGGCTACAAAAGAATAGCTGCCAATGGACACATAGTGATGGATCGCGCAATTCCCAGACACGGAGGCATGACTGGCCATATGGACATGGCCCGCCAGAAGCGATCCGTTCGCGATGAGAATATGGTCACCCAGTTTGCAGTCATGGGCCACATGGCTGTTGCCCATCAGGAAGTTATGATTGCCCAGCCGAGTGATGCCATCTTCCTTTTCCGTGCCACGGTTGATGGTGACTCCTTCACGGATGGTGTTGCCATCGCCAATCCGGACACATGTTCCCGTGCCGCGGTAGCTGGTATCTTGTGGTTCGGCCCCGATGACAACATTGGGATACACGATGTTGTTGCAGCCCAGCGTGACATTGCCCATTAGCGTGACATGGCTGATCAAGCGTGTGCCACGACCAATTTTGGCTCCTGCGTCGATTGTGCAGAATGGACCTATTTCGACCTCTTCGTCAATTTCCGCGCGTGGGTCAATCCAGGCGTTTGCTGCGATACTGATGGCCATTGTTTGATGTTCGTCCGGGGCTGTCGTGGGGAATGCCGAGATGGCAGAGGGATCGGATTTTCGCGTGATTCGTATGAATTTTTCTCCAGGGAGGAGTTCTAGGCAGTTTTGCGTAGTGGCAGCTTGGGAGCAAATCGTTCCAGGAGAGCACGGGTTGCCATCGCATTGAGTTGATGCCCACTACAATGGGCAACAAAATGCCCTTCCAGGCGGCAGCCCGCCAGGGCCAGGTCGCCTACCAGGTCGAGCGCCTTGTGTCGGGCGCATTCGTTGTCGAAATGAAGCTGGTTGTCGACGGGGCCTGTGTCGTTGAACAGAAGCAAATCTTGAGAGGTAACTCGCTTACCGAGGCCCAGGTGAAGCATTTGTTTCGCTTCATGTTCAAGAACAAAAGTGCGGCTTGGGGCCATCTCTTGTCGAAAAACTTCAGGTGTGATTGCGAATTTCGCTATTTGACGGCCAATGGCCGGCGCATGAGGATAATCCAGCCTGTATTCCACCAGGAAGCCACCACCTACGGCAGGTCGAGCTTCGACCCACTGGTCACTCTCGGTTACACGAATGGTTTCAGTCACCTGCAACAGCGGAGCTGCCGTGTCTTGCCGGATTCGGTCGGTTTTGTCAAGAACGGCGACATAAGCTTGCGCGGATCCGTCGCAGCCGGGCATTTCGGCCTGGTCAACCCATACCTCACAATTGTCAATCCGTAGCCCGGACAAAGCAGCTAATACGTGCTCCACCATTTCTACGTTTGCATCGCCGTACCGAAGATTGGTGCGGCGCGGCATGTCCACACGGTTTTCAACGCACGCTGCAATTCGCGCATGAGGGCCAATATCGCTACGCACGAACACAATGCCTGTGTCTGCCATGCCGGGGCGGAATTCGACACGAATGTCTTTGCCGCTCCAATAGCCAAATCCGGTAACGGATACGGGATGCGCGATAGTGGATTGCATCGAATGGAACATACATGAATGGACGAATGTACAGGAAGGGGAAAGCGGGCCTTCGAGGTGGATCACCTCGAAGACCCGTAAAGACCAAGAGAATTAGCGGGTTGTGGAGCCACTACGCCTGGCCGCAGGCGCAACTCCACCTGCGGGATCGGTACCGCTTCGATTCAACAACGCTAGGATGTCAGGCGTAATGTCGATGTTGTTCTGATGAACAATGGGATCGTTGATAGCGCGCAACACACTTTCGCGACGGTTGGGATCGACCTGGTCGCCATTGAATCGTAGTACCAAGCCAATGTTATGCTGCTGGGCGTAATACTTCACCATGTTGCTGACTTCCAGGTAAGTCTGATAGTAGACCTTTGCTTCTCGCTCCAGGAAGTCCTTGCGAATACGTCCTGCTTTAAGATTGAATTCAGCTTTCAAACGGGCGATTTCTTCATCCAATTTTTTGAATTCAGGGGAGCCCACTTTGAAGCTCTTTCGTTCTTCTTCTCGTGTTTGTACCTGCCCGCGTTCGGCTTTGAGTTCTCCTTCCGCGGATTCCATTTCTTTTTTCATGGCATCCATGGATGAGCGGAACTGCTGGTAGTTCTTGAAGATGTAACTGACATCGACAACTCCAATATTGAATCGAGAGGAATTTGCGCCTGCCGGGTTTTGTTGCTGGGCAACCACGGTGGACACAGAAGAAAGAACGATTCCCAAGACACTGAGAGTAAGCAACTGAGATCTCACGTCAGCACTCCTTGCTGAAAGAGGTCATCCTTGACCCGTACTAGTGGCTATCCGTGCGTGCGGATGGCCCCCCCTGTCGACTGCGGGAAGGGGAGGCGGTGAAATTGCGGTGCGTATTGTGTCGAGATCGCGGCTGCGCGTAAAGAGCAGTTTTTACAAGTTCGCCTTTGACACAAGGTAAGGCAATTTCTATGCTCTGTCCCCCACTTGCGATCCGCCTTTTCGGACTGCTGTCATTTTTCCCGCCAAAGGATCCTGGATTGCCTGCCACCATGGAGGTATACGGTTGTTCTCTAAAACACCTCAGCGACGAATTCTCATTGTTGACGCTGCACGCGAATCTCGTGAAATTCTTTGTATGCTGCTGGAACGCGAGGGAGCCGAGACGTTTGTGGCCAGTGGGCCGGGTCGGGCTTCCCAACTGGTCCGCCAGCGCCGGCCCCACCTGATTGTCTACGACGTGGAAAGCGAATATGATCCGTCCCAGCAGGCCAAAGTGGATTTGGGCCAGACAGCCACCCGCAGCGATATCCCAATCGTTGTACTCGGAACCGCTAAGCGGCATGCTCGGCCTCTACCGACAGGACAATTCGTCTCCAAGCCCTACCATTATGCGCCGTTGATCCGTAGAATTGAAGAGTTGCTGGCAGATTGTGCCTAAACTCGTCTTGCGGAGAAGATAAATCTCGTGGCATCGCTTTTTGTCATTCAGGGACGCGATCAGGGAACGCGTTTCCAGCTGGAAGATAATATCATTACCGTGGGTCGCACCCAGAGCAACGTGGTGCGCTTGCACGACACGGAAGTTTCTCGGGTTCATGCTGAACTTATTCGACATGGAAATAGCTATTTGCTGCACGATTTGAATAGTTCCAATGGCACCTACGTCAACGGACAACAATTGCGTGGCGGCCGCCCATTAGCAGACGGTGGGCCAGCTGAAAATCCCCGTAGGAAGTTCAATGATGCTAGCCCTGGTTCTGGTTCCGGGGACGATGGCAAGGAAGTCTCAAGTGCGAGAAACGCTGATCCGGTTGTGGCAATGCCAGTGGCTGAACAACGCAAATTGGTTAGTGGAGACCAATTGCAATTTGGCAAGTCCATGTTGCTTTACACCGGTTTTGTCGAAGATTCTCTCGACAATATCGCCGATCAGATCCACATCGTGCCAAGGATGTCGACGGACGAAAATTCACGCATCGTCGCATCGCTCAGCCATAGCCATGGAAGTGAATGGCTGTTGCCCGACGCCAGCGATTCTTCCAGTCCCTGGCTTGCTCGAGCACGCAGCAACCTGCAGATTATGTACCGAACTGCGTTGGCTGTTAGCCATACATTGGATATCGACCAACTGCTGGCACGGATCATGGAAATGATCTTTGAATGGGTCGATGCCGATCGCGGTTGTATCATGCTCAAGGATGCGCAGACGGGTCGCCTGGTGCCCAAGGTTCGCCGCCATCGCCGTGGTGTGAGGACCGAGGAGAAAATAACCCTCAGCAAAACGATTCTCGATTATGTGGTGGAACGAAATGAGGGTGTGCTGACCAGTGATGCCCGTGATGACGACCGTTGGGATCCGGCGAAAAGCATTGTGAAACTGGGAGTGCGGGAAGCGATTTGTGTGCCGATGCAGGGTCGCTATCACGTGGTGGGTGCCATCTACATTGATACTTCGGTAACACCTCAGCGAATGCTCCAGGGGCAAATGGCCGGCAGTAAAGGAAATCAGTTTACCGAGGAACATCTGAAACTGATGATTGCGATTGCTCATCAAGCAGCACTGGCGGTGGAGGATACATCCTATTATAAGGCTTTGGTGCAAGCAGAAAGACTGGCGGCTGTGGGGCAAACCATCGCCTCGCTTTCCCACCACATCAAGAATATTCTGCAAGGCGTGCGAGGCGGCAGTTACCTGATCGAGTTGGGTTTGGCGGATCATGCCTTAACAGGGGCGGACTATGTACTGCCTGACGGCGGGGGGGCACTGCCCGACGGCGAAGGACATGTGAAGGAAGAGGATGATAAGGGAAACAACAGCGAAGCGGCACGCCGCAAAGCGGTAGAAACTATTCGTAAAGGTTGGGGTATCGTTGAGCGTAACCAGGATCGTATTTCCTCCCTGGTCATGGATATGCTAACTTACAGCAAGGAGCGTGAGCCTGTGCCAGAGCCCGCGGATTTGAATGAAGTGACCGCCGAAGTGATCAGCTTGATGCAATCGCGTGCCAAGGAACAGGGAGTGGATCTCCAGTGGAATCCGGCTCCTACGATGCCCTCGTTGATGTTTGACCCGGAAGCCTTGAATCGGGCAATCCTGAATGTTGTGACGAACGCGATTGATGCTTGCGATCTGGCTGACACAATGGACGGGGAAACTGGGTGTTGGGTCAAGGTCAGCACGGTGTATGAGGACGAAATGAATATTGTCCAGGTGATTGTCGAAGACAATGGTCAGGGGATCGATCCCGATGAACTGGAAAACGTATTTGCCGTATTTGTCTCTCACAAGGGAGGTCGCGGGACAGGACTGGGTTTACCAGTTAGCCGAAAAATAATGGAAGAGCATGGTGGCCAGATCCATGTCACTAGTACGCCTGGCGAAGGTAGTCGGTTTATTCTCGAATTACCTGCCACCGCAGTTGTTTCGGAATCGATGTCGCGAAAGCCCCAGAACGTCCGATCGAAAGAGTTACCTGCCGGGCAGCCCTAAGCATTCAGTCCGACGAACGGGTTGGAGCGTTTTTCTTGGCCGATGGTGGTTGGCGGCCCGTGACCTGAGTATACGATCGCATCGTCTGGTAGTCGGAAGAGTTTTTTTTGGATCGATGTGCGGAGCTGCTCCCAACTGCCATCAGGAAAATCGGTTCGCCCCACACTGCCGGCAAAGAGTACATCGCCACCAAAGATGCACACCGGCTGTAAGCCTTGAGTCACAAACACCACATGCCCTGCCGAGTGGCCAGGTGTTTCCAGTACGGTCAATGAAAAGCCGGCTATTTCCAGTCCATCACCCTCTCGAACGGTACGGTCCGCAGGGGGGCTGGTCAAGCCGACTCCGAAATTGGCGGAGAGGTTTTTGGCCGAATCGGTCAGTTTCTCCTCATCGCCTTGCCCAATAATCAGCGGGCATGTGGGGTAGGCTTCTTTCAAAGCGGCGTTGCCGGCAATGTGATCCGCATGACCATGTGTGTTGAGGAGGGCCGCGGGCATGAGTTGTAGATGTTTGAGCTGCAGTAAGATTTTCTCGGGTTCCAGGCCGGGGTCGATTACCAGACAGTCCTGGCGGCCTTCCAGGTGAACCAGAAAGCAGTTTTCCTCGAAAGCTGCGGAGACGACAGGGTGAATGATGACCTTGGGTGTTGGCATTGCTAGCTGCTGTTTTTCAGGGGAAAGGTTCTATTCCATTATCGGAGTGAGTTCGGTACGATGCGACCCTTGAGGCTGCCAATGGCGAAAACCGGCTGGCGACACGGGCAATCACTTGCTAGCCAGTCGAACAGCCATAGCGGATCTCCGTTCTGCCCACCCTACGCTAACATATTGGTGCTTCCTGGCCAACCAGACGGGACCCGCCAGGCCACCACGCTACCCGTGGATGCAAGAGGAGAGAAACTTTGATGACAAGAGTAAAGCAATTCGGTTGCCAGATCGTGGTTCTTTTCCTGGTCTTGGTCCTTTTTGGCCAGCAGGCTCCAGCCGAGCAGGTTGGCGTGCAACAGGCTGGGGGCCAGATCGAGGCGGACCGGGCACGCTCGTTGGTGGAGCCGATCGTGCGAGTCAACCACGAAGAAAAGACCAAACAGCCTCCCCAGCTGGCTTCTCGGGTTCCACCACCGAAAAAACCACAGTGTCCCTTTGACTTGACCCCAAGGCCTGGCGAACATCCATTGCAACCCGCCTTGCGAATGGCGGAAAAGTGTTTGGCGCATATCGATCAGGATATCGCTGATTACAGCGCGGTACTGCTCAAGCAGGAACGTATCCAGGGCCAGTTGGGAGAGGAGCAGGCAGCTTTTGTCAAGATCAGGCATAAACCATTTTCGGTTTATATGTTTTTCCTCAAGACCAACAAAGGACGCGAGGTCTTGTATAATGAAGGGCCTGACGGTACGAAGGGTGTCCTGGTGGCTATGGATAGTGGCTGGAAACGCCGTTTTGGAAAGTTGGAATTCGACCCGTAAGGCCACATGGCCATGAAGGATCAAAAATATCCGATCATGAAACTGGGGATCAAGGAACTGACCAAAGAGTTGATCTTGGTTGCTTCGAACGACGTAAAATATGATGAGTGCGAAGTGAAAAACTCGCAGCGTTTACTAAATGGTCGCCAGGTGACTCTGTTGGAAGTGACCCATCCTGTCCCGCGAAGGAACTTCCGGTTCTACAAGGCCCGCGTATTCATCGACAATGAGCTTCGCTTGCCAATCCGTTACGCAGCTTACCTCTGGCCCGAAAGACCGGGAGAAGCGCCTCCACTGGAGGAAGTCTATACCTATCTGAAACTGAAGATCAACAACGGCTTCACCGACCTGGACTTCGACAAGGACAATCCGGCGATTTTCAAAAATTAGCCACAGCGTAGCTGTTGAGTGCATGGATGGGCTGTGGCGAGTCAACGTGGAACAGTTTGAGTTTGCGCATCAGACGACCACTGCCAGGGTCCAGTTCGAGCGCCAGTAAAGTTATCGACAGAGCCAC
>Ga0114931_10005079_pt1 | contig 16293 bp, 15 predicted proteins | sample 2SBtaG_FD_89579 | JGI IMG/M metagenome (GOLD analysis project Ga0114931, IMG submission 89579) | Deep subsurface microbial communities from Kolumbo volcano to uncover new lineages of life (NeLLi) - 2SBTROV14_V59a metaG | ecosystem: Environmental > Aquatic > Marine > Volcanic | place: Kolumbo...
GCGTATGCGCGTTCAGACCTTCATCGCACATAAGGAGCTGGAGGCCATTATCACGGTTTTCTCTGAGTACACACGGAATCCCGACGTAGCCGAAGACGTGGTAGAAAAGCTCATGAAGTACGCGGAGCACCGGAATCGTGAGGTCGCCGTTTTCGCCGTTGGCGGGCTCGTGCGGTTTGGCAAGTGGTCGAAAGATGCGGCCATTGAGTTTGCCCGGCGGGGAGAGTGGGCGGAGACGGAGATTCAGGAAATGCTCCGTTTGTCAGGCAAGGTCATTGGACCATAGCCGGGTAACTGCGTCGACGGCAATGTCTGTACGATCAATGACGCCTGTGGACTTGGTGGGCCGTTTTACTGCGGTTGCGGGGGGGTTCCCAAAAAACTGCGACGACGGCGACCCGTGCACGTTGGACGGTTGTGACTCGAGCGGCGGTTGCACGCACCCGCCGAGGTGCGAGTTTTTGTGCTGCGAGGGGACGTGTTGTTCGCAGGGCGACATCTGTTGCGAGGGGACCTGCTGTTCGGAGAACCAGACTTGTTGCGGGAGTGCGTGCTGAGAAACCCAGCGCGGTGATTGACCAAGGTTACCTCCCTACTTGCGGCACCTTCCCGCGTTCGCTATCCTGCCGGTCGACGTGGCGCAAAGCGGAAACACCGACTGCATTCTGGCGTTGGAGAACGGAACCGTTCTTCATGGCGTTCATTTCGGACATTGCGGAACGCAAACCGGCGAGGTCGTCTTTAACACCTCGATGACGGGGTACCAGGAAATCCTGACTGACCCGTCGTATCATGGCCAAATCGTCACGATGACCTGCCCCCACATTGGCAACTACGGGGTCAATCCCCAAGACGTCGAATCGAACCGACCGCAGGTCGCGGGTTTTGTCATCAGGGAACTCGCTCGCAAACACAGCAACTTTCGCGCGACCCTCTGCCTGGAAGATTACCTTTTGGAACACGAAGTGGTCGGAATCCAAGGCGTCGATACGCGAGCACTGACCAGGATGCTCCGGGAACGGGGCACGATGCGCGGGGTGATTTCCAGCGAAACGTTGGATGCCCGAAAAGCCGTGCATCTCGCGCAACAATCGCCCGGTTTGATCGGTGCCGACCTGGTCGAGGAAGTGTTCCCGGCAGAGTCGTCGTCTTGGACCGAGGGGCTCGACCCGGCATATACCCTCGCGCGCAACGTGGATCACCCGCGTTCCCGCGTGTTGGTGATCGACTGCGGGATGAAACGGAACATCCTGCGACACCTGGTAAACACAGGCTGCGACGTGAAAATCGTCCCGCCCACCTGGAGTGCGGAAAAAATACTGGGAGAAAAACCCGACGGTGTGCTGGTCAGCAACGGTCCCGGCGATCCGGCGGCGGTAGGGTATGCCATTGATCTGCTAAAACGTCTACTGGGCAAGGTGCCAATCTTTGGCATCTGTCTGGGTCACCAGTTGTTGGGTCTTGCGCTCGGTGCGAAGACTTTCAAGATGAAGTTCGGACATCGCGGTTCGAACCAGCCAGTACAGAACGTAACCACCGGTCGTGTCGAGATCACGTCGCAGAACCACGGGTTTGCAATCGACACGGATTCGCTCGAAGCGGCGGGGGGAGTAGCCACGCACATCAACTTAAACGACCGGACGCTCGAGGGGTTTGCGCACAAGGAACTTCCCGTTCTCGCCGTGCAGTATCACCCCGAAGCCAGCGCCGGACCACACGATGCCGCCTACTTGTTTGACACTTTTGCGACCATGATGCAAACCAAACGCCCTGCCGTTTTAGAGCAAAGTCTTTTCGGATAACGAGTCGCGGACTTTCGTTCGCGCGGATGCCCCTCATCATATAGCAAGCCGCGGACTTTCGTCCGCGCGGCTCAGTCCCCGCCGCGGCTGATCGTTCGCGCTGACTCTCAACTCTCCTTCGCGCAGACGTTCCGTTCCCTCACGGTCGCAGCCCTGTCCGCTGCCATCCTCGTCGCAAATGCTTCGAAGGTTGCTTTGTTCGCACTGCGTCCGGTGGTTTCCGGGCTACGTTTTTCCCACCACCTGCGCGGTCTGTTTATCGACTCGAGCTGATGTCGGCGACGATCGGATCGCACACCCGCTGCCACTCCTCACGACGAAGGTGCATGGCATGGCGATGGGTACCTGCGTGCATTACAACGTACTCACCATCGGTCAGGTTCGAGTCGATCACCGTGGGCAAACCGAACATCGACCCGATCGGTGGAGCCGCTCCCAGTTCGCATCCGGGAAACAGGTCCACCATTTCCGCCTCGGTTGCGAGCCGAACACTGTCCTCGTGAAGCGTCCGGGCGACGCGATTTCGATCGAGCCTTTGAGCGGCGGGAAGAACGCACATCGCATACTTATCACGCGCCTTGACTACGACCGCCTTGGCCACATCGTGCCCCGAAATGTGCTCAACGTGCGCAAGACCCTGCGCGGTGTAGGCACTTGGGTGGGTGTGTTTTTCATACGCAACCCCCTTTGACTTCAAGAATTCTTCAACCTTCATGTCGCACCTCCTGATTCGGAGTGGAGTGGTCACGAGTGGTCACCGACCGCCCCGTGATGATCGCCGCGATCGCTCATTCGTGGCTCGCGGTCCCACCTCTTAATTATACATCGAAAACCGCCGCACGTCGCTTTCGTCCAGCCTCTTGAGGGCAGCGGGGTCTGTGACCGTTGGGCATCCCGTCGTACCTGATTTGTCGCGTCCGATGTATCATACCCAATTCGTCATGCCCCGACCTGTCATGCCGAGCACAGCGAAGCCTCTCGAAATCGGTATCTCAACGTGCTTCAGGCTCCGGGATATTCTTCGTCCGCTTGCGCGGACTCAGAATGACAGCGAGCCACGGACTTCAGTCCGCGGACGCTCCAACTTTTCGGGTTTTGCTCTCTTTTGCCGCTCGGAAAGCGTGACAGATCATCCATTGCCACACCGCCAGACAAGACCACCGGTTTTGTCACAGACCCCCCAAGTCTACCGCCCGGGGCGTTGGCGGGGAGCTTTGACGCGCGTAAGATGCCCGATGGACAGCGATGACGCTCCGCCTGACTGTTCTCACGAGTTTGTTCCCGGTACAGTCAACCGGCTCGAAGGAAAGGCGATGGATACAGTGACAACTGCAGGTACGAAACAGGATAAAGCAATGCTTTCAAAGCCCGGTTTTCCTCTGAAGGTGCCCGCTATTCGCATGGCCCCGTCGCTTCTTTCCGTCGATTTCGCCAACGTGGAACGAAACGTTGCGGCCATCGAAAAAGCCGGAGCACCGATGCTCCATCTCGATGTGATGGACGGGCATTTTGTTCCCAATATCAGTTTCGGTGCCCCGATCATCGCCTCTCTTCGAAAGCGTACCGAGCTGTTCTTTGACGCGCACTTGATGATCGAAGACCCGAAGCGATACGCGGAGTCATTCGTCAAGGCGGGTTGCGACCTGATCACGTTCCATATTGAGGTCACAAACGATGCCTTGGACATCGTAGAGCATATCCGCGGCCTCGGCGCTTCGGTCGGCGTGTCGCTCAATCCGACGACTCCGGCCTCGTCCATTGACGCGATCATCAAACAGGTCGATCTCGTGTTGGTAATGAGCGTGTGGCCCGGGTTTGGGGGTCAAAAGTTTATCCCGGACGTGCTACCGAAAGTTTCCGAGATCAAAAAGCAGCTCGGTCCCCATCAACGGCTTGAAATCGACGGGGGAATTGATCCGACGACCATCGGACAGGCTGCCGAAGCAGGGGCCGACACATTTGTGGCTGGGACCGCGGTTTTTCGACAAAAAGACCCCCCGGCTGCGATGGATAACCTGCGTCGAATCGCCCTGGCGGCGTACAGTAGAGTGAGATGATTTCGCCCGGTCGATCCTTTACCTGGCAGCCCTGTTTCGTGTACCCTGTGGGAGGCGAAAAACTTTACGGTGATTGACATGACATCGCGTGATGAAAAAACCGGCGTCCCGGCGGGACTGTGGACCCGCTGCGAGAACTGCGAACACATGATTTACGAAAAAGAGCTCGCAGACTCTCTGCACGTTTGCCCGGAGTGTGGCCATCACCGCCGCGTCGGCGCACGAACACGCATTGAACAGCTTACCGACCCAGGAACTTTCGAAGAATTCGCCGCGGACCTCCGCGCAACGGATCCGCTCAAGTTCAAGGATCGCATTCCCTACAGCGAGCGCATCGCCCGCGAGCAGGAAAGGACGGGCGAACCGGACGCAATCGTCGTGGGCAAGGCCTTTATTCGTGGACGCGCCGTGGTTTTGGGCGTGATGAACCCTGCGTTCATCATGGCGTCGATGGGAGCGGTCGTGGGCGAAAAGGTCACGCGGGCTATTGAGAAGGCCATCGACGAAAACCTCCCTCTGATTCTAGTCACAGCCTCCGGGGGCGCACGAATGCAGGAGGGAATGATCTCGTTGGTGCAGATGGCCAAAACGTCCGCAGCACTGGCGAGACTCGACGACGCCGGCGGTCTGTACATCGTCGTGGCAACCGACCCGACGACGGCAGGCGTCGCCGCAAGTTTTGCGAGCCTCGGTGACGTTATCATCTCCGAACCCAAGGCGATGATCGGGTTCGCCGGACCTCGAGTCATCGCCAACACCATCAACGCGAAACTTCCCGAGGGATTTCAAACGGCTGAATTCATGCTGGAGCACGGGTTCGTTGACCGCATTGTTCCTCGCGCTGACCTGCGACGCGAGATTGCCCGCATCATCGACTACTGCGGGAAATAGCGTTTTACTCAAGAGCACATTTTCACCAAAGTCCGCACCGCCACTGCGCCGATAACAAAATGGTTAGGTTGCGTCGGAGCCGAATGCTACGCCGTGGCGACTGGGCGAAGACGACACACCTCATCGACCTGTGCGGTGGAACCGCATATTACTTTGACAAAATTGGAATCTACTTTCTACCCCTTCGCGCAGGAAATATGGACCAGCGTAAGCGGATGTTCTATGTACTCACGTGCCTCGTCGGTGCGATGACGTCCACGGCAAGCTTGCTGGCGTGGATGGCTCCTTCCATGCCGAAGGCGGTCGTATCCAAGGACACCGGCAATATCCTCGGAATCGCGCGATCACTTGTCACCGAAGATGTTCCGGTATACAGAGCGCAGTGGCATCAAGTCGAAATCGTTCCCGAACCAGTCGCGAGTTCCACGGAACTGTCCCTGGCGTCCGACTCAGATGGAGGTTCTTTTCACTTTTTCATTGACGATCGCGGAAGCCTGTCGCGCGCCGGCAATTGGCGCGGTCAGCTCCCCGCGGGGAGAAGCCTCGACACGGTTCGCGTTCGCTTGGCGCGTCAGTCGGTCAGCCGCGTTATTTCAGCGCAACAGAGTCGCACGTTGAGCGCACTTCTGCGAGCACTCGACGAGGCGGTTTCTCCGGGACATCGCTCCCTTCCCATTCATTTTGACCCGGCGTTTGCGTCCTCGCAGCTTCGCGCAGCCGGATCGCTTCCCCGTAGCGTCCTGTTGTCTCGCGTCTCAGGGTAGTGCCCCCTCGCGCGCGTACAGGCGAATCGCCTCTGGCTTTCCTCCCCCACCTCCGCAAACCTGACCGGAGAAATCCAACAAGCCATTCAAGGTTGATACCGCGGTATTGGATCAGAAACCCTGGCAGCAAACCCCCTATTTGACCCATCTTCACGACACATAGAGCGTCTAGCTTGGGAGTGTGAAATGTTTCCCTTTTCATGGTTCAGCAAGCGGGTCGATAAATACAAGGACCGCGAAGCGGTCCCGTGTGTCGTTGTCAGGGTCCAGAGGAAAATCGGAGGCTGCCAATGAGTACAGATGGATCATCCCGCAAGGAAAAACAGAACCGCTGCGGTGGACTTCATGGCAAGGCGCGTTACAGCCGCTTTCGGAACCGTGCGTGGCGACTGCACTCGCAGCAGCTCATCGAGGAATTCGTTGAACCCGCCGGCACGCCCGACAAAAATACGCGACGAATTCCCATCAAGCGTCGAGCTGAATTCGTCCCCTCCGCGCCCGTACTGGGTAGCGAGTACGGCGTAGGAACGGAGCAAGAATTGGAGCTTGTCTACACAACGGATGCTCGAGAACAAAGCGTGCAGGTCGGTCTGTTTGATCAGGCGTTTGCACTCGTTTCGCCTACGTCCAAAGAGGATGCCGCAATTACCTTCTCGCGATCACAAAGCGAGCCTCGAACCGAGCCGAATAAACCCGGCGTACAAAGGTCCGAACGAAAAGCCCTGATTGGTTCCACCCCGCAAGATTCACCGACCAAGGCGGAAACCGGCTCCCCGTCGGTCGAATCTTTTACCGCAAGAGGATTCGTTTTCGGTTGCGCGCTTGGCACAGCCGTGGCTGCGGTACTGCTGATGATGGTTCGCGCTGTGATCCTCTAGAACTCCGACCGTAGAACCTCGACCTGCATCGCGTCAACCATCCCGTCGCCAGACCAGAGTACTGCCCAACATGATTCGCGCCTTATCAGCGCAGAACCTCGGTCGTCCCTAGAAAGGTCATCTGCGCAGAACCCGTGTATCTCTTAGAACCTCGGTCGTTCTAAGAGAGCGCAGTAATTGCGCGACTTGATGACATCTTTTTTGGGGCGGGATTTGGTTGCGGATATTTTGTTGAGACATCTATATCTTGAGCCGTGTTGCTTGTCTTCTCGCAAGATGCAGTGTTATACGATGCCCCGATGTCCAATCGGATGCTCCGTCGGGAACATTTTTTTCATTTTTCAGTTGCACAAAGTGGCTGTTGGCGGTACATTGTGCGCGTTCATCCCACAAATTGGTCGAAGAACATTGGCGCATGCAGTTTTTCACAGGGCAATATGATCGGACGATCGACGCGAAGAACCGGATTCAGTTACCCGCAGGACTTCGGGCTGTGGTTGACGAGTCGCGGGACGGTTCGAGTTTGGTTGTCACCCTCGGTGAGCATCGTGGGACACTGTCCATTTTTACAGAGCGTGGGTTCGAGGAGCTTGCGACCCGACTTGAAACGGAGTTCGAGTCGGATCCGGAGTGGCTGCGGTTTGAGCTTCAGTTCTATGCCCTCGCATCGAGGGTCGAGGCGGACAAGCAAGGACGCTTGGTCCTGCCCGACCCGCTTGTCAAGAAGGCCCGGCTGGCGGCGGACGTCTACCTGGTCGGGCGGAAAGACCGGATCGATGTTTGGAACCGGGCAGAGCTCGATCGAGCATTGGGAATTGATTGGGGCGGCGAAGATTGGCCCGATTGGCCCCGATACGTGCGCAGACGCCCCCGCTCGGCAAAGGAGTGAACGGAAAGCGTAACGACGGAGGGGGTTGAGCTTCCGAAAAGGGTTGGCGTCAGTCGAAGCGAATGGACGCGCGTCGCTGAAGCCGCGCCGAGGCAAGAGATGGGAACTTCGCGCTCGGACGCCCATCGGGTAGCGGATCGGTGAGCAGCCCTTTGGTCTGCTCCCTTACGATCGCGGCTGTGATCGGAGAAACTGACCCGCAGCTTCGTGGTTGGAGAAGGGCGAGGCGTGTCTGTTTTTGAGGTCAGTTCGTAGCCGGGGACTTGTACCCTCCCCTACCGCGTTTGGTTGACTGATGGCGAGTGAACGGGAACCGGTTGGCCATACGCCCGTTTTGCCGAAAGAAGTGTGCGATCTACTTTCGGTAGGCGAAGGAGAGACGGTTGTCGACGCGACCGTCGGTCTGGGCGGGCATAGCCTGCTCTTTGCAGAGCGGCTGGGGTCCAAAGGAAGGCTCGTGGGTCTCGATGTAGACCCCGCGAATCTTCAAGTGGCGCGGTCCCGTCTTTCGCACGCGCCCTGTCGGGTTGATTTGTTGCAAGGGAACTTTGCGGAGATCGGTAATCTTCTTTCGTCGCTGGGGATATCCCGCGTGGACGCGATTCTTGCCGACCTCGGCGTCAGTTCGACGCAGTTGGATAAGTGTGATCGCGGTTTTTCGTTCCGCTTCGACGGTCCGTTGGATATGCGGATGGATCCCCGTAGCAAGGTGACTGCCGGCGATCTTATCAACGGGTGGAAGGAGAACGAGCTGAGCGACGCGTTGTATTTCAACGCGCAGGAGTTTCGTTCGCGAAAAATAGCCAAGCGGATTTGCGCGATCAGACGCGAGGGGCGGATTAAGACGACAAAGGAGCTGGCGGATCTTGTCTGTCGTGTGCTGGGCGTTGCCGACGCAAAGTCTCGCAAGTCAAAAACACATCCGGCGACTCGGACATTTCTGGCACTGCGAATTGCGGTAAACCGCGAAATCGAAAACCTAGAGGCGCTTCTTGCGATCGCACCGGACTTGCTGAACGTGGGTGGGCGCATCGGAGTCATCGCGTTCCACAGTGTCGAGGATAAAGTTGTCAAACTCGACTTTCGCAAGCGGAAGGTCGAAGAGGTTTACCGGGTTTTGACGAAGAAACCTGTAACGGCAGGGGAGGATGAGCGAAAGGCGAATCCGCGGTCCCGCAGCGCAAAGCTGCGTGTTGCGAGGCGGCTGGGGTAGTAGGATGGCGCCGTGCTGACTCGTGCGGTTCTGACGGAAGGGTCGCAGTGCGCAGTATCGAGTGAAAGTGAATCGGTTCACTGGATATGGCTTGCAAAAAGCGGAGCCGTGCCGCGCGTGGCGAATGAGGTCCATCCCTGGTGCGGGTGACACCACGATAAGGAGAGAGACTCGATATGGCGCGTGAGACGAAAGTCGGACTGCTGGCGGGGCTTGCATTTATCGTCGTTTTCGCGGCGATTCTTGCCAACCGTGGTCAGCGGGATCCTCTTCTTTCGCAGCCTTCCCTCTCGAACAAAGAGCCGGTCGTTTTGGGCGAACAGCTCGTTCCTCATAACCCATACGAAACTCACGAGGACCTGGAAGGGCTTTCAGCACATCGTTATCGTTCGGCGCCGCAACAAGATGAACGTTTCGGTCATGAAGCTGTTATCCAACATCCTACCCGGGAGGGAAATGTTCCTCCTGACGGTACGCGATTTGTTCCGTTCCGTGCCCTCAGCAAACCTACGAAAGAAAGGATTGTTTTGGGTCGTCGCCGCGGTCGTATGTACGAAGAGCGTTCAACCTCCGCCGGTTCCCGCAACGATCCCGCACCGTTCGCGTCGGAGACACCCGAAAAACTCCCCAGAAGAACGGCCGGTCAATCTTCAGGAGAAAACGCCATTGGGTTGCGAAACGACATTGAGCGCAGGGTCGGCGCGCGCGTGGCGACACCTGAAATCGTGATCGAATCGCAAGACGGGATGCGCGTGGAGCGGGCACTGTCCACGAAAAAAAAACCGGCGGCTTCTGGAAGCAGGTATGTCGTGCTGGCAGGAGACACGCTTTACGCCATCGCCGGTGCTCACTACGGGAGGCGCAGCGGGAAGCTTGTCCGCGCGATCGTCGAAGCCAATCGAGAAACGTTGCCCGACCCAAACAGGCTTCGTGTTGGATCGGTTTTGATTCTTCCTGATCTCAAATTTGAGTCCAAGGAGAGAACGAATGCAAAGTCATCGACTCCCTCGTTGGCCCGATCATCCTCCGCGGGTTCTCCTACCCCCGTTGTGGCGACTCGGTCTACGGATTTCGAGTGGTACCAAGTAAGAAAAGGTGATCGCTACGCAAGCATCGCCAGAGAAAAACTCGGCGATGCCGGACGATGGCGGGAGCTTTTTGAATTGAACAAGGAAAAGTTTCCTGACCCCGATCGGATTCGCGACGGCGTCTTGATCAAGATACCTAAACCGCACGATGGGGGACGGAGTTGAATACGCTTCGTCGATGCGTACTGGTTGCGCTGCTTACGGCCATTGCGCTGGGGGTGGTTCATATTCGAACCAAGCAAGCGCACTGTGCCGCACAGGTGATGGTGACGGAAGGAAAGTGGCTGGAAATGCGTGAAAAACTCGGTGATCTTCAGGCCCGAGAAGCGCGTCTTCGGACGCCGGACAGGCTGCGACGTCGCAATCTTTTTTTTGACACCGGACTCGTTCCCCCGGGAGCCTCACACGCGACCGCTCCGGACAAACTCGCTTCGACGGATACTCTCCTTACACGTTGACACATGCCCCACGATTCAACCGCGTCCAGTTGCCTACGACTCCCAACCGCGGTTGTTATCATGGTCGGAGTTTCGTTTCTTCTTATCGCCCTGGCGGGGCGACTTGTTTTTATCGACACGGTGCTTGCCGATGACCTGACCCAATTCGCACGCTCACAGCAGCAAAGTGCGACGATTATTCCGGCGCGACGCGGAATGATTTTGGACGTGCGCGGTCGTGTGGTCGCCAGCAGTGAGACGAGACCGGACGTATTTGTAGATGCCACGCTCGTAACCGACGTCGACCGGCTTGCGGCCAAGCTGAGTGCACGAACCAACGAACCTGCGGAGTTTATAGCGGAAAAGATCAACGCCAGACGCGGATCGCGTTTTGTCGTTGTGGTGCGTGAAGTTGATGACGTAACGCGCGACGCGGTGACGGCGATGGGTGAACCGGCGGTTGGGTTGTCGCATCGTTCCGTGCGATCGTACCCCCTGCATGAATCGATGGCGCACATCCTGGGGTGGGTCGGGCGCGATGGGAAAGGCATGGAGGGAATCGAGCTTCAATACGACAAGCACCTGCGCGGGATCCCCGGGTGGCGGGGAACGATTCGCGATGCCAGGCGTCGCGCCGTTGGACGATCGGCGCGTGCCCCGATCCCGGCTGTTGATGGAGGACACATCGTTCTAACCATCGACGCCGAAATCCAACGAATCACGGAGAACGCGTTGGCGCGAGCCGTGCAGGACAAACGCGCCGAGAGCGGTGTTGCCATCGTAATGTCGCCCCGCACCGGCGAGGTTCGCGCGATGGCATGTTTCCCCACGTTCGACGTGAACGACGCCCCGTCCGTTCCGGCGGCGCTGCGGCGAAATCGAACGGTGACCGACCCGACCGAGCCGGGCAGTACATTCAAACCGATCATCATGAGCAGTGCGCTCGAGGGTGGGTTCGTTTCCAAAACGGAGCAAATTGACTGCGAAATGGGGCGGCTGCGTCTTGGTCGTCGCGTCGTGAAAGATACGCATCCGCACGGTTTGCTGGACGTAAGGGGCATCATCGCCAAGAGCAGCAACATCGGAATGACCAAGATCGGGTTACGGATGGGCAACAAAGTACTGTACGAGACGGTTCGCCGATTTGGATTCGGTTCCAAGACGCAAATCGGGTTTCCCGGGGAGGCGCGAGGGCTGGTGAATCCGCTGCGCAAATGGACGCGGACGTCCACCCCCTCGGTTTCGTATGGCTACGAGATCGGAGTCACACCACTTCAATTGATCACGGCGTACGTCGGGTTGATCAATGACGGAGTTTTGCTTCGTCCACGACTTGTACGTGCCATGTTGGACGCCAACGGCGAGGTCGAAAAGGAGTTCGTCGATCCTGAACCTGTGCGGCGGGTGGCATCCACACAGGTCGCCCGCTTTGTGACGCGCGAGTTGATGCGAGGGTGGTAGAGGAAGGTGGCGGTCACCGGGCGCGATCGGATCTTTATTCGGTGATGGGCAAGACGGGGACGGCGAAACTTCTTTTTAAGGATCGACCGGTGTACGAACCACACGCCTACCTGGGAACGTTTGTCGGGGCTGCCCCGGTCGGTTCACCGGAATTGGTGGCGATGGTGATGGTCCGGCGTCCTGATCGCAATTTTGCCTATTACGGTGGAGCGGTTGCAGCACCGGCGGTCAAGGAAATCCTGGAGCGGTCTTTGGCGTATCTTGGCGTATTGCCCGATCGCCCGGCGTCCGCCCAACTGGCGACGTATCGACCGTGACATCGTGGTGATGGAATCGAGCGAACGTATGGATCAATGGAAAGATCGCGGTGTGAGGGGCGGAATCACGGTTGAGCACCGGTGAACGCGAGTGCCACCGCTGAGAACTGGATTTGCGGGTGACCTGGTTCCACGTTTTTTCCGAGGTCGCAGCGTTTCGCCGAACCTGCCTGCCGATTATGATCCGCTGCATTGCAGGAGTGGGAGACGCGGGATGGCTACCGGCGAGAAACAACAACTCTTTGACGTGCTGAGGCGGGCGGGTGTTTCGATCGTTGACCGATCGTCGGCGCGGGATGTGGCGGTGTCCTCGCTTGCGGATGATTCGCGAGACGTCAAGAAAGGCGCTTGTTTTGTAGCGGTGCGCGGGATGGGCGTCGACGGGCACGATTTTATCGAAGAGGCGATAGCGCGTGGGGCGACATCGGTCGTTGGGGAGCGATCACTCGCGGCGTTCTCCGGCGTAAGCACGGTTCGAGTCGGGGATTCGCGCGAGGCGCTTGCGAAGCTGGCTGCCGCCTTTTACGGACTGCGCGGAGATCGGTCTCGCCGATTGCCACTCATCGGCGTCACCGGCACGAATGGTAAAACAACCGTGGTCTGGATGCTTCGTGCGATCATGCGCGGTGCCGGTATTCCGGCGGCGCTTTTCGGGACCATCGAATACGATTTGATTTCAGAAAAGATCAAGGGCGGTTTGACAACGCCCGGATCGCTGGAGATGGCCAAGTTGCTTTCGCGAGCGCGTGATGCCGGCGCGAAGGTGGGGTTGCTTGAGGTTTCGTCTCATGCCCTTGAGCAGCGTCGCTGTGACGGACTTTCATTTTCGTCGGGTGTTTTCACGAATCTCTCCGGAGACCACCTTGACTATCACGAGTCAATGGACGCCTATTTTGCCGCGAAGCGGCGCTTGTTTGATCTTCTTGACGAGGACGGGATGGCCATCGTCAACATCGACGACCCGCGTGGCGAGAAATTGGCCGCCCTTTGTACCTCAAGAGTGGTACGTTACGGACTGGGGGAAAACGCGGACATCTCCGGGAACGTCGAGTCGATGAATCGAACTAGAACGGTGCTGCGGATTCGTGGTGAGGGGTTTGATCAGCGTGCACGACTTTCCCTTGCCGGGAAGCACAACGCGTCGAACGTGCTGGCGGCGTTTGCGGCCGCCCGGTCTTACGGTCTGAGCGAAATCGAGATCGTTCGGGGGCTGGAGCGTGTCGACGGCGTTCCGGGTCGGTTGCAGCGTGTTGATAGGCCGGGATGCGGATTTACGGTTTTCGTTGATTATGCGCACACGGACGATGCGCTGTGCAACGTTCTTCGAGCGGTCAGGCCACTCACAAGTGGTCGTCTCATCTGCGTTTTTGGTTGTGGTGGAGATCGAGACAGAACGAAACGGTCGCGAATGGGCCTGATCGTCGCAAGAGAAGCGGATGTAGCCATCGTAACAAGCGACAACCCGCGAACCGAGGAACCAATGCGGATCATCGAGGATATTCTTCCGGGGTTTCGGGGAGGCCACACGTGCGAGGTCGAGATTGAACCGGATCGGCGGACTGCAATTTCCGTTGCAATTGAGTTGGCAGAACCCGGCGATACGGTTGTGATCGCCGGAAAGGGACACGAAGACTACCAACTCGTTGGCGACCGCGTACTGCCCTTTGATGATGCAAGCGTAGCGCGCGAGATGCTCGCAAGAGCGGGATTGACGGAGGGAATCGCATGATTGCAATGATGCTGGGGGAGGTGGCACAGGCGACGGGAGGGGAACTGGTCGGATCGGGCCAAGCAGAGCTTACGTCGATTCGCCGAGTTACAACGGATTCGCGCGACGTACGACCGGGTGATCTTTTTTTTGCCATTCGCGGTGATCGCTTTGACGGGCACGCTTTTATGGCACAGGCGATCGAGGGCGGTGCGGTGGCGTGCGTAGCGGACCGCGCCGGTGCGGGCTCATCGAAAGTCACGAAAGCTCCCCTCCTCGTGGTCGAGGACACGATTGCGGCGCTGGGCGACCTGGCGGCATACTACCGGCGCGAGCATATCCCGGTCGGGATGACGATCGTCGCGGTGACGGGAAGCAACGGGAAAACAACGACCAAGGAGATGCTGGATCAAGTCCTGGGTCGGAGTTTACCCGGTCGGGCTTCGATCAAAAGTTACAACAATCACATCGGCGTACCGCTCACACTGCTTTCGGCGGAATCCGAGGATCGATACTTGATCGTCGAAGTGGGAAGCAACGCACCGGGTGAAATCGAGGCACTCGCGCAAATCGTCGCGCCGCACGTTGCGGTGATTACATCGGTCGGGGAGGCTCATCTCGAGGGATTGGGTGATCTCAAGGCGGTGGCTGCGGAAAAAACGTCGCTCTTGGATCATGTTTTGGACGGCGGGCTTGCGGTGGTCAACATCGATCGGTCGGAGGTTCGACCGTTTTTGGAGAAGTATCCGCGTTTGCGTATTTTTACGGTTGGGCGAAGTCCATACGCGCAACTTTCGGTCGCGAATGCGATGTCTTCGATCGAAAAGACGACGTTCGAGTTAGAGGGGCGCTTTCGGATCGAGCTTCCCATGCCGGGGACCCATCACGCGACCAACGCCGCCTCGACCTTCGCGGTCGCCCGCTGGTTTGGTGTCGAGGTCGGACAGATTGTCGAGGCGCTTCGGAAGTTTTGTCCGCCTGCGGGACGCACGCACCGCCTGGAGGCGGGCGGGGTAACGGTCATTGACGATGCGTACAACGCGAATCCATCGAGCGTACTTGCCGCCATTGACGCATTGACTGGTGGAACGAAGTCGCGAAAGGTTTTTGTGCTTGGAGACATGCTCGAACTTGGCGGCGAAGCGAGCGAATGTCATGACCGCGTGGTTCGGGCTGCCATGTCCGCCGGAGTGGATGTGCTGATCGCGGTCGGGAATCAGACTCTCCGGGCGGCCACGCATCTGACGGCGAATTGGGGTCGGGCGATGGTTGTGTCGTGCATGGATACGGATACGGCGGTGGACCTGGTGGACGATGTCGTGTCACCGGGTGACACCGTCTGGGTGAAGGGGTCGCGTGCGATGCGACTTGATCGGGTCGTGTCGAAACTCTCGCGGCGCACTTTGAGGCCGATCGCGGTTGGGTAAACCCCGGAAAGCATTTTTTCGTGCTCTATCATCTTCTTCGACGAATCTTCGCGGATCAACACTACGCCTACGAAAACGTGCTGTTTCGTGGAGCGTGCGCGGCGGTCATTGCCTTTTTGATCATTTTGTTTCTTGCACCGAGCACGATTCGGCGACTGATCCAATGGAGGTTGGGCGACCGGCCGGAGTTCGACCACACGTCGCTGAACGAACTGACACGCGATAAAGCCAACGTTCCGACCATGGGAGGAATCTTGATGCTGGCGGCGGTGGCGGCGGCGGTCGTTCTGCTGGCGGACCTGACCAACTTTTATGTGCGCATGGGCTTGGTCTGCTTGGTGTGGCTTGGTGTGCTGGGTGCGGTGGACGACTGGTTGAAACTTACGGCGGGTCAGCAGGACGGCTCGCGTCACGGACTCCGCACGATCGAAAAACTCCTGTTCCAAGTCGGATTGGGCGTCGTGCTGGGATACTTTATCTTCAAGCACGGCGGATACAATTACGCAGTGATGAGTCCACTTGTGAAGGCGGGGACGGTCCCGGCGTACAAGATATTGAGCGTTCCGTTTTATAAGACCGGTCTTCAGCTTTCGACCCTGGCGTTTATGGTGGTAACAGTGCTTGTGATGACCGCAACGTCCAACGCTGTGAACTTGACCGACGGAATGGACGGGCTTGCTGCGGGATGCGTAGCGATGTGCGCACTTGTGTTTGCGATCCTGACGTACGTTGTGGGAACCGAGGACATCGCCGCCAAGCTGTTGATGCTGCACGTTCCCAAGACGGGCGAGCTGGTCATCCTGTGCGGAGCGATCATGGGTTCGTGCATGGGGTTTCTGTGGTACAACTGTCACCCCGCCGAGGTGTTCATGGGCGACACGGGGTCGCTTCCGCTCGGAGGATTAATCGGATATGTAGCCGTGGTGACGCGGCAGGAGTTGATGCTTCTGATCGCCGGTGGGGTGTTTGTGATTGAAGCGCTATCCGTGATCATGCAGGTAGGATACTTTAAGTGGACCAGCGGAAGGCGGATTTTTCGCTGTGCGCCGATTCATCATCACTTCCACCTCATCGGATGGAGCGAGCCGCAGACGGTGGTGCGGTTCTGGCTGTTGGCAGCCATGTTCGCCTTTGCGGCGCTGGCAACGATCAAGCTGCGATAATCGCTTGGAGCAAAGTACGTTTGGGGGTGGCGGTCTTCGGTGGGGAGAACGCATTTTTTTTCGTGAGATCCGCGCGGACTGAAGTCCGCGACTCGTTGGACAATGGATCAACCGCTTCATGTCTCTGCGGTCAACACCATCTCGGAAAAAAAGACGAGCGCAACAATTCAAGCGTTGGAAAACCGCTTTACGGCAACA
>Ga0114931_10005080_pt1 | contig 16291 bp, 15 predicted proteins | sample 2SBtaG_FD_89579 | JGI IMG/M metagenome (GOLD analysis project Ga0114931, IMG submission 89579) | Deep subsurface microbial communities from Kolumbo volcano to uncover new lineages of life (NeLLi) - 2SBTROV14_V59a metaG | ecosystem: Environmental > Aquatic > Marine > Volcanic | place: Kolumbo...
GGCCTGCTATTCACCCTGTAGCGTGATTCACCCAATGGGTGACAAGGTAAATCGAAGTGAGTGTTTTTCATATCAATCACTTAGTTTCAGAATGGAGCGGTCAACTGAGGAATCTAGGTTCATCGGGTCTCCTGCATCAGGCGCCCTACCAGGGCGTAGACGAAGCGGCGCAGCCAGCGCCGGTGGCCCTGGGCGAGGTATTCGAAGTGCCAGTAGAATGTCTTGCGGCCTTCCTTGCCGAGCAGGCAGCCACCGTGTTTCTGTTTGAAGTGGTCGGCGCGCAGGAGGCGTTGCCTGAACAATCCCCATACCCAGGCGTCGATGGGCGCGCGCAGGGGTTCGACGATATCCGCGGCCAGGGAGTCGCGCCCGAAGTCGATTTCGTGCAGGAAGCCCAGGGCGGGGTCGAGCCCAGCGCCCTGCAGGGCCTGCAGGGCGTTGCCATGGGTGATGGTGTAGGCCAGCGAGAGGCAGGCGTTGACCGGGTCGGGGGGCGGCCGGCGCTTGCGTCCGGTGAAGCCGAGGCCTGCCGGGAAGAGTGTGCCGTAGGCGCGAAAATAGGCGGCCGCGGCGGCGCCCTCGATGCCGCGCTGGGTGGTGAGCGGCTGGGGGTCGGTGAGCCTTTCGCGCAGGGGCGCCAGCTCGCCGATGGCCTTGCGCAGGGGGTGTCGCAGGTCGGGGCGCCGTTGGGCGGCCCGTTGCAGCATGCGTTGCTGGGCCTGGAGCTTGCGTTGCAGGATGCAGCGGGCGATGTCGGCCTTCTGCCGTGGATCGGTGACTGCCCGGTATTGGGCGAGACGGCGTCGCGCATCGTTCTTTACCCCGTCGGCGAGCTGGGCATGGCGACGGCCAAAGCGGCCGTTGATGAGGCTGACCCCGATCCCCGCCTCGGCCAGCAGCCCCAGGGTGGAGCTGTGCAGGGTGAGTTCGCCATAGATGACGACCCGTTCGAGCAGGCGCAGGGGAATGCGTTGCAGGCAGACGCCGTTGGCGTAGAGCAACAGGCAGTCGCCGCGATGGCGCAGTTCCGACTGTTTGCGATCGAGGTAGAGGGTGCCCATGGTGTCAGCCCACGTATAACCAGGCCGGGTCGGCCGGCTGGATGGCGATGCCGAGGACGCCGGTCTTGGCGCGCGGGTCGAGTCGCAGGAGAAAAAAGCGGTCGTCCTCTGGGTCGATCACCGCATCGACCCGAGCCAGCAGTTCGCGGCGCTCCGCCTTGCTCAGGAAGCATTCGAAGACCGATTTCTGACCACCGGTGGCGTAGTCGCGCAGGATATAGAGGGCCCGGCGCAGGCGGCGCGGGCTGGCGATGTCGTAGGCGGCGAGGAAGAGTTGACGTTGTTGCATGGGGCCATCTTGAGCCATTCTGGCGGCCCTGTCCGGCGCCGCAAGCCTGCGATGCCTCACCGGGCGTGCAATGCCCGGTCGGGTGACACCGGGCGCCGCTGTCACCCGGGTGGAGTGGCGGCCCGCAACGTCAGCCGATGAAGTCTTTGAGCTGCTCGCGCAGGCGGCGCAGCTGGACGCCGGCACAGACCCGGATCCCCAGGTCGGCGGCGCGTGTGCGGTCGTGGTCGGGCAGATTCTGGTAGCTGACCAGCATGGCGCGGGCCTGCAGCCCGCCCATCAGGTCGCGCAGGCTGTCGAGCTTGTAGAGAGCCTCGGCGCCGGGGCTGTCTTCGCCGTTGCCACGAAAGCGCTTGGTCTTGCATTCGATGATGTGCAGGCGGTTGTCGCGCAGCAGGGCCAGGTCCAGTTCGTTGGGGACCGCCCTGCCCCGCTGTTGGCGTTCGACATTGACGCCGCAGGCCATGTCCTGGATCGGCGCGCCCTGGCTGCGCAGGTCGCGCAGCAGGTCGAAGACGTAGCCCTCGATCCAGCCGCCGTTGACAAAGAAACGGGCGGCTTCGTCTGGGAAGCGCAGGGCGCCCTGTTCGCGGTGCAATAGTCCACCCTCTTCGAACAGGTCGATGAGTTGCGCCAGCGCCCCCCGGTCATGATCGATTTTACATGAGCGCAGGCTCCGCTCCGCCCCTGCCGCCAGCCAGTTGAGGGTGGCGATGCTCTTGCTGAAGTGGTCGATGTTGGCGATGATCTCGGTGGCGATGTGCCGTTGTCCCGCCGGGGGTGAAGTTCGACGCAATTCGCCGATGGATTTGGCGCCGTGGGCCAACAGGAAGGGTTCGAGGCGGATGCGATCGGCCAGTTCCAGTGATGGCTCGGTATTGGGGTGCATCCAGATCAAGCGGTCCTGCTCGGGGTGCACGTAGAAGATGGGCAGGTCGTAGGCGCGAAAGGCCTCGTAGGCGGCAATACTCATGGGCTTGGTGCCGCCGGTGGCGTTGAGGGCCAGACTCTTGGCCTGCACCGCGCCCTGCTCCTGTTCCAGCAGTTCCAGTACCCGGGTCTGAATCCCCTCGATATCCCAGGGCTGGTCGATGGGCCAGCGGCTGACCCTGAGACCGCGGGGCCGCAGCACCTGTTCCAGCCAGCCGGCGCGCGGTTGCATGTCCTCGCTGACCAGCAGGATGACCCGCTCGGGCGCGCTGGCGGGGTCGAGCAGCGGAGTGAGGTTGGGCACCGGCTGGGCGGATACCAGGCAGAGGTGGGTGATAATCGGGTTCATGAGTCGATGGGCCTCGAGATGCAGCGGAGACGGGCGCTGGGCAGATGGGGTTTCTTCAGGTCTGGATCATACTGGGTGCTGACATAGAGGCTGACACAACCCGCCTCTTCGGCGGCCATGAAGGCGCCCAGGCTCATGGGGGTCTTGCCGCCGGTCACATCCACGGCGATCCGGTCATGGCCCAAGGCGCGCAACCTCTCGATCAGCCGGGCGGCCCGTTCGCGGCTCTCGGCCGGATCGTCGGGATCGCCGATGTATTCGGGACCGACCACGACGATGCCCAACTCTGCCGCTTGCTCCTTCACTGCCAGCGCCGGGGGCCTCGATTCCTCGGTGGCGAGCAGGGCGATGGCGCCAGGTCGCTGCTGCCGCAGTACCCAGACCGGCACTTCCGGACGACTGATGGTGAAGAGAATGGCATCCCACCGCCCCTCGTCCGCCGCTTCTTCACCCACGGCGGGAAAGCGGTTCGTCACAAACCAGCGACGAATGGCGTCGCGCCTCAGCCAGGCCCATACGACCCCGGCCAGGCTCAGGCAGATCATCAAATCACCGGCCAGGATGCCGAACTGGTCGAGCCACAACCAGGTGGATGCGGCCCAGCCGAAGAGCTGGCCGTTGGCGCCGACGAGGCTCATCGACCCTGCACCCGGGTCACGCGGTACTCCTCGATACGCGCATTGCACTGCTGCATCTGCTGCGCGGTCAGTTCCCTGCCACGCAGTTCCCGGGGCAGATCGAGACTGAGGTGGAGGTAGCGGCCGCCCCGTTCACAGATCCGGGCGGCCAGGTTGACCGGCAGTGAGCCGATCACCTCATCGCCCGGTTGCACCCTGTCGATATCGAGGTGGTCCACCAGCGCATCCACCTCCAGACCCTGCTGGTGCGCCCACTCCCGGGCGCCGGGATGACGTGTAACGAATAGGACTGGCATCTTCTAGTCTTCGATGATCTGAACCCGGCACGCGCAGCATGCCAGAAACCTCTGGTAAAAAGGCCTGTTACGCCGACCTGAACGCCCTGCCGCAGACCCTGGAGAACCTCGACGGCAAGCGGCACACTCATCTCCCCGGCGCCAGGGCATGCGCAGGCCTGCTCCGCTCCCACCTCGTGACGGGTTGCACGGTACCACGCAGTCCAGGCGCTGCGCGCCACGGGCCCGCTGCCATACCCAGGGGGTGCAACGCCCGCCAGGGGCGGTGATACCGGCCACCGGCGTCATGGGCATACTCAACCATCCACCAACAGCTTGTTGAGCTGCTGCTCCTTTTTCTCCCGCTGCTTCTTCTTTTTCGCGGATTTTTGTCCCGGCTGGGACCAGGCCGAATAGCCATCATAGATTTCCCGGATTCTCAGCACGGCCCGCTTTCTTTCGTCCAGACTCCAGGAGATGGCCGCATCCAGATACTCTTTTACTGCACCATTCAGGGCGCTATATTGATCTTTGCGAATCGGTTTTGGAAGGGTTTTGAGGCGTCGTTGCAGGGTAACGTACTGCTTCTCGGGTTCGGGTTGGGCCTCATACTCCGCCTTGCGGCGGGCGGCTTCGGCGGCCGCCTGCTCTTGCCGCGCCTGTTCCTCCTGCACCGCCCTTTGGCGCGCCGCCTCTCGCTGTTGCCGCCTTGCGTTGGCCGGGTCCAGTTGCATGGCGCCATACCCCACCGCCGTCTTGGCGCCGAAGCCGAGCCAGTCGAAGGCGTGGTCGAAGGCGGCCTGGAGCAATGTTTTCCACTGTTCTTTATCCGCCAACTCCGGCGCCAGCCGTTGCAGACGTGGCAAGTCGCAGACTACGTGGAAGGTAAAATCCGATCCGGGCGGGACGGTGAGAAACTGGATGGGTACCGGCTGGCCGCTGTCGTGGGGTGGCTTGCCCCCCTGATAATAGTGTGTCTGGTGCGGCGTCATGATTTCCACCATCAGCCGTTTGCCCTTGATTTCAGGCATCACGTCCCAGAACGAGAGCAGGCCGCGAAACTGTTCCGTCTGATGGCCGGTGCTTTCCACGCCCAGCATGAGATCAATCGTGCTCAGTTCGAGGAGTTTCTTGCCATTTCTGACTTCAAAGCGTTTTTCATTGCTCCAGCCACGGCTATCGCCCCATTCACCACTCGTCAGTTCGCGCGCCGCCTGACGGATGACACCCTTGACACCACTGCCCGGCAGGTAGGGCAGGCCATAGGGCCAGAGGAAGGCAAAGCCGTTTTCCAACGGGTGCTCGTTACCCAGGCCGGTTGTGAAGGGTGCGGTGGATTGGCCGAAAAGGGTAAACGCGTCTCCTTTTTCCATGGATGCGAGTAACTGTTGGCGTCGCCTAAAGTGCTGTATCATGGTCAGATCCGAAGGGTTCAGGCCAATAATCTGTTTCCAGGACTTGTTCGCTGCATATGGGTTTTTCTCCCAAAGCCTTGGAAAGGAGTTGCGGCGGCTCATCGCGTAGGCGATTGCCGCATCCATTCCGTCTCCTTCCCGGATCTGCCGAATCTGTGCCGCATCGCAGCTCTTTCCCTTCGCCCATTTATCGACCTCGGTTTCCTGATCCTGCCTGTTGCTCCAGATGGGCAGATACATCCCAAAGCGCATGCCCGGCGAGGCTTGGGCAAGGGATTTTTCAGGGATGTAGCCGGGTATTGCTGCAATTGCCATCAGTGCTGACCTCCTTCCCGCGCCGCCGCCATCTGCCGCAGCCAGCGCAGCCAGGCAAAGGCCTCGGTGGTGACGCGATGGTAGGTGCGTGGGTCCGCTTTCATCATTCTTTCCATGAACTTTTCAAAATCCCCAGGCACCCCGGATTGCCGGGACAACCAGTCAAGCAGATGACCCGCCAGGACTTCATGACGACCCCCCTTGGTGTGCAGAAAGGCCATCACCTGCATCAACCCGGAATTCATGATCAGCGCCGGCAGGCCCTTTGCGTCATTGACATAATCCTTGTACTCAGCCTTCGAATCCGCTCTTTTTACCTCACTCTCTGCCCGGCCGGCGCATTCCCAGGCGTGCTTCGCCCGTTTCTGTTCCAGTGTGACCCTGCTCATGCGTCACCTCCCAGGATACGCACCGTCACCAGGCCGCGACCGGTGGTGGCGTCACCGCCGATCTGCAGCAGTTTGTTGTCGATGACTGTTTTGATTTTGATATAAACGCCCGTGGCGTCGTCGCTGTCTTCTTTTTTACCGGTGCGTGTCTGGCTGGCCATCAAGGGGGCGATCAGCAGCGATTCCGGCGGCAGGTTTTCGGTGTAGAACAGACCGCCATCCTGGGCCGAGCCGGTCTCCGGGTCGATGCGGACGTGTGACTCCACCAGGGTGGCGTTCTCCACGAAATAGCCGAAGTCGGTGTTGGAGAGCACTACCAGATCGTTTTCCAGCTTATTGCGGAAGTAATCGTATTCACCCTCCTTGGGCAGTGCCTTATCGGCGAGATCGGCCGCCAGCCGATCGAGTCCTTGCGCCTGCTTGAGATCCAGCACTTCATACTCGAAGGCTTCGAGGTGAAGTTTTTCATTCTCCACCAGCGCCGCATTGGTCAACAGGCAATGACCTTCCGGCACTTCGGGTATCGTCCATTCCGAAGTTTCGCCAGCCATCTTCAGCAGCCGCCGCGCCCTGGCCAGGGCTTCGGGGCAGGTGGCATATACATACCCCTCCTTCAGGCTGCGCACCGGGAAGGCGACGAGCTGGGCATCGCCAAAGCTGACCGCGCCGGCATGCAGATTATTGCTGCCGGATTCGGGTCCAAATAGCTGATTGATCAGGTTCTTGTCACCGCCGATGGACTCAAACCCATGCCTCACCGCTCCCTTGATGCCCGAACCGGCAAAACTGGGGTGGTTGGTATGGCGCTCCCGCTGGATGGGGTTGTCGATGATACCGGTGGCGGTTCCCGCACCCATGTGGACGGGGCTCACCGCATAGAGAAACAAGGCAGATTTTCTTTCAAACATATCCATTTTCCTCAATAAACGCATAATCGAAACGATTGAAACCTTCGGCCCTGCGCTGGGCATCGTAGCCTTCTTCCGGCCACAATCCCCGCTTGGCAAGCTTGCCAAGCGCCTCGGGCGAGGCTTGCAGTCCTTCGATCCAGTACACGCTGCCTGTGGGCGCGGTACGTTGGGCCGTCTTCGGCTGCCGGCGCGCCAGATCCCAGCCGGAGATGACTTCCGGGCGGTCCACGGCGGCGGCCACGACGCGGCCTTTCACACCGGCCAGTTCAAACTCCCCATCTTCGGCCATGCCGGGCAGGCGCCAGCCATCAGGGAATAGGCCGGGGCCGGCAAGAACGATCCGGCAACGGCCAGCATCGAGTATGGCTTGCAGGTTGGCGGCGGGTGGCCGGTAGCCCCGCACGGGCTGACAGCGGGCGGCCCGCCCGTCGCCACCGAAGCGCAACAGGGTTTCCCCGGCCAGGCCGTCGCCGTCGGTGGCGGCAAGAAAACCGATGCCCTCGTGAAAGGCCACCGCCTGCACGGTGAACAACTGGCCATCCCTGGCGCGGCGCCGCTCGGCCTCCAGCCCGATACCGACGCGTTCATCCAGGCTCCAGAGCTGGTCGGTCTTGACCATTTGCCCGGGCTTCGGTGTCTTGCCCGCGAGATAGTCCGCATAGGCCGCCTCGGTCAGCCACCAGCAGGAATCCGGCTTGCCGCGGCCTGTTTGGGCCAGAATCGGCAGCTTGTCGGTGGGCATCGAACTCTCGATGCCTTGCCCCAGCGGGTGGGGTATGAGTCGATGGACTTCGATATCCTTGCCATCGGTTTTGGAGATCAGCAGATCGGCCGGTGGCGCATAGAGCGCCTCGTAGCCATCGCCCTGGCGGCGCGCCAAATGGAATGCCCGCACGCTGAACATGCCGGGTTCGGCTGGTGAGCCGAGGGTTGAATGGGTTGTTTTACAACTGGCAAAGGCCGCCAGGTCGACGCCATCACGGACGAGGATGCTGGAGCGGATCGCCCCCGCCGCCGCGGAGGGCCAGGGCGGCACCAGCGATTCGCCGTAACTGCCAGGGCCGCCGAACAATTTATTGGCCCGCAAAACGAGCACATCGACAGGTTCGAGATAGTGCCAGTTCATGTGGCTGCTACCTTGGATTCGGTGGATTGTGATGCTCGGCCGCCTGCCGGCTGGCGGGTCTCGCGGGCGAGGAATTCGGCGACGGAGAGCAGATTCTCCAACCACTTACGCCGGTTTGCTGGCTGCGCCACCGTCAGGGCGACCAGATCACGGGCCAGCGAGGATGATTCTGCATGGCCGCTCTGCCGTTGCAGTTGGTACGCGAGCAACTCGGCCAGCATCCGTCCATCTCCTTCGGGTTCAGGTAGATCGCGCAGCCAGGTCACGCTGTGATAGACCGCGCGGCGCGACACCGCCGGATCACGCAGGAACTCGATAAGCCGCTCCAGCAGGCCAAGCTGCCCCCACTTCAGGGTCAGCCGCAAGGCGCCGCCGGAACGTTTGATGACGCGCACCTGGAAGGCATCGCGCCCACCCTCTTCCTTGGCGGCCTTTTCCGCGGCGCGCACTTCGCGCAGCACCCGTGGAAGCGGCGCTTGGTGATGGGCCACCACCAGCCCGGCGCTGGCGCTGGCGTGTTCGCCCATGAGGCGCAACAGCTGGCCGTCGAGGCGGGCGTAACCCTTGTCCAGTTGCAGCCTGCCCCGCCAGCTGTCGCCGTCATCGACCAGGTCAGGGCGTTTTACGCCCGACCAGCCATCGCGCAGGCGGGCGGCGGCGGGCAGCAGATCGGCGACCGGGAGCATGGCCAGCACGTCATCGCCACCGGCGTAAATGAGCCTGCCCAGGTATTCGCGCTGGACAATGTGGGGCGCCAGGTGCAGGGAAAAGTCGTTGAGGGCGCCGGAGATGGCCATGTGCCGGCCCGGCGAGATGGCGCGTTTCTGATCGCCGTAGCGCTTGAGCCGTGGATTGTACTTCGCCCGTTGGTCGAAGCCGTCCCGTACCTGCGGGGAGAAGCCCTTACGATAACTGGGGGTGTGTTCGTCTTCGCCAGAAAGGATCCGGCCCATGCGGTCGCCATCCATCATCAGCAGGCCGTAGTAGGTTTCCAGGCGAAAACTGTCACTCTCATTGCCGCGCTTTTTCAGGCTTTCACGAACCACACGCCTCAGGCCTTCCGCCTCTCGTTCATCATTGCTTTCCTGTGCCCTCTCCATCATGGCCAGCAGCGCGGCCGCATCTTTCAACGCCTGGGGTTGTGCCTTGACATGTCTCAGCATCAATCGCTGCGGCAGCGCCACGCGCTCTTCTGACGCCAGCCTCTGAAAATCCTCGGCGGTCAGGCCACCATATTCCAGCCACTGATCGAGCTGGTGTGCCAGGGCCACGGTGTGGGTGGAGACGACGAAACGGCCGATCTGCTGTCCGAGCGCCTTGCCCACCTCCTCGGCAAACAGCGTCGGCCACAGCCGTTTGATGGCGGGCAGCGCGCCCAGGTGCTCGCCCTCTTTCGCCCAGGCCGGACGCTTGGCGGCCACCTTGGTCCACAGCGTGTTCCTGCGCTGGCCCGGAGGAATCTTGAGCTGGCTTTCGTCGGTGGTCAGCCATTCGGTTTCGCCGCTGAGGGAACAGCGCCAGCCCTGCTCCTCGGTCTGCCCGAAGGCGCGCACCGACTTGGCCGCCGCCAGCACCCGCTCAGCCAGCTCGTAGATGGCCGGATAGAGCACACCGGGATTGGGTCGGTAAAAGGACAGGCCCTCCTCCAACTGAATTTCATCACGCAGTACCTGCCAGGCCTCGCTGTCGAGAAAACCGCCAGGTTTCTCCGGTGTTCCATGGAAGAACGGCGCCATGGCCACGGAGAGTTCGGCCACATCCAGATCGGTTTGTCTGTCTGTGTCGCGCGGGCGGATCAGGGTAAACGGTACCGCCGCCCAGTGGACTTCGGGAAAGCCTTCCAGTTGGCGCCGGAGCTGCTCGCAGCAGTAGAGGTCGTCGTGGATCTCGTCACCGGCCTCTTTCAACAGCTTCTCGAGAACGGCTCTGCCGGTCTTCCGCAACCAGCCGCGGGCCGCCCTTTCGCACTGCTGCGCCAGTTCCCGCGCCCGGCTGGCCGGCACCACGGCGACGAAGCGGTTGGGCAGCGCGGCGGCAAACAGGGGGTTGGCGTCGGTGCCTCCCTTCTTCCACGGGGCCTTTTCGAAAAGGGCGTCCGGCAGGCCGCATTCGTCTTTCAGCCACAGATCCACCTGCGGCACCCCGCGCAGACGCGGAAACAGGACGGCATCCGGCCCCAGTTCGCTGCACAAGGGCTTCATGGTCTCCCAGGCCAGGCGGGCGAGCAGATGGGAACCGGCCCAGAGATCGGAGGTGGTGCGGGCGCTGGCGATGAAGGGTTGCACTGGGCCGATGGAGAGTGCCAGCAGTGTCACTTCGCCTTCGGGATCGGTGGCCATGGCCCCGGCGAAGGCGCTGGTCAGGTCCAGGTGCTCCCAGATAGAGTGATCCGGCACCCGGGTATCGGCAGGCAGTTGCTCCCAGAGGGCGCCCAGCTTGCCGAAGTCTTCCTCTTCGACCAGCTCCGGGCCGCAGCGCCAGAAGGCCAGCAGAGTCTTCTTCAGGTCGCCATGCACGGCCTCCGCCAACCGTTTGAAATGATCAAAGCTGCGCGCCTTGATGTCGCCGAGCTCGGTCTCACGCAACGAGCCGGTTGCCGTCAAATCGATCTCAGCTCCGCTCACTGGGTGAATCAACACCGGCTTGCTGGTCCAGTGCACCCGCGCCCATTGGTCCTTCGGCCACTGCGGACGATCGGCGGCGGAGGCCCACCAGTCGGCCTGTTTCACCGCCCGAGTGTCGGCGCCCTCCACCGGCAGTACCGCCTTCAGTTCCTTGACCGAACCGCCCTCGTGGCCGGCGCGGTCGCGCAGCAGTACCAGCGCCTTCTCCGCCGGGTCGTGGATACGTGCCGCAAGCTTGGTCTGCCAGAGTTTTTCGTCATGCGTCATGGCGTGCTTTCCTTGTGCGAGCGCTACTGTACAAATCAGGAGATGTTTGATGCGTACTGATATCGTCTTGGATGATGGCCATGGCGGTCACCGGCGCCAAGACCAAGCGCGAGGTGGTGGAATTGGGTCTGCGGCCGCCGGCGGGGCATCACCATCCGCAGGCCGCGTGATTGTCTGATCGCCGCGTTGGCGGTGGAGCACGAAACACCCCTGCTGTCGCTGGATCGCGATTTCCCCGCCATTGCGCAAATCGAACCCCGGCTGATGCTGATGGGTCCGGCCTGAAGGCTCATACCCCACCCCTTTTTAACCCTTCATGTCCATCGAGAAGACCGTGAACTTTCTGCCAGACTTGAACCGGCGAGTTCACGTTGAGCCGGAACCCCTCCGGCGGCTTGCAGGGCATGTGGAAGATCAAGCCATAGAGCTTTTCTGGATCTTTTTCATCGTGGCGGACTTTGAAACGGAGGGTGTTGGGGAGACGTCCCCCTCTTCCGCCCACCGGCTGATTGATCATTTCCCGCTCCTTGCGACTCACCCAGCCATTTACCTGTTTTCGAATCGGCCCCAAATCCTCGATAACCGACTTCCATTCCGTGCGTAACTTCTGCGTGCGCCAGACCAGTGCGCCTCGATCGTCGGCGCCGATGGCATGTGACCACTCTTCCCGGAGGCAGTCTCTCCAGTCCCTTAGAGGCGCTCCCTCCAAAACAGGCAATCCATCACCGGAAAGGGCTAGTGAGCCCCAGCCATTGCGCGAACGGCCACCCAATGTGCCGAAGGCATGAATCAAGGCCAGCATTCGCTCCATATATTCTGCGCCCGCGTGCATTTTCGGCCATGCCAGTTGCAACTGTGCCGATTCACCCTCATTCACTGGGTGACGCATTTTCAATTTGGTCGCACCCCTGACCGGCCCATAGCCGAGATATAATCCGCTGGCTGGCGCCTTTGTCGCCACTGGCCGCGTTTTCGGTAATCCAGTCAAGCCTCCGGCTTTCCAAGGAGTCAGGCGCAACCGCACCGGACTGCGTCTGGCTGACACTGCCCCTCCCTCACTGTCGTGGTCATTCTCTAACCAGGCGTGGCCAAACAATTTTCCTTCCATTTCACGCATCCGCCGCCAATCGCGAGGATCATTCCGTTCCGCCCAGGCCACCCGCCACCACTCGCGCAGCAGGTGCTTGAAGGGCGGCGTGCGCCACTGACCGCTCTGCTCCGCGTTGCCGAGGAAGGCGGGGGTGTCGAATGTCACACGATAGCTCACTTTGACCATCCGTCCTTCCCCTCGCCCGTTGCCATCGTTCTTTGCGTTTTCAGCCCTCATCCACTTCCTCCTCGTTCTCCAACAGGTTGTCGTCGTCCAGTTCCAGCGCGGGGACGCGCTGCATGGCGTTGCCGATGATACCCTGCAGGTCGCCGTACATGCCGGTGGTGCTGAGCATGACCCGCTCGATCTGTTTCTCCCGCTCGCGCCACTGGCGGTGCATGGCGCGTTTCTCTTTCTGCACCTGCTCCTGCATGGCGTCGAAGGCCTCGACGATGGCCTCGATGCGGTGGCGGAATTCGTCGCCGGCGAGGTAGTCGTAGAGCAGTTCCATCTTGGTGGCGATGCCGGTGGCGGCGGCGCGGGCCTGGGTGACGGCGATCAGCTGGGTGCGCAGGGCGGTGGCCAGGGCCAGGTAGTGGGCCCGGTCGGTGATCCAGACGCCGTCGACCTGGCCGAAGCCCTGGATCTCGTCCGGCAGGGTCATGGTCACCAGTACGGCGATGCCGGCGCCGGCGGCGCGCTGGTCGTCCTTGAGCTTGCCGATCCAGGCCGGGGCGTAGTGCCGGGCGTTCTTGGCCTCCCAGATGATGGCGCCGCAGGGGCGCAGCTGACCGTCGCGCACGCTGTGCAGGATGTCGGCGCCGCGCGCACCCTTCTTGACCGGTTCGATCAGGTCGGCGGCGAAGCGGGTCCGCAGCATGTTCTCCATGTCGAGTTCCAGAACCTCGCCCTGCAGCTCCTGGGAGCCGAGTTCGCTGCGGCGCTTGGCCTCTTCCAGGGCCTGGTGCAGGTCTTGGATCTGTTTCTCCTTCTCCATGAGTTTGAGGGCCTGCTCCTGCTGCAGGCTCTCGCGCACTCCACGCTCGAACTTCTGCTTCTCCTCGTCGAGGCGGCGCTGGACCTCCAGCTCCATTTCGCGGGCGCGCGCCTCCAGTTGGCCCTTCTCTTTGCGCAGGGCCAGTTCCAGCCGCTGGGCCTCCTCTACCCTGTGCCGTTCCGCCTGCAACTGCTGTTCGAGCAGGGCCAGTTCCTGCCGCGCCTGCGCCTGGGCGGCGCTCAGGCGCGCCTGCAACTGCTTGTCGACCTCCTGTTGCAGGCGTTCTGCCACGCCCTTTTCGATCTCCGCCTGCAGCGCCTGGCGTTGGCTCTCCAGCTCGCGGGTCTGCTGGCGCAGTTCGAGTTGCCGCGCCTTGGCCTGCCGCGCCACCTCGCTCTGCTCGGCGAGGCGGTTGCGCAGGTCCCGGAGTTCCAGGTCGAGTCCCTCCCGGGCGCGTTGTTCCGCCTGGTCGACCGCGGCCTGCAGGCGCTGCTCCTGCTCGGCGCGCAGGCGGCGTTCGAGGTCGCCGCGGATCTGCTGTTGCAGCACCTGAGAGACGGGTATCTCGGCGCCGCAGTTGGGACAGGTGATGAGGGTGTCGGTCATTGAGTGGGTTCCTGTGGGTTGATGCCATCGCCAGTATAGGGCGCGGTATCGCCCGTGGCGGGTTTCGCAGGCTTGCGGTCGGCGAAGTCGATCGCCTCGGCGCTCAGTTTGAGGGCATAGCGCCGGGGCCGGGCGCCACCGTCGTCGATCAGGTAGGGGGCGGCCCCATGCGTTCCCAGGGCCTTGCGCAGGGAGCGGTGGAGTTGGCTCTTGCGGGACGAGAAATAGTCCCCGTCCATGCCCCGCGCCAGGGCCTGTTCGGTGCGTTCGATATCCGCAAGTTCGCCACTGCGAATCCGCCGGTACTCGGCGAGGTAGCGGTCCGCCCAGGCCCGCTCCGGGACCTCTTTGGAAGGCGCCTGCAGTGGTCCCTTGCCCTCCAATACACGACGGGCAAACAGGCTCATCAGCGCGAGTTGCGCCGGGGGCAGCTCGACGACCCGCTCACCCGCCCGCAGGCAGTGGCCGGCCTGATCGATCGACAGGCGCGGCGGCTCCAGGCTGGCGCTGGCCGCGGCCACGGCCTGGTTGAAGCTGCTGTCGCCACTGAGCAGTTGGGAATCGAGCCCGTGCCGCAACCTGACGAAGGGGATCTGCGCCAGGGTGACCTGGGCGTCCCGGGTGTCGGCCAGGGCCTTGTCGCGGGTCTCTATGACTTGGCTGTAGGGGGTGGGATAGAAGAAGTCCCAGCTCGACTCGAACGGTTCGTTGACCAGCACATGGGAGAGCCGGTCCTGGGGGCGGCCGAACAGGGAGAGGGCGTAACCGAGATAGTAACCCATGGTCTTGCGTCCCCCGGCGATGGAGACATGCAGGGCGCTCTCGGGGTCGGCGGTGAAGCGGCGCACCCAGGCGGTGATCTGGTCGGCGCAGTGTTCGTTCTCCCGTGGGGTGCGAATGTCCGCCAGGGGCTGGCGCCGGTCGTCTTCGAGCTGGTGGATGTGCCTTTCGTCGAAGGCGATGGGGGACAGCCGGTAGTCGCGGCACAGCCGGTGAAACCCGGCCGGGGCCTCCGACAAGAGGGCCAGCCTGGCGCGCTGCGCGCCCTCCCGGGTGGTGATCAGATGGATCTCGCTGGGCTCCCAGGGCGGTATCTGCCTGACCGCCAGGGCGAAGAGGGTCTCGGTGACCACCTGAGGCGAGAGGCCGGTGACCGCCAGCAGGATACGGCGTGGATATTCGTCGGGATTCATGGTCGGTATCGAATTCTACTTCGTCAGAGTACAAATCGGCGTGTAAGCCAGGCCTGCCCAGGCGATCCGTGGATCGCCGCAGACCCATCCCCCCGGCCCTCCGGGAGCAAATGGCTGAGACATCGCACCAATCAGCTTGCCTTAAGCAGTGAGACGTGACCTCCCTGTCTCCCTGGCGACTCGCTGTCACCCCGTCTCAGGGCCATAGACTATCCCTGCCTGCCGGGTCTGTCCGCCACCGCAGGCTTGCGGGGACCGACGATGCGGTACTGTCCCAGTCCCATGCTGCTCTGCTTGCCCGCATGCAGCCACTGCCCCAGCCACAGCCGCCGCCACCCCTCCTCGCCCAGCTGCCTCCCATCCAGTTGCGCCTCGCCCACCAGCCCCCCGAGCTGCATGCGGGTCTGCTGGCGGCTGGAGTAGCGGGTCCAGTCCCGCCAGCGCAACCACTGCCGGGTGAACGCCCCGGGTAGGGGCCCCGGTGCATGCCGCTCCGGAAATACCCTGTCCGGCTGTCTGCCGTAAGCCAGCAGGAACTCCCGGATCCGCCGATGCACCGCGTCGAGCAGGAGACCCGGAGTGAACTCCCGGGGACCCACCAGGTCGCCATACTGTTTCAGGCGCAGGGGGGTGAGGAATTGCAGCCGGATGGCGTCCGGCCTGGCCGGCACCCGCCAGGCCGCGGGGGCGAGGCGCCGCATGGCCCTGTCACCGGCGCCATAGAGAGGGCGTCGCCGCCCGCTGCCCAGCGGCGTCTCCGCCTCCACCGCTTGCAGTTCGAAGCCGAGGGCCTCCCGTCCCAGGCCCGCCTCGCCCGCACGCTCGATGGCGAGGGTGAGATAGGCCAGGTTCTCGATGGCGAAATCGAGCAGCAGCAGGGTGAACTGCATCTGCTCGCCGGGGCCGACCCGTTGTGGTGTCTCCCGGTTGAATTCCAGGACCCAGGGGTGGGGAGGTGGATGATTCCTCGCCGGTCGCCGGGCCGGCGTTTCGAAGAAGCGGAAGTGGAAACAGTTTGCCTGTAGCAGGCAGCCATCGCAGTGGGGTTGGCGGGTCACGCAGACGAGCCGCTTGAGGCTGTGTCCGAGCGCCCCCCTGAGGGCGGACCCCAGATAGGCGGGCAGCCGGCCCGCGTCTTTAAAACGGAGGTGGAAGTCGACCCGGGCCAGAGCCGGGAAGTCATTCATCCATGAGTCTGCGGGTTCCCGTGACATCTTTATTGCATGCCGGTCGTATCCTTGGAGTTTCCATCCCCTTGCGGGACGGCCATGGCGTCACTCTATTACAGGTTTCATGGGATTACCATAGGTAGCCGCCACCCCTCCGGGCGTGCAACGCCCACAGAAGGGTGACACCGGAGACCGGTGTCACCCGCTCGGAACATTCACCTCGTTAACAGGTTGCACGGTGTCACCCGCACGCAGCGGGGCTTGACTTGACTGACCGGTCAATTATACTTGGACCCATGATTATCCTAGAATCCTCAGTTGGGCAGGGTGAAGAGTAGGCCTACGGGGGTGCAGGGCAAGGCACAACGACGCGGAATAGTCATTCTATTCCAAGGAGTTGTAACGCCGCCAGGTGCCCCCGTAGGCCTACTCTTCACCCTGTAGCGTGATTCACCCAGTGGATGATCAGGTAAATTGAAGTCAGTGTATTTCGTATCAATCACTTAGTTTCAGAATGGAGCGGTCAACTGAGGATTCTAGGATCATGGAATCCGACACCAAGCAGCGAATCCTCGCCAAGGCGCGGGAACTCTTTCATGGCCGCAGCTACGCGGACGTGGGCATCAAGGAGATCTGCGACCTGGCCC
>Ga0114931_10005081_pt1 | contig 16291 bp, 12 predicted proteins | sample 2SBtaG_FD_89579 | JGI IMG/M metagenome (GOLD analysis project Ga0114931, IMG submission 89579) | Deep subsurface microbial communities from Kolumbo volcano to uncover new lineages of life (NeLLi) - 2SBTROV14_V59a metaG | ecosystem: Environmental > Aquatic > Marine > Volcanic | place: Kolumbo...
GAAATGAATGATAAAATTCTGAACTCCGGATTCAGAGATTTTAATAAATTTTTTGCGTTGGATAATAAAGCATATATTAACGGAGAACTTAATGCAAAGACAAAAGAGCTAATGGGGCTGGTTGCTTCAATGGTATTAAGGTGTAACGATTGCATATTTTATCATATTGATAGGGCTATAACAGAGGGAGCAACAAAACAAGAATTATATGAAAGCTATAATATCGCTTTAATAGTAGGGGGTTCAATTGTTATTCCTCATCTAAGGTATGCTTTTGAAGTTACGGATAAAATTTTAAATGAAGAAAATAATACCGATAAGTAATGAGCAAGAAATTAATAATTCCGAAACAAATTGTTACTGTTGATAATGATGATAATATTTTTCTAAATAAATGTGTTGAAATTTCTAATGGAGTAATTACTTCTGTTAGAAAATTTTCAAATGAAGAAATAAAATCTTTTTCCGGTGAAGTAATTAATGCAGAAAATTTAACACTTATTCCCGGGTTCGTTCAAACCCATATTCATCTTTGTCAAACTTTATTTAGAGGTTTAGCCGACAATCTTGAATTGTTGGATTGGCTTCAGCAAAGAATTTTTCCTTACGAAAACGCGCACAATAAATCTTCACTCCGTTCGTCAGTCAAATTGGGCATTAATGAACTATTACTCGGCGGAACAACTACTATTTTGGATATGGGAACTCTTCGCCACCAGGAAGTTATTTTTAAAGAACTAATAAATTCCGGTGTAAGAGCATTTGCCGGAAAATGTATGATTGATATAAATGATCTTTATCCAACTTTTAAGGAGTCAACAAAAAACGAATTAGATGAATCGTATGAATTAGCAAAAACTTTTCATGGCAAAAATAACGGAAAAATTAAATATGGATTTGCACCGAGGTTTGTACTTTCCTGTACGGAGGAATTATTGATTGAAACCGGGCAGATGCAAAAAGATTTTGAAGGAAGTTTATTTCACACTCATTCGTCTGAAAATAAAAAAGAAATTGAGGAAGTTAAGAAACTACACAACAAAGAAAACATTGACTACTTTAATTCTATTGGTGTATTGAATAGCAGAACTGTTCTCGCTCACGGAATACATGTTAATGAAAATGAAATTGAAATTCTGAAAAACCAAAAAGTTAACATCGCACACTGTCCGTCTTCAAATTTAAAATTAGGTTCCGGTATTGCCGATATTCCGAAATTTTTGGAAGAAGGTATCTCTGTTTCACTTGGTGCAGACGGTGCTCCGTGTAATAATGAATTAAATATTTTCACCGAAATGAGATTAGCCGCGCTAATACAAAAACCCTTTCATGGTCCTTTGGCTATGGATGCAAAAACCGTGTTCAGATTGGCTACGATTAACGGAGCAAAAGCTTTAGGCTTAGGAAAAGAAATTGGAAGTGTTGAAGTCGGTAAAAAAGCAGACCTTGTGCTAATGAATTTAGATACGCCTCTTCTTTCATTATCAAATGATGAAGAAAATATTTATTCAAAAATAGTATATTCAGCCGGAAGAAATAATATTGATTCTGTTATGGTGGAAGGGGAGTGGAAGGTTAAAAACAGCAAGTCTTTACTCTACGATGAAAAAGAATTGCGAGCTACCGGTGAGAGTGAACTTAGCCAACTCCTTAATAGAGTTTAAGATATTTTATGAAAATAATATTCGCAACAAGGAATGAGGGAAAGTTAAGAGAAGTTAAACATATTTTCTCTGATTCTGATGTAGAAATTTTATCATTAAATGATTTTGCAGATAATATTGATGTTGAAGAAGATGGAAAATCATTTGAAGAAAATGCTCTAAAAAAAGCGGAAGAGATTTATTCACATTTTAAACTACCTGTTATAAGTGATGATTCCGGGCTTGTTGTAGAGCAGCTTAATGGTGCACCCGGAATTTACTCTGCAAGATATTCCGGAGACAATGCAACCGATGAAAAGAATAACAAAAAGTTGCTGGAAAAATTAAAAAATTTCCCTCTTCCTCATAAAGCAAAATTTGTTTGTGCCGCAGTTTTCTGGAATGCCCAAAATAGGCTGATTGTTACAGGAGAATTTAAAGGACAAATAATATCAGAGCCGAGAGGAATAAACGGTTTCGGTTATGACCCATTATTTTTACCCGATGGATTAGATAAAACATCTGCCGAGATTTCTCCCGATCTAAAAAACAAAATAAGTCACCGCGCAAAAGCATTTACAAAATTAAAAGAATTGGTAGTTGAAAATAAATTTAGTAAAAGTGAATAAAATTTATCAGAAATTATCAGGATAATAGATGTAAATCTATTCTAATGTTTTCGGATTGAACTTAGATTTAAAAAGAGAATTATAATATATCTTTCCCTTAGTAGAAATAATTAAGAATGGAATATTTAAGGATTTATTTTTTAATGCCTTTTGTGGCCCAAGCAGAAAAAAATATGTTGCAAGTGCATCTGCTTCTTCAGCAGTTGGAGCAAGGACAGTACAACTTTCCGATAGTCTTCCCGGGTATCCATCATAAGGATTTAATATATGATGGTATCTTACGCCATTTATTATTCTAAATCTTTCATAATCTCCACTTGTAGCAACAGCATAATTCTCCAAATTAAAAACGACAATAATTTTGGAAGTATTACGCGGGTCTTTAATTCCTATTGTCCATTTTTTATTTTTATCTTTTCTACCCGAAACATAAATATCTCCACCGGCATTTAAAATAAAATTTATTACACCAAAGCTTTTTAATTTCGCCGAGCCTCTATCAATTGCATACCCTTTTGCAATCCCTCCCAGATCTAGCTGCATATTTTTATCTTTTAAAAAAACTGTTGTATCAGAATGATTAATAATTATATTACGATAACCAACATACCTCAAGGTTGAATCCACTTCTGCCGAATCGGGTAATTCTATTACACGATTGTCATCACTAAATCCCCAAAGATTTGATAATGAGCCAATTGAAACATCAAACAATCCTTTGCTCTTTTTAGAATAGTATAGAGAATTTTTTATTATTGTAAGAGTTTCAAAAGAAACTTTTACAGGGCGTATCCCTGCAAAAAAATTAATGTGAGATATTTCACTACCCTTTTTATGAGAACTCAATAGGTCTTCAACCCGCTGCATTTCTTTGTAAGCAGCTTTTAAAGCTCTCTTGATTAAATTGACATTAGAATTTCTTACGGTAGTTTTTACTATTGTTCCCATCAATATTTTACTTTCGGAAACACTATACTGCATATCCTTATTTTGTGCAGATAAATTTATATTACAAAAAATAACTATAGCCGTAATAACCGGAAGTATAAAACGGTAAACATTATTTATTTTAACATTCAAAAAGTAACCGAGTCAAATTTTTTGTGTGAATTACCAGAAACAGAAATACTAACCTGATTGGGAATGCAAACTAAGCTCTCACCAGTGTTTTTAATTTCACCCATTTTTAAACAAGTTTTATGCTTACAAGAAGATGAATGAATTCTTGCACTTTTTTTATTTATTTCCAATTCAATAAAATCTTTAGTTCCTTTTATTTTATAAATACCATTTTTAGAATTTATCGGCATTCTCTCTACTAATCTATTAGCTACGGAAATATTGAAAAATTGCGGGTTACCATTATCACCCGCTGAAAATACTAATAGCGTTGGGTTAGTAACTTTTTTGGGGAACGTAAAACTGTTAGCAATTTTCTTCAAATTAGTTGAAAATTTGTCATTAAATTTATTAAAATTTATTAAAGAACTGTTTTTAACTAAAGCAATATCTGCAATTTGTTCCCCAATTAATTTATGCTCTGAAAAATTAATGTTAAGATTGCGGAATTCTGAGAATCGAAACGCATTCCCAATTTTATTAATAGTTAAAGTTGGTTTATCTGTAATAATTGATAGAGAAAATACAGTTTTATTATTTGAGCTTTTACCAAATAGTTTAATCGGTGAACTTGTAGCCAATCCTCCCAAAACAACTGGAATTAGAACAGAACCCTTTTTTAAAAATTCTCTTCTTTTCATATTTATCCCTTTTTAATTTATCATTTTCTAAAATAAAACAGTTACAGATTTATTGTAATATTAATTACCTACTTCAACTGCCGGCACCTTCGCATCAAAAATCATTTTATTAAATTTTGGTATTTCTTTTTTTATAATTTCATTTAAAGAACTTATTTGGACATCAATTAATTTCGTTAATTCTTTTTTAACTTCTCCTGCTTGTTTTGTCGGTTTAAAATCACCCATCGAGACAGTAGAACCGAGAGCGCTCAATTTGTTATTTAACTTAATAGGAAAATTTAACGGGTCTTGTGGACTTCTATTTTTAGTTTGATATAGTTCATTTTCAATTTTTGTTAAATTTCTAATTATACTTTTTCCAAAAGCTTTTATTGAATCAATTTTTCTTTTTCCTTTCAATTTCTTTAATACAGCAGAAATATCTTTTTTAATTTTGCGTATTTTTTTTACTGAATTATTTGTCTCCGAAAGTATATCTCTTAAAGAAATTAGAAAATTGAATTGTTTCTGTAAATCCATAACAGAAGATGAGGAACGCGGGTCTTTTAATATTTTAAATGATGTTGTTAATGTGTCTGCATTTACTACTAACTTTGCAGTGTAATCTCCGGGAACAGCTTTCGGGCCTATAACACTTCCGCCCCAGAAAATCATTTTATTAAATTTATCAGCATCGGGATATCTCATATTCCATATAAATGAATTTGTACCTTTATCTATTTGTATTGTTTTTTCTTTTTTCTTTGACTTTGGTTTAAATATCTTTATAGTTTTTCCTTTGTTGTCTAAAATTACCAAACTAACTTTATTGCTGTCGGGTTTATTCTTAAAGTAATAATTCAGCACAACTCCGTTGGGGGGATTTTGTCCGGCAGTTAATGAAGGCTTTGTCGAACGGCCTCTTAGTCTGTATGCCGGGCGTGGATTAAAAAGCCAATAATTTGAAGAGATGATTCCTTTGTCCAAATTTTCCAAAGTAGTTAAATCATCTAACACCCAAAAGGACCTTCCCTGTGTTGCAACAATTAAATCATTATTTTTTATTGCTAAATCTGTTATCGGTACAATTGGGAGATTCAGTTGAAAGTTCTGCCAGTTTTCACCATTGTTAAAAGAAATGTACATTCCACTTTCTGTTCCGGCAAAGAGTAAACCTTTTTTGTTTTTGTCAGCACGGATTACCCTTGTAAAATAATTTTTATCAATTCCGTTTGTAATTTTTTCCCAAGTCTTTCCGTAGTCATTTGTTTTATAAAGATAAGGCATGAAATTATCGGATTTATACATAGTTGCCGCAACGTACAAACCACCTGCGTTAAATGGATTAGCTTCGATTGAATTTATTTGTATCCATTCAGGCATTATGTTTTTTGGAGGAGTAACATTTTTCCAATTCTTCCCACCGTCTTTTGTAACATAAATCAGCCCATCATCAGAACCTGTCCAGATTATTTTTTCATTAATAGGACTTTCGGCAACTGTAAATATTGTGCTGTAGTACTCAATACTTGTGTTATCTTTTGTTATAGGTCCACCCGATGAGCCTAATTTATCTTTAGCATCTCTTGTTAAATCTGGGCTAATTACTTTCCAGCTTTGTCCTTCATTTATTGATTTGAATAAAATATTTCCTGCAGTATATAAAACATTTGGATTATGTGATGAAAATAGAATTGGAAAGTTCCATTGAAATCTATACTTGAGATCAATCGCACCGTGCCCCATAGGATTATCCGGCCAAGCATTAACAGAACGTATTTCTTTTGTTTTATGGTTGTATCTTGTTAGAAATCCATCGTATGAACCGCCGTAAACAATGTTAGAGTTATCTGGTTTAGGGGCTATCCATCCGCTTTCGCCTCCGGCAGTAGGTTCCCAATCATTTTCTGTTATAGTAAAACCGTTAGACCTTGAAAAAATTCTAATTGTAGAATTATCCTGCTGCGCTCCGTAAATTCTGTAGGGGAAATAATTATCGGTTGTAACCCTGTAAAATTGTGCAGTAGGCTGATTGCGATATGTTGACCAGGTTTTGCCGCCGTCAGTTGAAATCTGTGCACCGCCGTCATCGGCAACAATCATATAATTTGAGTTATTTGGATTTATCCACAAATCATGGTGATCACCATGCGGGGTTCTAATAGATTTAAAAGTTTTACCCCCGTCCTTTGAACGCCAGGCTCTTACATTTAAAACATAAACTTTATCGGCATCTTTTGTATCAGCATAAATTTTTGTGTAATACCAGGCGCGCTGTCTTAGTTTTCTTTCTTTATTTATTCTCATCCAGGTTTCACCGCCATCATCCGATCTAAAGACTCCGCCGTTTTTGGCTTCAATAATTGACCAGATTCTATTATGATTTACCGTTGAAATAGTAACACCTACAATACCCTTTATTCCTTTGGGCAGTCCTTTATTTGATGAAATATTTTTCCATGTATCACCCCCGTCTGTTGATTTCCAAAGTCCTGAGCCTTTTCCCCCGCTTGAAAAACTGTAGGGAGTTCGTTTAACCTGCCACATTCCAGCATATAATATTCTTTGGTTAACAGGGTCCATAATTAAATCAGATGCACCTGTTTTATTATTTACGTATAGAACTTTTTTCCAAGTTTTACCGCCGTTTGTACTTTTAAATATTCCTCTTTGTTTATTGGGCCCAAACAAATGTCCAATTACTGCAGCGTAAACAATATTTGGATTTTGTGGATGAATTCTAATTCGTGAAATATGTCTTGAGTCTTTTAGACCTATTTTCACCCAAGTTTTACCGGCATCTACTGATTTGTACATTCCGTAACCGGCTGAAACATTGCCTCTAAGTGTGTTTTCACCACCACCTACATAAATTACATTTGGGTCCCAAGTACTTACAGCTACGGCACCGATTGAACCGCCAAAATATCCGTCGGAAATATTTTTCCAGGTTTGTCCCCCATTTTCGGTTTTCCAAACTCCGCCTCCGCTTGAACCGAAATAGTATGTCATAGGTTGTCCGGGAACACCTGTAACTGCATCAGCTCTGCCGCCTCTGAATGGACCGATATTTCTGTATTTCATCGATTTAAAAAATGAGGTATCAACTTTATTTAAGTATTGAGCGTTTAACTTGGGGAAAGATGAAAAAATGAAAACTATACTTAAAAAGTAAAATAAATTTTTATAGAATTTCATTACACTACCTTTAGAGTTTAATAAAAATAAAATAAGAATTTAAATAATATCTGTTATTAATATCAATTCCAAATAGAAATTACAAAAGGAAAGTAAATAATTATTTTTGAGCGATTAAAATTTGGATTGTTCCGAGAGTTAAAATATGTTTTTCCACTTTAGAAAAACCGGTTTTTTTTAACATTACTTCAAGATCGACTTTTTTATCAAATTCTTCTACTGAATTTGGTAAATATTTATAAGCTTCCCTGTTACCGGAAATAATTCCGCCTATTAAAGGAAGAATATTATTGAAATATATTACGTATAATTTTCTTAGTAAAATATTGCCCGGCAACCTAAATTCAATTATTGTTGCTTTTCCATCTTTTTTTAATACGGACAAAAATGAGTTGAATCCTTTTTCTATATCATAAAAATTTCTAACTCCGAAAGCTACAGTTATGTTGGTAACTGATTCAGATTTTATCGGCATATATTCCGCAACTAATTGAATATTTTTGCCCTTTATCCATTTACTTTTTTTATTAAAAAGTTTAAGCATATTAAATGAATAGTCAGCCCCGAATATTTTAGTAACGCCAATTTTTCTTGCCTGAATTGCAACATCCCCTGTTCCACAAGCTACATCTAATAAAACTGAATCTGAATTTAGGCCCGATAATTTTAATGCTTTTTTCCTCCAATAATAATCAAGGCCAAAGCTTAAAAAATGATTTAGAAGATCGTATTTACCGGCAATGTTTTCAAATATATATTTTACTTGTTTTTTTTTATCTGATTTTAGAACTGAGTTGTTATTTATTTGGTGGATGAGATTATATTCAAATTCTTCTTTTCCTATTTTTCTTCTCCACCAGTTAAATAAATATTTACCGCTCCACAGAGCAAACATCATAAAAACCAATCCGCCGAATAGATCAATTACATAATGATACCACAAATAAACAGTTGAAAAAATAAGTAACGTGCCCCAGGGAACAAAAAAGTATTTTGATTTACTTTTTAGTCTTACCGAAAGATACATAACAATTAAAGTCATCATAGTGTGTCCGCTGGGAAATACATCCCTTTGAACTACAGCAGCTGGATTTGGAGTGTTTGGTAAAAGTGATTCACCAAAGTTTGTAACATCACGTAAAAAATTTGTTAAGTACAATCCCGGTAACTGTTGGTTGATAGTTGCAAAATTATGAAGTGTAAACCTTGGGCCTATTCCCGGAAGTAAAAAATATCCTAAATATGAAAGGAAAAAACCGTAGATAACAATAAAAACAGAAAACTCAAATGCAGTTTGTTTGTTGTTGTAAAGTAATAATAAACATAAAATAATCGGTAGTAGATAAAATGAGCCGTAAACAATTTGTAAAATTTCAGTTAAAAGAGGAAATGCAAATTGATGAAGAAAAACTGTTGGGTCTGTACCGAATATCCATCTGTCAAGTTTTATAAATAACCAATCATAATCATTAGGTCTAATTGCATGTACAAGTAGATATATTTCTTTAAACGTTAATAAAACAAGCGGAGCTAAATACCAGTAATGAAATATTCTTATAATTTTGGATTTATATTTGTATTCCAAATAAGCCATTGTTATTACAAATAAAATTAGTCCAATATTTAAAAGAACAAGCGTAAACCAAAGTTCAACAACATTATGAAAAACGAGATTGATAATAGTTAATAATACAAAAAAGATAATAGTAACTAAATCATAAGCCTTTATGTTTACAATAAATGATTTAATTCTATTCATATCAACCGGACAGCTCCAAATGTAAAATTATGCATTCTGGTTTTTTAAAATAAATTTTGATAATCGTATAAAATCTTTTATATCTAAATCCTCGGCACGCTGAGATAAGTTAATTCCACAATTACTAAAATCAAAGTTTTTAAATATACTATTACTTAATGAATTTTTTAGCATTTTTCTTCTGTTACCGAAAGATGCTTTGACTACTTTAATAAGAGTCCTTTGAACTATTTCATCTTCTTTGTTCGTTTTAAATCTTAAATGAACTACCGCAGAATCAACGTTTGGTTTTGGTTGAAAAACATTTCTTGATACTTTAAAACAAAAAGACACATCGCAGAAATATTTTAAAATAATTGAAAAAATCCCATAATCTTTTGTCCCTTTAACTCCCGTCATTCTTTTTGCAACTTCCTGCTGCACCATAAAAACGGCATCAGAGATTATTTCATGTTTATCAATCAATTTGAAAATAATAGGTGAAGTTATGTTATAAGGTATATTTCCAATAATCCTAATTTTTCTTTTCTCATTACAAAATGAATTTAAATCTGTCTTTAAAAAATCATTATTTATAATTTTAAGTTTGGGTGAAAGTGAATGTAGTTTATCAATTACTCTTGTGTCAATTTCTACAACTATTAAATAATTATTTTTTTCTAATAATAATTTGGTTAAACCTCCGCGTCCCGGGCCTATTTCAATTATATTATCATTTGGCTGAGGATTAAATTCATTAATAATTTTATTAAGAATATTCTTATCGTTTAGATAATTTTGTCCGAATTTTTTTAAAGGTTTATTATTCTTTCTATCCATTAGTTGAATTTACTTTCTATTTTTTTTAGTTCTTCTTGTTTTGCTTCCCAAATTAATAATAATTTTTCAAGTTCCTCTTTGGTACTGTTGTATTTTTTATTTGTTTCTTGTGCTTCTTTGATATTGTTGTACAGGTCAGAGTTCAATAATTCCTTTTCTAATTCAGCTTCTAATTTTTCAAGTTCGTTTATTCTGTCCTCTATTTTTTTTGTTTCTGATATTAATGTTTTTGTAGCTTGAAATCTTTTTTGTCTTTTTTCAGCCTCTAATTTTTTTAATTCTTTTTTATTTATTGAGTGATCAATTTTCTGGGATTCAACTTCATAAGTCCTGCTGGTTCTTTTTTTAAATTCTTTTTCTTTTTTCCAAAGATAATAATCTATATCTCCTTCGTAAATTGAAGCTCCTTCGTGTCTAATGTCTAAAACTTTGTTAACAATTGGCCTAAGAAAATCGATATCGTGTGAAACTATAATTAGTGAACCCGAGAAATTAGCTAAAGCTGACTGAAGTAATTGAGCAGATGTCATATCGAGATGATTTGTAGGTTCATCTAAAATTATAAAGTTGGATTTAGTTAACAAAATTTTTGCAAGTGCCACCCTACTTTTTTCACCGCCAGATAAAACATAAATTTTTTTATAGATATCATCACCTTTAAATAAAAAAGAGCCCAGCAAGGTCCTAAGCTGACCTTGAGTTAATTCGCTTCCCATATCTTCAAGTGTTTCTATAATAGTTTGTTCTTTGTCCAATTGGTCGGCTACATCTTGTGAATAATAAGATTTAAAGACATTATGCCCGATTATATTTTGTCCAAAAGTAGGCTGTAATTCGTTTGCAATTATTTTTGATAGTGTTGTCTTTCCGGCTCCATTCGGTCCAACAAAAGCTATTTTGTCTCCTCGGTTTATTTTAAGATTAATATTTTTAAAAACTAATCTTTTATCAAATGATTTTGAAATAGATTTTAATTCGGTTACAATTTTACCGGATTTTTGTGCTTCGGGAAATTTAATTGAAATTGATTTCTCTGAATCAGGTAATTCAATTCTTTTAATTTTTTCAAGCTGTTTAATTCTGCTTTGAACTTGTTTTGCTTTAGTAGCTTTATATCTGAATCTTTCTATAAACTTTTCAGTCTCTTTTATTTTCTTTTCCTGTTGTTCGGCTTGTTTAATGTTATGTTGTTCTCTTTCAATTTTATAATTTAGATAGGCATTGTACGTTCCGTTAAATAGGTAAAACTTACCTCCAAACAATTCTAATGTTTTATTTGTTATTTCGTTTATAAAATATTTGTCGTGGGATACAGTAAGGATTGCTCCTTTATATGTTTTTAGAAAATTTGTAAGCCATTTTAATGAATCCAAATCGAGATGATTTGTCGGTTCATCTAAAAGTAGAATATCATTTTGTGAGATTAATATTTTTGCTAAAGCAATTCTCATTTGCCATCCGCCTGAAAATTTTTCAGTTGGTTTTTCAAATTCTTCTTCCTTAAAACCTAAACCGGATAATATTTTTTTTACTTTAGCTTCGCTTGAAAAAGAATCCAAATCTTCAAGCCTGTGATGAACTTCACCCAATTGATTAATAAGGCTGTCTCTTTCTTCAATGGAAATATCTTTATTACTTAGTTCATCAGAAATTTCATTTTCTTTTTTCCTAAGAAAAGTAATGTCAGATAGGGCAGAAGTGGCTTCCTCTAATAATATTTTATCTTTATGTATAATATTTTCTTGTGGAAGATAACCAACTGTTGCAGATTTAGCTTTTTGAATTTTTCCGGATTCGGGAGAAAGTTGCCCTGTTATTAATTTCAAAAGAGATGATTTACCTGTTCCGTTTGCACCGACTAAAGCAATTTTATCACCGGAATTTATTTTAAATGAAACGTCTCTGTATAGATATTTTCCACCAAATTGCAGCGATATTTTAAGGATATCTATCATTTATTAGAATTATTAAAAAAGGATGGTGAATAATAATTTATTTTCTAATAACGGCGACTTTTCCTGTAGTTACATTATTACCGTCTTTATCAAAGGCAACAATAATATAAACACCAGTACTTACAAAATCCCCGTTTTGGTCTTTACCGTCCCAGGAAGCAATCCTTCCTCCAGGGGAAGAAAATTCTCTCAATAATTTACCTGAGATTGTTAAAATTTTAATATCCGAATCTTTTATTAAACCATCAATTATTAATTTATTACTGCCGTTATCAATAATAAAAGGGCTGGGGTAAGTAAATAATTCAGAAAATTTATTTGCGGGTTTTACTGCAGTTGTTGTAAAAGATGTAAGCCCATCATCCGTACCTACAAACACTTCCCCCGTATTTTCGTTAAAGGCAATACTTGTAATTATATCGGAAAGCAGAGCGCTATTGGCTGTATTAAGTGTAGTCAATAATCTCGAACCGTCTGAGTTCACAAGCAAAAGTCCTTGGTTTGTTCCTATCCATTTTTGATTTAAAGGGTCTACAGCAATACAATTTATACTTTGCTGTCTTAAAGAAAAAACAGAACTTATTCTTAAACCCGAACCGCTTGATGAAATTGCTCCAAGATTGCTTATTATATTTACGCCAAAATTAGTACCCACCCAAAGTTCGCCTCTTTTATCAAGGGCAATTGCGGAAATAGAATTACTATTTAATCCGCTTGCTGTAGAAATAAACCCTGAAATATCATCTGCAGTATTATTTAGTGTTGTGTTTTCGTTAAAAAAGAATAAGCCGGATTTTTTTGGATCGGTTGAACTGTACCATTTTGTATCGAACTGATCTACAACTAAATTAAAATGGAATTGAAGTGTTAAATTAGATTCAGAAGGAACTTTAAAATGATGCCAAATACCCGTTGTAGTTAGAACGTTTAAGACGTTTCTATCTGTAGCCCAAAAGTTAAGTACCCAAATATTATTTTTAGAATCTGTACCGAAACCTGAGATAACCAGAAAATTAGGGTCGGTATCAATACCTACTAAATCGGTATTTTTTGTATCATAATTTATGATTGATTTATCAGTTACTTTTACGAATCCATTACCCCAATTACCGAAATATTTAGTGTTATCCGGAGCAGCATAAACAACGTCATAACTGTTTGAAGGTAAAGCAGTTGTGTTTGATTTATCAAATGTTGTCCATTTATTTCCGTCAAATTTATAAAAGCCGACTCCAGTTACATCTCTACCACTTGCCGACCAAAGGGCTCCGTCTTTATCTATTGCCATACTTGGAAATTGATTTGCAGCAGGTCCGTTAGGATAAATATTTTCACTTGAAGAACCGTAAACTTGAATAATACCTTTATCAGAAGCAACGATTAAACCTAAATTTGATGAGTATGAAAGAGCATTTAAATTTTTAGAAGATGAAAATCTTTTGAATACATTTGTACCGTCAAAAGCGTTAATACTGTTTTCGGCTAATATATAAAGGGTATCCTGAACAGCAAGAATATCCTTTATTTTCATTCCTGTAAACTGGGGAAGGATTGGTGACCAAGTTGCGCCGTTACTTTGGGCTAAACCATTATTAGTTCCGGCAATAAGTTTAGAATTAAAGCTTACAATTTTATTTACATTATTAGAGGGCAGACCGTTTGCAGTTGTAAAAACATCCCAAGATTCCGGAGCCGATAAATTTAATGCACTGGGTTTTTGAACAGCTATTCCTGAAATGGTAGCTGCATAGATAAGTCCGTTATTTAATATACTATTAACCCCAATATTTGAAGAAAAGCTACCGAATTTAAAAAATGTATCAAGGAAGAGTAAGTTTTTTGAATCGATAAGTGAAATACCAAAATCTGAAGCTACAATAATAGTATCACCTTTAACGGATAATTGATTAATTGTTTTGCTGCTTCTGCCTGAATTAAAAATATCTAAAATTGAAGATGTTGTATTTGTTTCGGGGTTATAAATATCAATTATTCCGTTTTCACTTCCGAACCAAATATTTCCCGAATTGTCAATAGTGACTGCAGTAAGTTTAATTCCGTTAAAACCGTCGGTTTTATGCAAAGTAGTAAAATTATTTTTACTTGTATTAAAAAAGAATCCGCCCCCGCTTGTTGCAGCCCAAATTCCGGAGCTGTTTGTTTGTAAAGCCGTAACACGTTTCATATCAGTATAGTTTTTGAAATTTGTAAACTGTTGACCAAAAATCGGTTGTATAAATAAAGAACAAATTAAAATTGAAAGAAATAAGAATTTTGATAATTTCATTTGCATAAATAAATTGTATAGAAGTATGATTAAAATATTTAATTAAAGATAAAAAATTAAATTTTAATTGATTATAATTTTCTCATTAAATCAGCCATTTCAATTGCAGCTAATGAAACTGCCGACCCTTTGTTTTCACCTTTATCACCGGCTCTCTGTAATGCCTGTTCAACTGTATTTGTAGTTAATATACCAAATATAACAGGCTTGCTATATTTAATAGAAACCCGCATAATCCCCGAACTAACTGATTGAGAGACATATTCAAAATGAGGTGTCTCTCCTCTGATTACTGCACCAAGACAGATTACTGCATCGTATTTGTTTTTTGCAAGTAAATTATCAGCTGTTACAGGAATTTCAAATGCTCCAGGGACTTTAATAATATCAATATTTTCATCGGGACACCCGTTCTCTTTCAAAGTATTTAAAGCGCCTTCAAGCAAATTTTGTCCGACAAATTCATTAAATAAACTTAATATAATTGCAAACTTAAAATCAGTTGCGGAATGTTTTCCTTTTATAATCATATTAACATCTCTTAAGCAGTATTTCTATATTGACTTTTTTTTAAATTTTCAAGTATTTCATAACCAACATAATATTTACCAAAATTTTTATCATCCTCTCTTTTACCTCCGTGAAAATCCGACCCTCCCGAAGATAAGAGATAAAAGCTATTAACTACGCCTTTATAAAAATTTACTTTGCTTGGTGAATGGGAGGGGTGAATAACCTCTATTCCGTCCACCCCGGCGTCAATTAAATCTTTTAACAAAGTTTCTGGCATTTTACCCGGATGTGCAATAAATGAAAGTCCGCCCGCATCTTTTATAATTTTAAAAGCACTTTGGGGTGAAAGATGAACTTTCTTTATATGTGCAGGACAACCATTTCCAATAAATTTATTAAAGGCTTCTATATATGTTTTCACGTACCCTTTATCATATAAAAGTTTTGCAATATGCGGTCTGCCTATAGCAGAATTTTTATTTGCAAGTTTTATTTCATCTATACTTAAAGTAAAACCGAGGGAGTTTAATTTTTCAATAATCCTGCATGCTCGTTTATATCTTTCTTCCCTAAAGAACTTAAGGTAGCCCTTTAGGTCTTTATCTTTAGTATCAAATAAATAGCCCAGTATGTGAACTTCACTTTCTCCTATGTCGGTACTTAATTCAACCCCAGGGATTACTTCTACACCTGTTTTTTTGCCGATAGCAGAGGCTTCTGAAAACGCACTAATAGAATCGTGGTCAGTTATGGATATTGCTTTAATGCCAAGTAATTTTGCTTTTAAAATAAGTTCTTCAGGCGTGTAAAATCCATCTGAGTGTGTTGTGTGAGTATGTAGATCAACTTTATCGATCATAAAATTATTTAAATAATTCTTTAAATTGCTCATATTTTAGTATTCGTAATTTTGGTCCGTCCATTTCAACTAGGTTTTTTTTTGCAAATGAATGTAGTGTTCTAGATATTGTCTCTCGTGAAGTACCGGCCATATTTGCCAGGTCGTGTTGAAAAGGTAATTTTTCTATTTCAACAATGCCGTTTTTAATTTTACCTTTTTCATCTGCTATTTGTAAAAGTACTGTTGCAACTTTTCCTTCCGCATCGTTAAGGGATAGTGATTTTATTCTCATTCCTGCATCTCTTAAACGGTGTGTAATTTCTTCTAATAAATCAATAGAAACATTTGGATGATTGTTAAGTAATTCTAAAAAGTTTTCTCTTTTTATCATATATAATTCTGTATCTTCCATTGCTGTTACATTTGCTGATCTGGGCATTCCATCTAACAATGACATTTCGCCAAAAACATCAGAATCATGTAATAAAGATAAAATTACTTCTCTACCGTCATCACTTTCACGAGAAATTTTCACTTCACCTTTAACAATAAAAAAGAGAGTATTACCTTCATCGTGTTCAAATAAAATTATTTCCCCTTTATTATAATTCTTTTTTTTGCAAACTTTATCAATTTGAAGGAGAGTATCTTCAGTTAAAGAACTAAAAATAGAGATTTCTCTTAAAATTCCCTCATAATTAGACATATAATACCTTTAAAGTTATCTATCTAAAAAATGGATTAATTTGAAAACTAATTATTACATACATAAGATTTTACATTATAAAATACTAATATAAACAAGTTCAATCTAAATAATATAAATTATTGAGATTTTTGAATGAATTAAACATTGCATTTTTAGGGTTATGTGTCTATTTTTATTATCTTAATTTATTTTACAA
>Ga0114931_10005082_pt1 | contig 16288 bp, 18 predicted proteins | sample 2SBtaG_FD_89579 | JGI IMG/M metagenome (GOLD analysis project Ga0114931, IMG submission 89579) | Deep subsurface microbial communities from Kolumbo volcano to uncover new lineages of life (NeLLi) - 2SBTROV14_V59a metaG | ecosystem: Environmental > Aquatic > Marine > Volcanic | place: Kolumbo...
CGCATGACGGCAAGGGACTTGGGATCCGCTTCCTGAAGCACACCGAGCGCACCCGCTTGTTGGTGCATCTCCTGGATTTCTCCGCCGAAAACGAAAACGACCCGCTGGCTGATTTTCACATCATCCGCAATGAATTGAAGCATTTCAGTCAGGAGCTTTACCGCAAACCGTGGATTTTAGCCGCCAGCAAGGTGGACACCCCCGAGGCGGAAGAAAAATTTGCGGCTTACAAAGACCGGTTGCGAAACATTAATCCGGTGCTGTTTGCCGTTTCTTCCGTTACCGGCCAGGGGATAGCCGATCTGTTATTCCGCGTTAAGACCTGTTTGACGGCGGAGAGCAATCAGGAACTGCCGATGGACGGCGAATAGCCGCCGTCGGTCGGGACGAGGCAAGGTCGGAGCAGGGAGGAGGGATCAGCTGACCGAGGGTCAACTGGCCGAGGGTCAACTGGCCGAGGGTCAACTGACCGGAGGTCAACTGACCTCGAAATCCTTGAACTTGGTCTTTTTGATGCGCCCGCCCTGCAAGGATTTGTTGAAAGCGGTTTGCAAGCGTTTTTGCAGCTTTTCCCTGACATAGAGAATGTCGTTGAAGAATTTGTTCTGGAAAAATTTTTCTACGGTTTGAACCATGATCTTTTCATAAACCGGCAAAGCTTCACGCACCACTTTGGCGCTTTCGTTGTTATTCAGTTCAATTTCCAGATTGAAACTCAGAACCCGGATGTCGTTCACATTAAAGGCAACGGGCATGATGGCGCTCAGCGTAATGGTTTTATCCGTGGGAGTGACGGACTTGAGGAGGCCATCCTCCGGGGACTTTTGGTCTTTAAGCGCTGCGTCGCCCAGGGCCGCCTGTAACGCCTTGGCGACGGCCTTATCTTCGGCGGATTTTTCCGGAGCGGGAGTTTCCGTAGCGCCGGTTGCTTTATCCGGTTCTCCCGTTTTGGGAGTCGCGGCGTTTTCCGTGGCATCGCCGGGGGCGGGTTTTCCAGCCTCTTCTGCGGGGGGCGGCGTTTCCGCCGGTTTTTCGGAGGCCGCCTGCTCCTTGGATGCAGCAGACTGCTCCGCGGGCAGTTTCGCTTCCTCTACCGGCGTCTCATCTTTAGGTTTGATGCTTTGAGTCAGTTCCGAAGGGAGGAAGGTTTCGAGGCCAAAATAGACAGCGCCGCCTGTCAGCAAAACGGCAAGGATTCCGCCGCCGACAAGAAATTTGCCGGTTTTCCCAGAAGGGATCGGAATGAACCCGAATAGTTTTTTGGCTGGGGCTTCCTCTTCCTCCTCCTCCTCGTATTCTTCCTCATCTTCGTACTCATCCTCTTCATCTTCGCCTTCCTCGCCGGCTTCCTCTTCGTCTTCGCCTGCCTCGTCATCCTCCTCTTCGTCTTCAGCCTCTTCATCTTCAGCCTCTTCGTCTTCAGCCTCTTCGTCTTCTGCCTCTTCCTCTTCGGTTTCGGTCTTCTCGATGGTTTCCGCCTCGGCGGTGGTCTCGGTTTCCTCGTCGGCGGTTTCCGTCTCGTCGTCGGTCTCAGCCTCTTCCTCGGTGGTTTCCGTCTCGTCGGTGGCCTCGGCGGCTTCCGCTTCGGTTTTTTCCTGATCGGCGAAAGCTTCCGCCCAGAGGTCTTCCTCGCTTTTCTCCTCTTCGCCTTCCGCTTCGGCGGTTGCCGTTTCGTCGGCGGTCTCGGTCTCGGCGGCCTTGGCTTCGGTCTTTTCCTGGTCGGCAAAAGCTTCCGCCCAGAGGTCTTCCTCGCTTTTTTCCTCGTCGCCTTCCGCCTCGGCGGTTGCCGTTGCGTCGGCGGCCGTTTCATCCGTATCGGCTGCCGCTTCCTGATCGGTGGCGGATTCTACAGGTGTTTCCTCATCATCCGGTGCGGTTTCGGCGGGATTGTTCTCATCCACGGCGGTGACCTCGTCAATTAGGTTTTCTTCTGCGCCCAGTTCGTCATCCTCATCGTTTTCCGTATTTTCCTGGAGCATTTGTTCAATCAGGTCTTCCGTATCGTCGCTTTCTTCAGGAGGCGTTTTTATCTCTTCTTTCAATTCCTCCACGGCCTCGGCCGCCTCATTCGGAGAATCCTCATCGGGCAATTTTTCGACATTGTCTGCCTCGGGGGTTTCGACGGTGTCGGTCTCTTCATCCGGTTCGGCAGGTTGATCCTCTTCTTCCACGGTTTCTTCATTGATGAGGTCATCCAGGAGGTTGTCCAGGTTTTCATCCGGTGGCTCCACCGCGTCGGAAACTTCCACAGTATCGTCGACGGGGTCGTCCGCCTCGATAATTTGTTCGAGCATGTCATCGATATTTTCATCGGGACTTTGTTCGTTTGCTGCCGGCTCCGGGGTTGTGTCGGGCGATTCTTTTTCACTCAGAAGCGCGGCGAGCATTTTTTCCTCATCGATTCCAGCCTCGCCGGCCGGGGCGGCATCAGGCTTTTCCTGAGTTTGACCGGCCAAGTCTTGCGCGCCAGGACTCGAATCTTTTGCGGTTTCCTGGCTTACCGCGGCAGGTTCCGGAACCTCCTTTTTGACCAAAAAATTGTTGTGGCATTTGGCGCACTCTACCGTTACACCCTTTTCATCCAGATCGGGCAGGTTGACATCGTAGGAAGAACGGCATTCCGGGCAGCTTATTTTCATAACTGTTTGATTTTAAATAAATTCTGGTCTACCAATTCCAATATAATTCTATTTGGCACGAATAGCAAGACCTCTTCAAAGCAAGCCATAAAAAAATCCGATGAAGTTTTTTTGTCAATTTCAAGAATCTTGAAAGGAGCTTTGCCGCCTTGCGACCAACTATCGTGCAGGTTCCTAATTGACATTGTTTTCCGACTTCATTAAACTTAAAAAGTATTACTTGCCGAAGCAGATTGTTTTTGAGATGAGAAAGTTCTTGTCGATCCCTTCATCTGCCTTTGATATTCGTTCACCAGTAGCCTTGAAAAATGACTAAACAATTTTTTAGCGAAAAAAGCAGAATACTTGTCAGTGCTTTGTTGATAACCGCCTTTTTCCCCAATTTTACGGATAAAACGGCTCCATACTTAAGCGGTTTATCGCCCTATCACTCCGCGGCGGTGAATTTTGAGGAGAAAGCCTTTTTACAGTTTGCCAAGGACCGCCGGTTGGCCCAGCTCACCCATGAAGACATCATCAAGGCCAAAATCTTGAAAATCGCATCCAATTTCCGCACCGGATCGGGACAACGTTATTTGCATCGATTGCCGGGATGGATTATTGAAGCGAGCAGAAGATACGGTTACGACCCTTTGTTTCTGACGGCGATCATCATTACCGAAAGTTCTTTCAATCATCGGGCAAAATCCAGAAAAGGCGCCTTGGGTTTGATGCAGATCACCCTCAGGACGGGCTATGCCATTGCCTTTGAAACCCAAGTCAAGTGGAAGGGGAAAAAGACACTGTACCACCCGGAGACGAATATCGCCCTGGGCGCTTATTACCTGGATAAGCTGGTCAGCCGGTACGGAGACCTGAGCCTGGCGCTCGAAGCTTATAATCACGGTCCGACCCAGCTTAACCGTTATTTGAGAAAAGGTTTTCGTCCAACGCTATATTCCGAAAAGGTTTTCGGCAATTATAAACGGTTGCGATCGAAATCCATATAAGCCCGGGTCATACGAAAAAAATTTTCATTCAATCATTTCCCGCCTTTCGAATTGCCGTTGCCCACCCTTGTTTTTGGAGTTGCAATGTTTGTTTCCCAGGGTTTTGGCAAAACCGTATCCCGTGTTTTGCCGGTACGTTATGATCCGTTACCGTTTTTGCAAAAGGTCGTTTTCCTTGTGGTGCTGTTTTCCGGGTTTGCCGGCTGTTCCACCGTGGAAGTAGAAGAGGCTTTTAAAGGCAACTTACCCCCGATCAAGAGCAACAAAACCATTAACACCTATTGCAAGAGCTGTCATATCCACAAGGATTTTGTTCCTGCCGAGCATGTTCTTAAAGTCAAAAAAATCTATAAGAACGGTTTTTACCGGAATGCGAAGGAGTGCCGCATTTGTCACTTCATCAAAAAGGTATGGGCGCGGGATGCCATGATGCGGAAGACCCGGTATCCACGCAGCGTGGACCGCGGCATGTTCCGGGAATTCGAGCAGGAGGAAATAAAGAAAATGAAAAAAAACAGAAAAAGTAAAAAATCATTCCTGGGTTTGTAAATCCCGGCGATCGGCTTATTTCGATGCCGGTTTCATAGCCGTTTATTCTTTTGCAGATTGCTGAAAAAGTGTTTTGAGCGGCATGCCAGCGTCCCAGCCATAAAAACTGTTAAAGTAACCTGCCCGGGTTACGGGTTGCCGTTTTCTCCTTTCATCCTCATTTGCATTCCCTTCCGGCTAAATATTATTGTAAAATTTACCGTTACTACGGTAAGTGATAAATTAATGGCGCGGCAAATCAAGATAACCTCTCTCCTTAAACGGAGAAGAATTTTGATTTCCCGGGACCAGCCGATTCCTATTTTTCGTGTAACCGTAAATGCACCTTCGTTTGCGGACCATTTTTTCAGGATCAGGTTTCGATTTGAAAAGTAAAATTCCATATTGCCGGGCAATAGTCGCCGCGATTTTTTTGCTTGCTTGGGTGCCGAACCTGCACGCCCTTTCCTTGGGGCCGATTCAGGTGAAGAGCAACTTTGGCGAACGTTTCGATGCGGAAATCGAGCTGACATCCGAAGAGGGCGGCAACGTTAGCGTCGCCATTGGCACACAAAAAGACTACGACATGTTGCAGGTCAACAGGGCGAAAATTGTCGATAAACTGCGCATCGATAGACTCGTCAGCATCGGCCGGGGAAAAGAAATCATCAGGATCAAGTCCGAAATCCCTTTGTTCTTTCCTTCTTTCAACCTGGTTGTCCGGGTTTCCCGGAATGGCGGAACCCTGCTGGAAAATTATTTGATCACCGTCGATTTTCAGCAGATGGTTTCCCTGGGGGTCCTGGTCGATAAAAAAGGAAAAAAGGAAACCCGAAGTTCTTTAAACAAGCCGGTCGATTTGTTGCAAGCGGTTCGGAATAATGACTCCGCCGCCACGCCGCGGGATGTGGAGAAACGTGTGCTTCAACACACTCCCGAAGCCATACCGCCCAAGGAAATTGTGACTTCCCGGAGCCGCAAACCGCCGCGAATGAAGCTGGCGATAAAGGCTCCAGCCGCTTCGCTTTCCGCGTCTCCGATAACCCGCAAAGAAAAAAGTATGATGAACCCGGCGGTCATTCCTCCCATGCCTGTCATTATTCCGAGTGGAGAGCATTCCGCGGATAACAGCCGGGCGCCGGCTTTGCTGCCGAAAAATTTTTCGCGGCTGGCAACGGCGCAATCCTCGAAGGCCGCCGGCAGGCGCGAAATACAAAAACAACCGGTCCTGCCATTGGCATCGGAAAAAAGGTTTGGCAATGCCACCGTTCGACTGCTCCCCGGTGCGCCGGTTAACGTGAAAACGTCGCAGGCTTACGGCCCCCTTGCCGAAGGCGAGACGCTCTCGAAAATCGCCGCCAAGCTTAAAATCGATTCCGCCGGCGAAGCCAAAGTTACGGTGGCCATTTGGCTGGATAATGGCGGCCAATTTATAGGCGGGAACATCCACGGGATCAGGAAGGGCGCAATTTTGAACCTGGGAAACGTGCAAAAGCGCCTCGGGGAAATTTCCGCAAGAGTTGCGCGAATGATTCTTTTGAATCATTGGCGCGAGTGGAAAATCATCAAGCAAAAACTGTCCCGGCCAGTGGAAAACGAGGCTCGCTCCCCGATACAGGAAATCCTTTTACCGGCGGAAAAAATTCCCGATAAGGCGGAAATTTTTCGTCTCCTCGAGACCTGGAGGCAGAGTTGGGAAAGCAAGGATATCGACCGCCACATGGCCTGCTTCTCGAAGCGGTTTCGAGTAATGAAAGCGGCCGGCAGGGAGTTGCAATTTACCGATTGGCAAGAATTCAAGTTGCGAATGTTCGCACGTTATGATGACGTGACTATCCGCATTCACCGGCCAAAATTGATTCAGATGGGAGACCGCTTGCTGGTAGCGTTCGACCAGAGTTTTGAGTCCGATAAACTGCACAGTTTTGGTTACAAGACTCTTGAACTGGTCCGCGAATCGGGCAGGTGGAAAATCGTCAGCGAGCGGTTTAAGCCAAAGCCGCCGGCTGAAAAGGGCAGTTTATCCTTGTTTGTCGTGCACTCGTCTTCCCATGGTCATTTTGACGAAGCGCTCCATAGGGTGAACGAATTGCGGCAGAAGGGGCTGAACGCTTATTTTTCGGCTTTGAACCTCACCCGGCACAAAATAATCTATCGCGTTTTTGTAGAACGGTTTTCGGAATGGGCATTGGCGGCACAAATGGCCCGCTTCTTGAGAGCCTGGGAGGCCGGCCAATATGCCATACCCTCGCCGGTTCCATTTTCCCTGTTAACCGGTTCCTTCGAGCGGGAGGCGCGGGCTGCGGAGAGAATCGATGGGTTGCGTAAAAACGGTATTTCCGCCTTCTTGTTTTCCACCTCGAATGGCAATTTTGCCAATCCGACCTTCAACGTGCTGGTCGGGGCCTACAGCCAGGAAGCCGAGGCTCAGGCCGCCAAAAGCCGGTTGGCCGAGCTGGGAATCCCATTCAGATTAATCGCTGCGTGACCCGGGCCGTTCTCCCATCACGGTTTTTAAACCGTTGCAGACACAAAAAAAAACCGCCCAATTACTGGGCGGTTTTGGTTATTTAGGTTTTTGTATTAAATGATTTTTTAAAGAGATGATTTTAGAGAGGGTGCAGGTTTAAAGCCAACCGTTTTACTGGCTTTGATTTTTATCTCGGCCCCAGTTTGCGGGTTTCTGCCTTTTCGGGCTTTCCTGTTTCTCACCGAAAAAGTACCGAATCCCGGATAAGCAAAACGTTTCTCTTTCTTGACTGCTTTGGCGATAGCTTCGAAAGTGGCGTCTAGGATTTCACCGGTCAATCTTTTACTCAAATCATCATTTTTGCAACTCTTGATTACAGCGGAAATTAACTGGTCTTTAGTCAAAGATCATCGCCTCCTTTCCTGGATAAGTTATCCTGACGGCGGTATTATAAGATAACAGGAACAAATGTCAATTTAAAAAAAAGAGAAATCCATGAGGTTCACCCCCATTTTACAGGGGAAAACCGGTGGGGCGACAACTCGTGTTTTTTGTTTCTCGAAATTTTTATGCTAGAATATTTTTGAAAATGTTCCCGTATTCGGCTGGCCATTAATGGCGAAAAGTCGAAAAAGCGGCCCCTGTAATCAAGGCGTTCAAATGCAAATGTTCCCATCAAATCCTGCAAATGATGTAAATGCAATGTGTTTGAGGTAGGCTTCCCATGTCGGCGCTCAAGATAGCAAGATTAGGCAATCCCATTTTAAGGCAAATCGCCAAGCCCGTGGATTTGCAGGCATTGGCGGACCCGAACAGTGAGATGCAAACTTTCATCGATGCCATGACCGTGGTCATGCGCGAGGAAGAGGGCGTCGGCCTGGCCGCCCCGCAGGTTTCCCGATCCTTGCAAATTATTGTGATTGAGAGCCTCGACAATAAACGTTACGGCAACAGACCGGATATTCCATTAGCCGTTTTCATCAACCCGGTGATAACCCGTTACGGCAAAGAACAGGTTCTGGGATGGGAAAGCTGCTTGAGCCTGGCCGATTTCAGAGGCTTGGTGCCGCGCTCAAGAGAAGTTACCGTGGAGGCCTGTAACCGCTGGGGCGAAAAACAGGTGATCGAAGCCGAGGGGTTTTTTGCCGTTGTCTTGCAACATGAAATCGATCATCTCAATGGACTGGTTTTTCTGGACCGAATGACCGACCTGACGAAGCTTGCCTACCAGGAAGAATTTGAAACCTACTGGGTGGAGGAGGCCAAACAAGCCACCGAGGTATAGGCCCCGCCAAAATATTGATGAGTTCCCTCGAAGATGAAATTTCCCGCCTTTACAACGAGCCGATAATCGGAGCCAGCTATTGCAACACCTATGGGGAAGAAAACATTAAAAATCTGGTGGAAAAATACCACCGGCTTGACGGTGCGGACATGCAGGCCATGCTGGCAAGGATAAAAGATTTTGCGAAATCCGGCGACTTGAACTCCTGTTTTGTTTCCGTCGGCGTTTTGCATGGACTTGGCATGACCCGGGACGTAGAGGCGGCCTATCGGTGGGCGCAAACCCAGGAAGACCCGCGGCTTTTTACCAGCCATTTTGATATCGGACGATCCATTGCCGAGCATTTAGGGTTTTGTTGATTCCGCAAGCCCGGCAGCTTATTTCCTGGGCACCAGGGGAAAGGGGCTGGGCATGAACCCGCAAGGGTCGGCAGGCGAAACCGTGCCGATGCTTCTGCCCTGCTTCAACCGGGTGCGTATAAAAAATAAAAATCCGCTCCAAATCACGCCTGGGATGATTAAGGCCATCCCCATCCAGAACGAAATTTCATTGGGAGATAATCCCAGCCGGTCGGCCGCAAAGCCGGCCCCAAGATTGCTCAGTCCCATCACCAGCGTCATAACCGCCATTTCGGTGCTGAATACGCGCCCCAGGAAGCGTTTCTCTGCCTGTAAATGGATCAGGGCGTTGCTGAAAACCCATACGATAGAACCGAAAAAAGTGGCGGCGGCGATGCTCAGAGAGGCTTCCAGGAGGGTGGTGGAACGGGAAAACAGCAAGTAAGACAAAGCTCCCAAAAAAAATCCGATGGCAATGGCACGCTGCAGTATGGGAGAAGAATCACCGAAAATACGGGTAACCAGGATAGGGCCAATGGCGGCGGCGATACCCCGGGCGGAAAACATAATGCCGATGCCCATGGAAATCGCCGACGGCCCCAGCAAAATTTGATGGGCGAACAGGGGGATCAGCGTCAAAATCCCTCCGGCGAGCGCCAGACCCGATTTCAGCAGGGAAAGAACCAGGACAATAGGCTCGGCATAAAAATATTGCGCCGCTTCCCGAAGGTCCTGGAACCCTTTCGACTTGCTCCCTATCGGCGTTTCCGGCTGGAGCTTTTCCAGCGAACCCGGAATTTTGCAGATGAACCAGGCAGAAAGCAGGAAAGTCAGGGAATCCAGAATAAACGCCACCTTGATCCCCAAAAGAGCCACCAAAACACCGCCCAGAGCCGCTCCAAAAGCCAGCATGACCGACCAGGTGGAACCGCTGAGGGCGTTTGCGGTTACCAAATCTTTCTTTGGGACAAGTGTAGGAATGATGGCACTGCGGGCCGGTTCAAAAAAGCCCGATAAGGCAACCTCCAAAACAACCAGGGTATAGAGAAGCCACAGCTCACCTTTTTCATCGACCAGCAAAAGACCCAGAACCACCACGAACCGCAAGGCATCGCTGGCGATCATTATTTTTTTCCGGCTGATGCGGTCGCATAGAATACCGGCCCACGGGCTGACGAAAACAACCGGCAAAAGTTTCGCCATCATGGCCCATGCCACGGACATTCCCGAACCGCTCAGCTTGAGAATCAAGGCGTAGATGGCGATGCTGTTGAGCCAGCTGCCAAACTCCGAGACCGCCTGTCCGTACCAAAGATTGCGGAACGCCCGGTTGTTTTTCAGTAGACGGTAGTAGCTCGGCTTTTGCATGGGGGAACCGGCGAACCGGCGCTTCAACGGGTGGAGAAAAAAAAATCTCCCCCACTTTATTCGGCGCGTTTTTTCTCCTTGAAGACAAGATCGATTATTGTGCAAATCATGCCGGTCGTGAGAGTCATGGTATTCAGGACCAGGTCGAACTCGGCGTCATTTTGCAAGTCGGTGTCGAAATAACTTTGCATGAACTGTTTTCTCTCTTTATCTTTTTGCCGCACCAGGGTTTCCGCTTCGTCCGGCGGGATATCTTTTAATTTGGCGATATTTTGAATTCGATGAGCCAGCGGGGCCGTCAGTTTGAGTCTTAGGCCTTCCTTCTTGTCCCTGAGGATCAAGTGGGCGCCCCGGCCCAGGAGAATAGCGCTTTCCTGCGCGGCGATCACCTTGATCATCCGGGAAATCTTTAAAACGTAGTCTTTTTGCAGAACACCGCTGGAACGAGTCAGGAAATTAATCCAGTTGTCGAGAAAGTTCTGGTCTTGCTCGTCCAGGGTTTCGATAAACCGGCGGCTCAAGGTTTCCCGTTCCGCCAGATGATCCAGCAACGTTCTCCCGTAAACTTTCCAATGCAGAGTTTTTTCAAGCGCGGGAATGATTTCTTCCTCGCCGCATCCAAAATCCCTGGAAATGGCCAAAAACGGGTGTATGCGGATGGCTTTTCGTTCCTCCCGCTCTTTGTGCTCCTTTCGTTTCAGTTCCCATTCCCTGATTTTTTCGGCGATAATCTGTTCCGCTAGAGATTCCGGCATGGTGGTAGACATGGTGTCCCCTTGTGAAAAAATTTTTGTTGAATTTTGAAATCGCGGGTTAGCGGATAGGACAACTTCCCGGCCAAGGCATCTAAGGATTGCGGACCGCCCGCACCCCGAGCACAAAACAGGAGCTGCGTTTCCAGCTTAACATAGCCCCATTGCGCAAATCGACTATTCCCGCGTTTGTATCGCCATCGGTTTCCGAAGACCATATCCAGTAAGCCGCTCCGTCGGCAAAAACAGTATCCAGGTTAAGGGAATACTCGCTTTTCCAGTTTTTGTAGGCCGCGCCGATGGAATTGGTTTTTGCTCTTTCCACAATTCCCTGCGGGAACTTGGCTATTTCATTCATGGTGGGGAGCCGCCAATCCTTGAATCCCCCCAGGGTCAGGTTTTTCACGTAGGTTCGCGCGTCTTCCCAGTTCAAGCATTTTCCGAGATCGTTCCAGCTGTCTGCCTTGGCCCACATCAGTCCGGTTTGGGTGTCGGTGATCGTTCCGTTGTTGTTGTCCAAAAACCGGCCGCCCTTGGAAGAGGTGGGGTCCGCCGATGCCGCACCCCCTCCGAGCAGAAACAACGGGAGAATGACAAGCAACCAAAATAAGTTTACAAAAGAGGCGCCTTCCCCTTTCCCAGCCAGGCGGCAGGAAGCGGTTTGCATTCCAGGTCGAAGATGCCGTGGCAAGATGAAGGTTAATGCGCGCAAGATTTTCTTTGTTTCTAAATATTTTTAGAGTATGTGGAAGCCCCGGCATTTAATATACCGGCAAAAGAAATAACGTGCAACATGGGTTTTTCCGGTCGCCGGTAAAATGGGGGTGAACCCGTCACCCTGTGGCTGCCTGAGTAAAAAACCGGAACAAAAATTTCTTTAGAAATCGTCGCAAGGTTTTGTATGATGGAATCTGCGCTTTTCGCAGGGAGGAGCGTTTTCATCTGAAGAAAGGAAATCCGTGGAAAACGAAACCGAAAAAAAAGACAAACGTTATGGACGCATTTTTTTTTGGTTCGCGGTGATCATAAGCACCCTGATTACTTCTTGGTATTATTCATCCAATCCGCCGGACAAGGAAGCCACGCAAAAACTGCGTATTTTCATCGCCGCGCACGCCAGGGAGATTTCCCATTTTTTAAGGCTTTCCCCGGAGGAACAAATAGGGTATGCCGGCAAGAACAAACACCCTTTTTACAAAAAATTTGTTCGGGCGTCGGAGGTGGGGAAAGCAAAAATCCGCGTGTTGGCGCATAATTCCTACAGCTACAAGCCTACCCAGTATTGGATCAACCTGATGTTTTTGTGGGCCATTTTCTTTGCGACGTTCTGGTTTCTGGGGCTGATAACGCACGCCATCATCCAGATTACCCGCCGCGGCAAAAACAAGACGTAATGGCCCGGCGCAAAAGAAAGGAGAGGGGGAGCGCTATGTGTCGGAAAAAGCGTTTTCCACTTTTTCCTTCAAAATTTCCGGAGATACCGGTTTGACGATATAGCTCTTCGCTCCTGCCCGAATCGCTTGTATCACCTTTTCCCGTGAATCCACGGCGGTGAGGATGATGAAAGGAATGTGACTTAGTTTGTCTATGTTTTTTATTTTCTTGAGAAGCTCCAGCCCGTCCATCCGCGGCATTTCCCAGTCTGAAATAATAAGATCGATTTTCAGCTTCTGAAGACGCATAAAAGCGATCAGGCCATCACTTGCCTCAATGACGTTTTTATAGCCCAGGTCTATCAGGTATTCTTTCGCTACCTGCCGGGCCAGTTCAGAATCTTCAACAAGCAAAATCCGGCATTTTTGCTGCATGAGTTTTCCTGCTTTGATGAGATATCTTGAGATTGCCTATGAGGTTCATCGGCATTCCTTGCATAGCCCATAAATGTCCAGCTTGTGCGAGGTGATCGTAAAATCGTTGCGTTGGGCGATGTCTTCCTGAAACTTTTCAATGAGCGGATGGTTGAACTCGATTATTTTGCCGCATTGCGTACAGATCATGTGGTCATGATGGCTGTGCATGAACTTGTGTTCATAACGTTTCTGGCCGTCCCCGAAGTCCAGTTCCGAAGCCAATTGGCTCTGGGTGAGGAGCGCCAGGGTTCGATAGACCGTGGCCAGGCCTATTTTAGGCTCGTTGGCTGAGACGGCGCGGTATAATTCCTCGGCGCTTACATGGTCTTCGCTTTCCAGGAAAGCTTTCAAGACGGCGCGTCTTTGGCGGGTCACCTTCAGGTTGTTTTGTGAAATATAATCTTCCAGAACTTGCAACTCTTTGCTGGGCATATCTAAAGTCCCGATAGTTTCTTTATTCTAAAATTTATCATGAGGATCGAAAGCGAGTCAATGATTTCTGTCCGCTCTCAATTTATCCAGATGACGTTTCAATTCCGGGATCAGGGACGCCTCGGCGATTTCTGCCTGGCCGCCCGCCTGCATATTTTTGAGCAGGTATCGGCCGGTTTTGATTTCGTTTTCGCCGATAATCAAGACGAATCGGCTGGCCGCTTTATTGGCTTTTCGCATCTGGCTTTTCAAGCTGCCCGCCTCATAGGCCCGGTCCACATGGAAGCCCTGAGCGCGCAATTCGTGAACGATACGAAAACTTTGCCGTTGCGCTTCGGCTCCCAGGCCGATAACAAATAAGTCGGGATCGATGCAGATTGTGCCCGCCTTGTCGAAAGGGACGATGGAAATCAGCCGCTCCAATCCCAGGGCGAATCCGAAACATGGCGTGGCCGGGCCATCGAATTCCTCGACCAGCGAATCATAGCGGCCGCCGCCGCAAATGGCATTTTGCGCTCCCAGGCCGGAGGAGACCACCTCAAACGTCGTGCGGCTGTAATAATCCAGACCACGTACGAGCAGGGCGTCCAGCGTAAAGTCCGTCTTGGTGGAGGCCAGCAACTGTTTAACTTCCTCAAAATGAGTCCGGCATTTTTCGCAAAGATGATCGCTGGTTTTCGGCAGTTCGCGGGCGATTTCCCGGTCACGCTCAACCTTGCAGTCCAGAATACGCAAAGGATTTCTTTCGTACCGTTGATTGCAGTTGCCGCAAAGCTCCGGCAAATGGCCCCGGATCGCCGTTTTAAGAATTTCCCGGTACGGCGGGCGGCATTCCGGGCATCCCAGGCTGTTGAGCAAAAGCTTTGGGTTTTCCAGCCCCAGTTCCCGGAAATATTCCATGACCAGGGTGATCACCTCGGCGTCGATTGCCGGACTGTCCGAACCCATGGCTTCGGCGCCGATTTGGTAAAACTGGCGGAAGCGTCCGGCCTGCGGACGCTCATAACGGAACATGGGGCCGAGGTAATAAAGCTTGGTGACCGAGGGGGGATTGTAAAGTTTGTGTTCGATGTAAGACCGAACCACTGACGCCGTTCCCTCCGGGCGCAGGGTCAGCCGCTCGCCGCCGCGGTCGCTGAACGTGTACATTTCTTTTTCGACAATATCGGTGGTCTCGCCGATGCCGCGCTCAAACAGGGCGCTCTTTTCAAAAACCGGAACGCGAATTTCCTTGAACCCGTAGCGGGAGAATATTTTATGCGCCTTACGTTCCACCCAGTGCCATTTTTCGATTTCACCGGGAAGAATATCCTTGACGCCTTTGATGCCTCGAATTTCCATGAAAATAATCCGTTGAGGGGAAAGAAGTATCAGGGCGCGGCGAGCATTTTTTCCGCCAGGATAACGTCCTCCGAGCTTCCGATAAACAAGGGGATTCTTTGGTGGATTTCCCGGGGTTTCATATCCAGAACCCGTTGTTGCCCCGTGCTGGCCCGGCCTCCTGCGTTTTCCACGATAAACGCCAACGGCGCCCCTTCAAAACAAAATCGCAACTTGCCGTCGGCGTAATTTTTATCGCCGGGATACATGAAGATGCCGCCTTTCAAAAGCGTGCGGTGAAAATCCGCGACCAGGGTGCCGATATATCGGGATTTATAAGGCCGGTCTCCAGCCGCGTCGTTTTCCTTCAGGTAATTAATAAGGTTTTTTTGTTGCTTGGACCAGAGTCCGAAATTGCCCTCGTTGATGCTGTAGGTGGAACCCTTTGGCGGAATTTTTATATCCGGATGAGACAAATAAAACTCTCCGATAGAGGGGTCCAAGGTGAAACCGTGTACGCCTTCGCCGGTTGTATAAACAAAGATAGTGCTGCTGCCGTAAACAATGTATCCCGCCGCCGCCTGCCGGTCGGCTTTTTGCAAAAGGTCTTCCTCCGTCACCCGATCTCCCGGGCTGACTTTGCGGTAAATGGAAAAAATCGTGCCGATATTGATATTCACATCGATGTTGGAGGATCCGTCCAGTGGGTCCATCATGAAGATATACTTGCCGCTTTTGCCCTCGGAGGAAAAAATAATGGGTTTTTCATTTTCTTCCGAGACGATGGCGCAGATGCTTCCGGTACCCTCAAGAATCTTGATGAACGTGTTGTTGGCATACTCATCCAGTTTTTGTACTTTCTCGCCCTGCACGTTGGTTTTTCCCGTTAAGCCGAGAATATCCTCTCCCAGGCCGGCCTTGTTGACCTCGTTGGAAATCAGCTTGGCGGCCACCAGAATTTCGTACATGAGGCTGGTAAACTCGCCGGTAGCACCGGAGATTTTCTTTTCCTGCCGGCGGATGTGCTGGACTAAAGTGCTTCTTTCCATAATGTTTTTTCCCTTGTGGGTCGAAGGCTGAACAATGGCGCGTAATTCTACCGCATTGCGGATTATACCTCAAATGAAATGCCAGGCAGCCGCAACCTTCTGTTTGAAGCCTCAAAAAATGATATAATCGATACATTAGCTCTTTTGCCGAGGAAACCTGACTATGCCGTGCAAGGATACCGCATCTAAAATTATGGTCCGGCTGGACCGTAAAGATTGTTTGCTGGATTTTGATTTTTCCAAGATCACGTGTGCGAAGAAAATTGCCGGAAGCACCGGATATGAGGACTATTGCCGGGGCCGCCGGATTGACGAAATTTTTCGCATCGAATTTGCAGAGATTTTACGATATTTGGGTCTTGAGGATGAAGAAGACCGGTTTTTCCTGTACCTGGAGTGGGAGGCTTTAAGAACGTCGATCGCGCAATATCTCGGCCTGGAAAAAGATATCGATAAGGAACGGTATCAAATTTCCTCCATCACTTACGACGCGGACCGGGTGGAAATTTGCCAGGTCATCCGTCCGCCGCGAGAAATGCCGAAAAAAATCGTTTCCTGCGCGATGCGGGCCGCCGGGGGGGAAGTTAATCGGGATATAAACGCACCAGGCGGACATAACCCTGGGAAAAGTCCTGATCCCAAGCCTGCGCCATGCCGCTGACATAGGAAAGGTAAAACGCGGCCTGCTGATCGAAAGGCAGACACCAGCAGCCGTTGCCGCCGCCTGCCTCGAATACCGGGTCCAGGTGGATTTCCACGTTGGAGCGGGCCAGGATGGAGCAGGCGGGAACAAACAGTTTTTCGGCCTCCTCCTTTTCCGGAAGCCGCCAGTCGTGAAAACCCAGAGCTTCTTTTTTATTCATGGTGTCCACGAAAGTCAGGGCCTCCTTAAAGTCAAGCCAGTCCTGGAGGATTTGCCAGGAGTCCTTTTTCATCCAGACCAGTCCGGTTTCCTGGTCTGTTGCCGTGCCGTCGCCGTTATCGACAAATCGCGCCGGTTGATTCATGAACCACGCTCCTCATTAGAAAAACCGCCCTGGAGCAGGCGGGGGAAGGGAATTTCCCTATCGGATTGAAGCTGTTTTGCCGTTAAAAAATAAGGGCATCTCTAAAAATTGTTTTTTTAAAGGAAATCGAACTTAGCGCAAGGGTTTCCTGAATTGGTGGCACGGGCATTGCCTTATTATTTATTTTAGGTAGCAATACAGGCATTGCTCTTATCATCATATTTTAATGTAGCAATACAGGCTTTCCAGCCCGTGCGGACA
>Ga0114931_10005083_pt1 | contig 16288 bp, 14 predicted proteins | sample 2SBtaG_FD_89579 | JGI IMG/M metagenome (GOLD analysis project Ga0114931, IMG submission 89579) | Deep subsurface microbial communities from Kolumbo volcano to uncover new lineages of life (NeLLi) - 2SBTROV14_V59a metaG | ecosystem: Environmental > Aquatic > Marine > Volcanic | place: Kolumbo...
AGGCAGAGGGAAAATCTCCCCCCACCCCTCTTTGTCAAAGAGGGGAGTTCAGGCCACTTGGCAAATCCGCATCGGTGAGGTTCATCCTCGATCATATCCTGCTGCCTCGTCATTCTCCACGACGTTTGCAACTGATCCGTAAAAAGAAACTGGGACTGCCCAAGGACAGTACAGAGAGTTTTCTATTACTGGTTGAGGCCGATATCCTGGACAAAGAGTTTGGGAAACGTCTCAAGGGCATGGTGGGCTTTCGCAATATACTGGTGCATGAATATACGGAATTGGATCTGACGTTGATGGTTGATGTGATTGAACATCATCTGGACGAACCGATTGAATTTGCGCAGAGGATTGTTGAGCAGTTTAAAGAAGGCGAGTAAGGGTATTGGGCATAAAAAGACTTCCGCCCCTTTTATGCTCAACTTACGACCCGTCAGATAGATGAATGAGCACTGTCTCGTTCCCCAAGCCCTTTAAAGAAGGCCCAGAGCGTTAGGGCTGCGAGTCTCGCCGTTTGCTGATCCCGATCGAACAGGGGATTCAGCTCCACGATATCCATCGACGGCACCAACGGACATGTTCCCGCCACATAAGCCGCGTGCAGCCAGAGATCAGGGGAGAGGCCGTTCACGGCAGGGGCGCTGACGCCAGGGGCAAAGGCCTGATCCACGGCGTCCAGATCAAAACTGGCCATAACCGGCGTGGAGTAGGAAGTATACATGGCTTTGATTCGTTCGGGTGACAGCGATTCTTTCCACTCATAGCGGCCTCCATGCTCCGTCACGAAGGCCAGATGAGATTGAGCGACCGAAGTGGGAAGAAGGCCTGCGACGTGGTAGGACCGGCAAGCCTGAGAAGGATGCAGGATGGCCTGCCGAAACGGTGAGCCCGAATGCGCCAGGCCGTCTTTCAATTCCCGGACATCGGTATGAGCATCCCAATTCAGGATGGAAATTTTCTTCTGGGCTTTAACATACCCTAAGAAATGTCCATAGGCCGTTTCGTGTCCTCCCCCGAGAACGATGGAGAGGACATGTTGTGAGAGAAAAGGAGCAAGGGCCTCCGCTAATATCTCCTGATCATCTTCCACATTCCCCGAGGTTTCCAGGTTGCCCAGATCGCGGGTGTATTCGAGGCGCTCATAAAAGCTATTATTCTGTTCTGGTAACGGGGTCATTTGGTAAAAGCTCTGCCTGATCGCATCCGGCCCGAGGGCAGCGCCTGTCCGCCCGCCATTTCTCCTGACGCCTTCATCAGCAGGAAATCCTATGATGACGACTTGAGGATTGGCCTGGCTGGTCAGCTTTCTTCCCAGAAGATGACCGATACGGGGATCGTCCGGGGCGGTATCCGGCAGGCACACATGCGGGGGTGTGAAGGAAGCCATTCAGTACTCCGGATTAAGCGTGCCGGAAATAAGAGTGCCATGAATCACGGTCGCCGCACAAGCATTTGATCGAAAATGATAGAGCCACTGGTTCACGGTCGGCGCGTTGATGACGGCAAAATCAGCCTGCTTTCCTGGTTCCAATGACCCAATGATCTTGTCAAGGCCAAGGGCCTTGGCCGCATGGATGGTGCCCCCTTTCAAGGCTTCAGCCGGTGTCATGCGCTGCAAGGTGCAGGCCAACATCATCGCAAGGGGCAAATGAAAACTTGGAGCAGTGCCGGGATTAAAGTCCGTGCCGACGGCAACGGGAATACAGGCTTCCATAAAGGCTTTCGCGGACATCGGTTTCTGCTGGACGTAAAGAGAAGCCAGGGGAAGGCTGACAGCGACCATGCCTGTTTTGGCCAGACAGTTCCTTCCTTCGTCTGAGGTATATTCCAAATGGTCAGCGGAAATGGCGCCGACCTCGGCAGCCAATCGGGCTCCACCGCTGTCCGTTAATTGATCCGCATGGATTTTCGGCCGTAACCCAAATTGATTGGCCGTTTGAAAAATCCTGCGGGCCTCCGTAACGGTAAAAGCGGAATCTTCCACAAACACATCGCAGAATTGAGCCAGGTGCTCCTGGGCCACCCTGGGAATCAGCTCCCGTTGGAGAAGAGTCAGATAACCGGAACGGTCATGGGCATATTCCGGTGGGACGACATGGGCGCCCAAAAATGTTGAGACGATCCGCATGGGGTGCTGGTGGGCAAGGGCACGATAGACAGATAACTGTTTGAGTTCGCTTTCAGCGTTTAATCCATAGCCGCTCTTACATTCGACGGTGGTAATTCCTAATTGAACCATCTCATCAAGAAAGCCGGTGCATCGTCGAATCAGGTCTTCCTTCGACATGGCCCGTGTCTCTCGAACGGTTTGGAGAATTCCTCCGCCACGGCGCACCAAGTCTTGATAGCGCATTCCTTGCAGACGTTGTTCGAACTCATCGGCGCGCCAACCTCCGAAGGCCAAGTGCGTATGGCAATCAATCAAACCGGGAATAACCAGACGGCCGCCGGCATCCAAGTGACTCAGACCGTGAAATTTGTGAGGTAAGGCTCGTTCCGGTCCCACCCATGTAATCACGGACCCTTCCCACGCCAATGCCGCATGATCAATAGGATGAATCTGGGCCTGCTCGCCTTCCGCTCGACAAGTCACCAAACATCCGATGTTTTTCAAAACAGTGGCCATGGATGTCAATCGTCCCCTTCGGGATGAAACAGCCACCCCGGACCCTTTTTTTGAGAGGGACGGAAAGAGGTTACTTGCACTGTCCCATTACTGCAACGGACCAAGCGCTTGTTCCACAACATCCACGAGGTCTTTTCCCCGGATCAGGTCCACACAGCGGGTGAGTTCATCCTTAAAATAATGATCCTCCTCCGCATGAGGAATGACGGACCGGAAATACTCGTGGGCGACTTCCACGCCACGACCGGGTCGAACGGGTCTTCGATAATCCAATGCCTGGGCGGCTGTTAACAGTTCAATGGCTAACACATGGTGAACGTTGTCCAGCACGCGCAGGAGCTTCAAGGCGCTAATGCTCCCCATGCTCACATGATCTTCATGGCCGAGGCTGGTGGGAATGGAATCAACGGAGGCAGGATGGGACAGGCCTTTGTTTTCAGAAACCAGCGCCGCTGCGGTGTATTGCGGGATCATAAACCCTGAGTTGATCCCGGTGTCCTTCATTAAAAGAGTGGGAAGACCATCATGGCCTCCAAGGAGCAGGAAGGTCCGCCGTTCCGAGATTGTGGCCAGAGACGATAAGGCAATCGCTGCACAATCCAACGCCAGCGCCACCGGCTGTCCATGGAAATTTCCGCCACTGATGATTGATCCGTCTTCAAACACGAGGGGATTATCCGTCACAGAATTGATTTCCGTTTCAACCTGGGCCTGCGCGTACCGGAGGCTGTCTCTCACGGCTCCATGGACTTGCGGCACGCAGCGCAAGGAATAAGGATCCTGAACTTTCCCGCAATGCCGGTGGGATTCCAGAATCTCGCTGCAGGCCAGGAGGGTCCGGATATTGTGAGCCGCTTCCTGTTGTCCCGTATACGGGCGAAGCTGATGAATCCGTTCATCGAAGGGCGTCAGGCTGCCTTGAAGCGCCTCCAGGCTCATAGCGGCCAGAATGTCCGTGATTTTCAGCAGACGGTTGGACTGTTCGAGCACGTGTGCTCCGCAGGCGCTCATCAGTTGTGTGCCGTTGATGATGGCGAGTCCATCTTTGGCCTGCAATTCGATAGGAGTCATCCCCTGCTCCTGCAAAAGATCCGAGGCTGGAATCGTCGCATCCCATTGTTGATTCCAGAAAAATCCATATCCAAGGAGCGGCAACGCGAGATGTGCCAATGGTGCCAAATCACCTGATGCCCCAACGCTCCCTTTACTTGGCACGGCGGGGATCATGTTCCGTTCGGCAAAGGCAAGGAGGCGATCAAAGGTTGGAAGGGAGATGCCTGAATAACCCAACCCCAGCGCGTGGAGCTTCAAGAGCAGCATGAGCCGGCAGATGTCTTTTGGTAACAGGTCTCCTACGCCCACGGCATGGCTGAGGAGGAGATTTCGCTGAAGCTTGACAACCTGATCGATCCCTATCCGGGTCTGTGCCAGCGCGCCAAACCCTGTATTGATACCATAATGCGCCTTTCCATCCTGAAGCGCGCGCGCCACCACTGCCTGCGAGGTTTGGATAGTCTGAGGATCACGCCTGAGTTCAGCCAGCCGTTCCGTTAAATCTTCATAGAGATGACTGAGTCGAATGTGTGGAGTCTCCATCATCAAGATCCGCTAACGATGATGATCCAGGAGTGTGTTGCGAAGAAGACGTTGTTGGGAGAAATTGACCATGTATGCAAAGGTAGGTATCATACTAGCATAAAGGAGAGTATGTATGAAAAGAACGACCATTTTTGCTGAGGAAGTTTTGATCAAATCCTTGAGGGAAATTGCCGGCAATAAAAGGACAAGCCTTTCTTCTACCATTCGACAAGCGTTGGAAGAATTTGTTAGCCGGCATCATGGAGAAAAACCTCTTCCATCGTTTGTTGGCATAGGCCAAAGCGGGAGGAATGATGTGGCCGAGCATGCCGAGGAATTGCTCTGGAACGCATCCCCTCCGAGTCCTCCGTCATGAAGCGCGTTCTTGTGGATACCGGCCCGCTTTACGCGATGGTGGATCAAGATGATGGGTGGCATCGTCGCGTTCGAGCCTATTTGGAAAATGTGCATCCACAATTGGTCATTCCGATCACGACCCTCCCCGAAGTCTGTTATTTAATCACGGCTCATTTGGGAGCATTGATCGAAGTTCAGTTTGTCCGATCCATTCAGCGTGATGACGTCATTATAGAATTTCTCAAAAAAGAGGATCTCGTGCGAACGGGAGAAGTGATGGCTAAGTATGCTGATATGAGTGTGGGATTCGTCGATGCGTCGGTCGTTGCGCTGGCTGAACGCCTCAAGATTCGTGAAGTACTGACGACTGATCGCCGGCATTTCTCACTCATCAGGCCACGACACTGCTCGGTTTTTGATTTAAGGCCATAGGTGGCTCCATTTCCTCATTGTCATTTGCGTTGGAAGGAGAATCAATCATGGCGAGGTTGCTATGAAGGGGATGAGCCGGTGACCATCGGCAAGTCAATGCCCTGCTCGCGGGCCGTCTGAATCGCTTGTTCATAGCCGGCATCGGCATGCCGCATGACGCCGGAGCCCGGGTCGGCGGTCAAGACACGTTCCAATCTTCGATCGGCCATGTCGGTGCCGTCAGCCACGCACACCATGCCCGCGTGGATGGAATAGCCGATACCCACCCCACCACCGTGATGCAATGAAACCCAACTGGCCCCGCAGGCCGTATTCAAGAGGGCATTCAAGAGGGGCCAATCCGCAATGGCATCGGATCCATCCTTCATGCCTTCCGTTTCCCGGAAAGGGGAGGCCACGGACCCGGCATCCAAATGATCCCGTCCGATCACAATCGGCGCGCTGACTTTGCCGGTCTTTACCAACCAGTTGAACTTGGCGCCCATTTCCGCTTGTTCGCCATAGGCAAGCCAACAAATCCGCGCGGGAAGACCCTGAAACTGAACTTTCTCCTGGGCCAGACGAATCCACCGATTCAACGAGTCCTTCCGAGGGAACGTTTCACAGAGCGTTTTGTCGGTCACCAAAATGTCTTGGGGGTTTCCGGATAACGCCACCCACCGAAAAGGCCCTGACCCGCAACAGAACAAGGGACGAATAAAGGCATACACAAATCCAGGAATCTTGAAGGCATCGTGCAAGCCACGATGATCGGCCACTTGTCCACGGAGATTATTCCCGTATTCAAAGACCACGCTCCCCTGTCGTTGCATATCCAACATGGCACTGACATGCGTCACCATGGAGTCCAGGACGGCGCGTTCATAGGCCTCCGGTTCGGTGTCCCGGAGTCTGCCGGCTTCCTCAAGAGTCATGTGAGCGGGGATGTATCCGCAGCGAAGATCATGAGCAGAGGTTTGATCGGTGAGGATATCAGGAACAAGCTGCCGACGAACCAGTTCGGGCAAGACTTCCGCGATATTGCCGGCGAGACCAACGGAAAGAGCCTCTTTGCGGGCTTGCGCCGTGAGCACGTGATCCAGGGCTTCATCAAGACTTCTGCACAGGGTGTCACAATAGCCGTTGTTTAGTCGCCGCTGAATGCGTTGTTCATCAACCTCCACCCCTAAAAAGGCAGCGCCGTTCATGGTCGCGGCAAGAGGTTGAGCCCCTCCCATGCCGCCAAGTCCGGCGGACACCACGAGACGTCCTTCAAGCGATCCACCAAAATGTTGACGGGCGCATTCGGCCAATGTTTCATAAGTGCCTTGTAAGATACCCTGCGTCCCAATGTAGATCCACGATCCAGCAGTCATTTGGCCGTACATGGTCAGGCCCAAGGCCTCCAGTCGGCGAAATTCATCCCACGTCGCCCACTTCGGCACAAGATGGGCGTTAGCAATGAGAACACGTGGAGCTTCATCATGCGTGTGGAAGACGCCGACCGGTTTGCCGCTTTGCACGAGAAGGGTTTCATCACTGCCCAGACGTTTCAAGGTTTCAATGATTTTGTGATAGCACGCCCAATTGCGGGCGGCCTTGCCGGCGCCGCCATACACAATCAACTCCGCCGGCTTTTCCGCGACATCCGGATCCAGGTTGTTCATCAAGAGGCGCATCGCCGCTTCCTGATGCCAGCCTTTACAGGATAAAGCCGAACCGGTTGGCGCCTTTATGTGGGATGTCACGTAAGGCATGTCTCCTAGACTGTCCCGACCTCCAAGAGCAGAATCTCCCCTTTCATTTGCGCATGGATATCGCAGTGGAACTCGAATCGGCCAGGATGTTCAGGAGTGAAACGGATCACCAATGTTTTGCCCGCTTCAATATGAAATCCTTCAATCCCTTTTCCATACGCGGAAATACCTTCTCCTTCAGCCGTCACTTCTTGTCCCAGGAGCATCGGGGAGGTAAACCCATGGCGGACGATATCCTGATTCCGGACAATAATGACAACAGGCGCTTCAATTTGCAGTCCGGCTGGTTGGGTCACCAGGAACTCTGAATTGCTGATCAGGATTTCGATTCGTTGTTCCTGCGCAATCAGGGGGTGAGTATCTCCTGGTTCTCCCCAAGAAGGAGTGCCTATTCCAAATAGGCTCAACACGACGATCAACAGGATGAGAGGATGTTTGGACATGGCAATCTCCTTTGGTCAATACGTTCACATTTTATTTATCAGTATACTCTCTGCCAATCGGTGGTCCAAGTCTTTCTTCAAAAGATTCCCGACCCCTTTTAACGGAGGCTCAATAAACTCCAGGTGGTTTTGGCCATCCACCGCTAACTGTTTCAGAAGTGGCTAGAGGTCTGTGATAATGGGATATTTAGGTTGTCAGAGCCTTTTCCGGTGACGTGGGGAGCTCTGGTTGGCTCGCTAAGGAGATCCATTGCCGAAGGACATTCTCCAGCGCGGCCCGTTGAAGGGGTTTGGTGAGAAAATCATTCATGCCACAGGCTAGGCATTTCTCACGATCACCCTCCATGGCATTGGAAGTCAGGGCGATGATGGGGAGAGGAGGAGACAGGTTGTCTTCCCCTCTTCGTATGGCTTTTGTCGCTTCATAGCCATCCAATTCCGGCATCTGGCAATCCATCAGAATGACCGCGTAGGATGTATGAGAAAGGGCATCGAGCGCTTCCCGGCCATTCGAGACGACGTCCACCGCATAGCCCAGTTTTTCCATCATTCGTACCGCCACCATTTGATTGACCTTATTGTCATCGGCCAGGAGAATGCGAGGCGTCCCTGTCGAGTTGGTTTCCCGAAGACTGTGGCAGGTGACAAGAGGGTGGGGAGGCTGACCACCTGCGCCCGGCGCCGGGGACACTCCCATCACCGCGACCAGGCACTCATAGAGGGGAGCTTGGCAGATGGGTTTCGGCAGATACGCTGAAAACCCGGCTTTCCGGGCCTGTTCCGCGTCCCCCCGCTTACCTCCGGTGGTCAGCAGCACCAACCGGGTGGTGGAGAGGCGTTCATCCGCCTTGATGGCCCGGGCGAGGGCCAATCCGTCCATCCCGGGGAGGGAGGCCTTGATGATTGCTAGATCAAAGGATTTTCCACAATCAGCGGCCTCCTGAAGGAGATCCAACGCTTCTTGAGCATCTTGCGCCAACACACTCTCCATGCCCCATGTCTGTGCGTATTGGTGAAGAATCGTTCGGTGGGTCGCATTGGCATCCACCACGCATACCCGGAGTCCCTGAAGAGCGGTCGGCGGTGAGACATGTTCTGGAAGAACGGTGGAGGAGACGGCGAATCGTGCCGTAAACCAAAAGGTACTTCCTTTTCCTGCTTCACTGATCACGCCGATTTCGCCGTTCATCTGTTCAACCAGGCGTTTGCAGATGGCCAAGCCCAGCCCCGTGCCGCCATACTGGCGGGTGGTGGAGGCATCGACTTGGGAGAATGCCTGAAACAATCGGGCCTGACCCTCCGGAGGAATGCCGATGCCGGTATCCCGGATGGAAACATACAACAGCGCCTCAGGACTATTGAGCGCCGTGACTTGGTTTTCCATTTCCACCACGACCTCTCCCTGTTGGGTAAATTTGATCGCGTTGCCGGCAAGATTCAAAAGAATTTGACGCAACCGGCTCGGGTCGCCTTGAAGCATTGGAGGAACCTCCGCGTGGATCAGCGATGTGAGGGCCAACCCTTTGGTCCGTGCCTGTTCGCCGAGCAGATCCTCCACACTCTTGAGAAGGGCCCGGGGATCAAACGGAATCGTCTCCATGGTTAATTTTCCCGATTCGATTTTTGAAAAGTCCAGAATTTCGTTGATGATCGTGAGCAGATGGTCTCCGGACGACTGCACTGTTTCGGCATATTCACGCTGTTCCTCCGTGAGCTCTGTGTCAAGCAACAGGTCGGTCATGCCAATGACGCCATTCATCGGCGTTCGGATTTCATGGCTCATCGTGGCCATAAATTCGGATTTCAATTTAACCGATTCCAAGGCCTGGTCTCGGGCCACCACTAATTCGTGATTGGTCTGTTCCAGATCGGCCGCTGCCTGTACCAGGTCCGCTTGGGCCTGCTTCCGTTCCGTCAGGTCGGAGATGATACCGCAAAACACAAAACGATCATTCCATCGGATTTCGCTGACGGCCAGATTCATTGGGAACGTCGTCCCATCTTTCCGTTGGCCCACCACTTCCCGGCGCTTCCCGACAATGCGCGACTGTTCAGGACCTTGATAGTGTGCGAGATACGCATCGTGCTGCTCCCGATCCGGAGACGGCATGAGCAGGGAAATATTCTGGCCGATCACCTCCTCCGGGGCATAGCCGAACATCTGGGCTGCTTGATTATTGAACGTTTCTACCAGCCCGCGCTCGTCAATTGTCACAATCCCATCGGCGGCACCATCCACGATGGCGCGCAATCGGGCCTCTCCTTCCATACACAAATTCTCCGCCTTGTGAGCCCGTGCCGATTCCTCTTGGACCTCTGTCCACTTGATTTTCAGGTGGGAAGCCACCAGGCTAAATGCCCTGACGGCCTGACCGAGTTCGTCTCCGGGCAATTCCAAGGTCAAGGCAGAATCCATGTCGCCCTTGCCCAGGCTATCGGCCACCTCTTCCAGTTGTGTCACCGTTCTCTTGACCGAGAGGTAAAAGGCGATGAAGAGAGAGAGGACGGCCAAGAGTATCAACAGGGTGATTCCAATGACGAAAGCTTGTTTGCGTTCTAGACGCTGGATCTGTCCCGTTAATTCTCGCTCGAGGATGGGGGAGAGACGATCATAGAACGAGAAGGCTGCGGTGAGGGCGGTGGTGCCGGTTTCCCAATAGTCCTTCACAGGAAAGCCGATAGTCTGTGGCTGTATCACCTGTTTCTGGATCAGTGCGCGAAATGTAGATATGCCGGAAATAGTTTGTTTGAGATCCGGTTCCAAGGTGCGTTTCAATGGCGTGTTTTCCTGAAAGACGATGCTCACATCCCGAAGGATCGTTGATTCCATGTCTGTGATCTTCTCGATGAGATTGCTGATGTTGATTTTGTCCAATTGACTGGCTTGACCCTTTCCAATGATCCTGGAACCCAAGCCGCGAACCTGTCCAGCCTGCTCCGTCAAGAGCGGCAGTCGATTCAGAATGAGATCCATGAGGTAATAGGTTTCCAGATTGGGGTCGAGGATCAGATTGGATTGGTCGCCGGCTTGGGCCATGAGGTGTAACAGATCGCTCAGAATGTTCGAATGCCTGCTGTACGCGGCCGAGGCCGTGTGTTGATGACTGCCGGCCTGGATCTCCCACCAGCGGCCCTTGATGGTTGTCCAGAGCGTTGACGTGCCCAGCATCTGTCCCAATTGTTGGTCCATGTCTTCAATGGCCTGGATGTCATGGTTAATGGTCTTCTCAAGAGCGTTGAGGGTATGAGGCAGATCGCCGTTTTGCGCTTTCTTCATTTGCAGAAGGCCCCGATGTTTCTGCACATCCTCTAACAAGACGCGAAGGGGACGAAGGTAACGAGTGCCCACCACTTCCTTTTTGGTGAATTCAATGCGTTGCTGGACTTCTACCAGAAACATGATGAGCAACAGGCTCAGCGGGATGGCAAACAGCAAGCTGATCAAGGCGAACTTGTAGGGGTAGCGCATGCTGTTTAAGATTCTGATGATTGGTGCAAAGAATTGAGCCATGATGCTTTCCTCTCTGTCATACCATTTGAGGTTGGGGCTTCACTCTCCAGCGCGGTCTCCTACCGCCTCCACCACCCGCTCAACGTCTTCTCCCGATAACACCCGATCAAGATCCAAGAGCGTCACGAGCCGGTCATTGGCACTGCCGATTCCCAAGACAAAACTGATATCCACGTGGCCTCCAAGTTCCGGCGGGGGTTGGATCTCTTTCGCCGGCAACTCCAACACATCCGAGACGGCATCGACGATCATGCCAATCACCCGCTCTCCCACAGTGACCACCACGATGACGGTAAAGGGCGTCGGTTCCGTCGGCTCCATCCTGAATTTCAACCGAAGGTCGATAATCGGGACAATCACGCCTCGCAGATTCAAGATGCCTTTCAGGTAGTCCGGCATCGTGGGAATGCGGGTGACCGCCGTGTACCCTTTGATTTCTTGCACCCGTAAAATGTCCACCCCATATTGTTCATCCGCCACGACAAATGTCAGGTATTGCTGTGTGTCTGTCCTGTCTGTGACCGCTTGAACTGACGGTTCCGCTGTTGCTGTGTCCATCTCTCCCTCCTTTGGGGGGTCCCCAGAACTGCTGGAAGACTCCCCCGTCTGTTCCTTAAAATTCCTCAAAGAAATCCTTGTCCTCCTGCTGCCGGCCGTTGCCATTGCTCGTCCCCACTCCCGCCAATTCCGGAGCGGGCTGAACCGGCGCCGAGGTTTTATCAGCTCGTCCCTTGGGCGGCCCGGTTGGGGAAGGCGATGGATTGGCTGGGGGTGTGGCCGGCGCCTGTGGACGTCGGGTTGTCTGTGAAGACCTTTTCGCCACATGAGATCCCGACTCTTCCAGGCATTGGAAGAACTCGACCAACTTCAGGAGGGCCACCGACTGCTGTTGCATCGATTGGCAGGCAGAAGAGGCTTCTTCCACCAAGGCCGCGTTTTGTTGGGTGGTTTTATCCATTTCCATGACCGCCTTATTCACCTGATCAATGCCGGCGGACTGTTCCTGGGAAGCTGCCGTGATCTCGCCCATAATATCCACCACCCGTTTGACCGATCCTTGAATCTCCTCCAACGTTTGCCCGGATTGATTCACGAGGGCGCTCCCTTCTTCCACTTTTTGTCCGGACTCTTGGATCAAGCCTTTGATTTCCTTGGCGGCCGTGGCGGAACGTTGGGCTAGATTGCGCACTTCAGAGGCCACCACCGCAAAGCCCCGTCCCTGTTCGCCGGCTCTGGCGGCTTCCACCGCGGCATTCAAGGCCAGCAGATTCGTTTGGAAAGCAATTTCATCAATCACGGTGATGATTTCAGTGACTTTTTTGCTGCTCTTGTTAATTTCATCCATGGATGTGACGGCTTGCCGGGTGATTTGGCCGCCTTTCTCCGCCACATCTCGCGCGGTAATGGCCAATTGGTTGGCTTGCTTGGCATTATCCGCGTTTTGCTTCACTGTGGACGCCAATTCTTCCATGGAGGCCGAGGTTTCTTCTAACGCACTGGCTTCCTCAGAGGTGCGTTGCGCTAAATCATTGGTTCCCTGATTGATCTCCGAAGAAGCTGCCTTGAGGCTCTCGGCGCCCCATCGGACTTCATTGGTCGTATGCATCAATTGGTCAATTGCCGTATTGAGGCTCTTTTTGATCTCGGCGAACTCCCCTTGGTAGGTTCCGGTGACTTTCTGCCTGAGATCACCTTGCCCGATCTTTCCGATCACGCTTTGCGCTTCATTTAAGGGAGTTATGATGGCATCAAGGAGTTCATTGACCCCCTGAACCAATTCACGGTATGCGCCTTGGAATTGGTCCGTGTTGGCTCGTTCCGTGAGACGCCCAACCATGCCGGCCTGAATGAGCCGGTTGGTTTCGCTTACAAGATTATTCACCACATCCACACAGGTGTTCACGATCTCTTTCATCTTTTCATGATCGCCTTTGTACCGCGCGGTGATCTTTTCATCAACCTTCCCCATGGACACCTGCGTCAGGATACGATTGCCTTCTTCAATCGGCAGAATGATGGCATCCAGCATGTCATTGATGCCCTGGACCAACTCACGGTGCTGCCCTTGAAAGTGCTCGGGCCGGCCTCGCTCGGTGAGCATTCCATCTTTAGAAGCTTGAATCAGCCGATTGACCTCCTGGATGGCCTCTTGTTGTCTCGTCAGGTTCCCTTGAATTTCTTCGGCCAAGGTGTTGACGGCCTCGCCCATGTGGGCTATCTCATCTTGACCCTGAACTGTCGCCCGAGCCGCGTAATCGCCTTTTGCCATCTTGCTTGTCGCCTCTATCACCTGCTTGATGCCTTGTGTGACCTTGCGGCCAAAGAACCACCCCACAAGAAGAATGATCAGCACGCATCCCCCCGCCGCCAAGAAAATATCGCGCTGAATTGTCACGGCTTCCACTGCCGCTTCTGCGTGCGGCACACGTGCCAACACCGACCAATTCATCCCCGGATATCCCATCGCGCCTTTCAGGTGGGTATAGCCGGCGGCTTGCCAGATCTTTTTCCGGGCATGGAAGGCATTCATAAAGCCCGTGTTCCCTGCGACCGCTTGTTGCGCCGCCTCGACACCCTTCTCCGCTAGATTGAGTTTCATGAGGACTGAAAAATCATGAGGGACGGTCTCCGTGCCATGAGTGCGTGGATCATAATCCACAATGACATGGCCGGCGCCATCCAAGAGGGTGAGTTCCGCCCCTGGATAGCCGGCGGTCTTCAACCCCTGATAGGTATCAACAAAAATGTCTTCGACCAGGGAAAACTTGGCCCGATTGCTCCAATAGGCGATGACGGTCCCCTGTGGGTCATAGACGGGAGCCGAAAACCCCAGCGTGAGTCCATCATTGCCGGGATAGGCCTGTTTGACATCTGAATCCACATGCACGTCTTCAATGAAGGTTCCGGTAGATCCGAGATTTTCTTGGGCGGTGAAGGGCATCTTGGTCGTATAGTGGTTGGCTTTGAGCGCCTTAAACCACGGTGCGTGGCTGTAATTGTTCCCAAAGATGAATTGACTGTTGACGGGCTGCCCCGCCGCGTCCTTTGAATTGACGGCGATGACTTTTCCATCTGTGTCTGTGAGAATGGTGAGCGCATAAATCCCATAGGCCTTGACATAGCGGTTCATGGCCTGCGTAATGGTGTTATCTTCACTTTGGTCGTACCAATCGGACTCCTTCAGCACGACATCATTAAAGCCAAAGGCTTGGACGTCGCCGTAGCGTTCAAATAAATTGCGGTCGATTTTATCGGCGATATTCCCCGTCACGGTCTGAAACCGCCGGCCGACGTTTTCTTCCATATTGGTGGAGGCGTTGTAGGCGATATAGCCGACAATGGCCATGGGAATCATCCCGAAGATGCAAAACAAGAGAACCAGTTTGGCGGTGAGGCCCATGTTTTGGATGCGATTGATAAATGTACCCATTGGAAACTCCTTTGGAGTAAAGGGTGATTGGTGTCAATGGAGAGGGTGCTTGATTGCCGGTCATGATCTCTCCCGTTCAGAATGCGTGCGTGTGTGGCCGTGAAGAAGCTGTTTGACCATCAGATCCTCTACGGCCTGGTCAATGGTGTTGGCCACCGGAGATTGTGAAGCAACGACATCGTTCCATTGATGAACCCGTACCAGCGCCTGAAATTGTCTCTCAAGAGAGTGAGCAAACACATCCAAGGATTCCGCAAGATGAGCGAGCTGTTCGGTGACCTGCGGGTCATCGCGCAGCAATCGCCGCTTCGGTTGTTGGCTGTTGTTGGGATTGGTCATGGCCTGGTTCCTGCTAATTTAGGGACGTAGGTTCGATCCGTCCGATCCGTCCGATCTGTCCGATCTGACCGATCTGACCGATCTTTACTTTGCCGTTTGCATTTTTCGCTTTACCTTCTTTTTATATTCTCGGAAGCCGTTCTCGTTTGTTGGATGATGTAAGATGGTGACATGAATCATTCGTGTTTTTTGTTGCCGGCAATCCATGATTTCGATTCGTTGTGTTTATATCCATTCGGTGATTGTTGAAACCTCTGGATGATATAAAATGATGATAAAGATCATCGCAAGATTTCCGTCGCCCTCAAGACTCCCTGCCCTTCTCACCGAGCATTTCTTTAGTACCCTGGGCTTGATTCGACGGGCTCGGGTCAATAAGGAGGAGGGTCGCCCATGATCGTGGCCGACACGAACCTTATCGTCTATCTCTACGTGAAAGGGCAGCGTACCACCCCAAGCCGAAGCCGTTTTTCAACAAGATCCTGCTTGGGTAGCCCCGCTTCTGCGGCGATCGGAATTTCGGAACACGCTCATGGGGTTTGTAAGGCGAAAAGATCTTGGGCTTGATGATGTACTGGAAGTCATGAGTGAAGCGGAGCGGTGGATGATGGGACGAGAATACACGCTTGTTTCGAATAAGGTATGAGGATTGGCAGGACAATCTGGATGTTCGACCTATGATTGTGAATGTATCGGTCTTGCGATGGACTTAGATGTCCCGTTCGTGACGAGCGATCGTCAAATCCTTCGAATATTTTCACAAATAGCCGTATTGCCTGAAGGTTTTCTAAAGAACAAATCCCTCTTTTTTTGCGGCCCTCCTGAGTTTGTGGTCAAAGCAGAAAAATTGCGCTTCTCTCTGGGTCTGGTCTCGAACGAGAAGAGCTGAGGCTAAATGGATGGCATCAAGCGCTCTCAACTGATGGCGCTCAGCTAAATCTCCAGCTTGCCGGACAAGGTCCTCTGTGATTTCAAGGACAAAGTAACTTTCCCAGTCTTGGTAGAAATCCTCTAGCATGGTTTGGTAGCGCTCTTTTCTGATCCATTTTTCGTGGTATGCACGGGCAAAGGCTGCACGTGTTTCCACGTGCGCCAGTCTGGACGTAGGAATGATGTGCGCTCTAGCGCAAGCCTCTCTGACGGCTTCCGAGCCTTCTTCATCAACATACAGTTTGACTAAGGCGCTTGTGTCTAAATAGAGAATCATTGGCGACACTGGATCACCAAGTCGCTCAACTTTCGTCCTGTGATTCTGACGGGTCGCCTCGAGCCCTGAGGTTTTCCTCCAGCCCAGTGGGCCGCGCCGGATTGAACCATTTGGGATAATTTTTCTGAAATAACAGAAGGCTTGGTAGGGATTAACTTTACGATGGCTTGTCCACGAACGGTGACAATAATCTGTTCTCCAGCCCTGGCGCGGTGAAGATAGTGACTTAAGCCGTTTTTGAATTCCCGCACGCTGATATGTCTCATGAGATTCCTCCTAATCTTTGGGATCTGCGGAGTCAGTCATGTGTTATGCTCAGGCTTCCTTCCCATTGTACCCACAGTATATCGTTGTATGAGGCCACATTCAATGTTTCTTTGGGCCGACTCCGTTTCCGACCCCTTTTCCAGGAGGAAAAGAGTAGAGCGGCGTGGAAGCCCTCGATCAGGATAGGAGCCGTTTGGGAAAGGGGAGGGTTTGGCTGGCGAGAGCCTGGAGATGATTTCCGGTGAGCAGAATGATGTGCTTACCGTCCAAGTGTACCATGCCTTCTTTGTACAGCTCTCGCAAGAGCCGGATGAGGGTCTCTTTGGAAATCCCTACCAGATTTGCCAGTTCTTGCCGGGTAA
>Ga0114931_10005084_pt1 | contig 16286 bp, 13 predicted proteins | sample 2SBtaG_FD_89579 | JGI IMG/M metagenome (GOLD analysis project Ga0114931, IMG submission 89579) | Deep subsurface microbial communities from Kolumbo volcano to uncover new lineages of life (NeLLi) - 2SBTROV14_V59a metaG | ecosystem: Environmental > Aquatic > Marine > Volcanic | place: Kolumbo...
GGCAAAAAGCGTGCCTGGCGTGCCGTTAAACGCGTGGCCGCTTTCACGGGCTACGGCTTCAGCCAAGGGCTTCATTCGAACCCGTTCGAACACCGCCCTTGGCCTCTCGCCGGCCCTATCGTATGGAACGATCATGAATGAAGGCCCAAGACAACACCACTATTAGGCAACGGAGTCAAGCATGGCGACATACAGTACCAATGAATTCAAGGCTGGGTTGAAGATCATCCTCGACGGCGATCCATACAGTATCGTCGAGAATGAATTCGTCAAGCCCGGAAAAGGGCAAGCCTTCAACCGGGTGCGGGTGCGCAATCTCAAGACCGCCCGCGTGGTGGAAAAGACGTTCAAGTCCGGCGAATCCGTTGAAGCCGCGGACGTGTTTGAAAAGGACATGCAGTACTTATACAAAGACGGAGATTTTTGCCATTTCATGGATATGGAAACCTTTGAACAACTGCCTGCCGATGCCGCCGCCGTGGGTGATGCCGGCAAATGGTTGAAGGAGGAGGACGTCTGCACTTTGACCCTTTGGAATGGCGTTCCTTTATCCGTAACTCCGCCGAACTTTGTCGAGCTTGCCATTGCGCAGACGGATCCCGGGGTGCGCGGGGACACCAGTGGTGGTGGCATCAAGCCGGCGACCCTGGAAACCGGGGCCGTGGTACGCGTACCTCTGTTTCTCAATGCAAATGAAGTGATCCGCGTGGATACGCGCAGTGGCGAATACGTGAGTCGGGTGAAAAGCTGATCAGCGGTGTCGACGCAAACCTAGCAGCCGTGCGCTGATCATACGACGCAACGCTTTCGGGCGGCGCTGCTAAACCGTATTCGTGACTTTATGTGGGAACGCGGCATTCTCGAGGTCGACGTTCCCATACTATCCCAGGCGGCCAATACCGACCCCAATCTGGAACCCATGGCGTGCCAGGACCCCAACGGCGAGCTGCGTTATTTGCATACCTCGCCGGAATTTGCCATGAAGCGCTTGCTGGCCGCGGGTAGCGGAGATATTTATTTTCTCGGCAAGGCATTTCGCGGCGGGGAAAGCGGGCGCTTTCACAACCCTGAATTCACTTTGCTTGAGTTTTATCGTATCGGCTTGTCGTATCGAGACCTTATGGCGGAAGTGGCCAATCTGGTTGAAATCGCATTGGAAGACAGGGTGCTGGCGATACGCGAGATCAGTTATCGCGATGCATTTCGTGACGCCTTGCGCATTAATCCGCACACGGCAACGGTGGCGGAACTGGCGGTTGCGGGTGGTGAGAGGGGGCTGTCGCTGGATACACTGCAACGCGACCAGTGGTTGGACCTGTTGATGGCGACGACGGTCTGCAGCCGCTTTCCAACGAATGCGATTACGCTGATATACGATTACCCGGCCAGCCAGGCTGCACTGGCTGAAATCGACCCGCGAGGGGGAGTGGCGCTGCGTTTTGAGGCCTATGTGGGCGCCTTGGAGCTGGCCAATGGCTATCAGGAACTCACCGATGGCCAGGAGCTGACTGCACGGCTGGATTCGGACAAGCGCTGTTTGCTGGACCAGGGACAAGCGCCACGTCCGATTGACCAGCGGCTGATCGCCGCACAATGCGCCGGGCTCCCGTCCTGTTCAGGCGTGGCGATCGGCGTCGATCGATTGCTCATGTTAGCAACGCGGGCTGCGCATATTGACGCCGTGCTGGCGTTTCCCTGGGCGCGCGCCTGAAGCAGCGCTGGGAATTACATTGATAACGAGACCAATATGACCCCTGTAGAGCTGATATTGAAACCGGAATTCCTGATTCCCGTGGTGCCGCGCGGAGCCGTGCTGCGCGAACACGCGGTGGCCGTGGACGACGGGGTCATCGTGGCGGTGGGTCCGAGCGCTGATGTGGAATCCCGCTACCGGGCACAGCGCACGCAAGTCTTGGCCGAGCAGATGTTGTTGCCGGGTTTGATCAATGCACACACCCATGCGGCAATGGCCCTGCTGCGAGGCATCGCAGACGACGTGCCGTTGGTGACGTGGCTCAACGAGCATATCTGGCCCACCGAAGCCGCGTTACTGTCGCCGGAGTTCGTGCGCGATGGAACCACGTTGGCCCTGGCGGAGATGTTTCGTGGCGGCATTACCATGATCAATGATCAGTATTTCTTCCCGGAAACCGTGGCGGAAACGGCCAACGCCCTCGGCATGCGTGCCATGATCGGCATGCTGGTGATTGATTTTCCGACCGCTTGGGCCAAGACGACCGACGAGTACTTCGAGAGGGGTCTGGCGCTTCATGAAGCCTGGCGAGATAGCAAGCTTATCCACACCTGCGTGTCTCCGCATGCGCCGTACTCGGTGAATGATGCCGCTCTGGAACGGGTCGCCGACTTGTCGCGCGACCTGGACATTCCAGTGCACATCCACGTCCAGGAAACCGCTCAGGAAGTGCAAAAGGGTATCGATGATACCGGCCTCAGGCCACTGGCCCGACTGGAAAAATTGGGCCTGGTGAACCCGCGCTTGATCGCCGTGCATATGACCCAGCTCACGGATGCAGAAATCGACTGTTGTGCGGGAAATGGTGTCAACGTGGTGCATTGTCCGGAGTCCAACCTAAAGCTGGCCTCGGGAATGGCTCGCGTGGAGGACTTGCGACAGGCGGGCGTAAACGTGGCCGTCGGTACGGACGGATCTGCCAGCAACAATGATCTGGACCTGATCGGGGAGATGCGCACCGCGGCGATGCCGGGTAAAGCCGTGGTAATGCGCGCCAATGCCATGCCGGCCTGGTACGTATTGGAAATGGCCACCGTGAACGGGGCCAAAGCACTGGGATTCGGGCAGCAACTGGGATCCATCGAAGTTGGAAAATGGGCGGACCTGTGCAGTATTGGGCTCGATGCGCTCGAGTCGAACCCGGTCTACGACCTGATTTCGCATCTGGTTTATTCGGAATGCAGGCGCGACGTTCGCAATGTATGGGTCAACGGAAAGCAGCGGCTTGCACAAGGCCAACTAGTGCGTCTGGATGCCGATGAACTGGTCCGCAAGGCACGTGAATGGCAGCGCAAGATTGTGCAGCGATGAGGTGGTTTCCGGAGGCTATCGGCTTGCACTGGCTGGTGTCAATTTTGTGTGAAACACCCCCTATGATAAAATTGCGCGGATTTTGCCGGTTTGCCGCTGCCGCATAGCGCCCAGAAAAAAAATTACTGCTGCCAAGTCTGATGAAACAACGCACCCTGAAAAATGTTATTCATGCCACTGGGATTGGTATCCACTCCGGTGACAAAGTCTTCATGACCTTGCGTCCAGCCGCCGAAAACACCGGCATCGTGTTTCGCCGGGTTGATCTTGATCCAGTGGTTTCGATTCCTGCGAACGCCAAGAATGTTGGGGACACGAGCCTCTCCACCAGCTTGATGCACGGGGGCGCGCGGGTGGCCACCGTAGAGCACCTGCTGGCCGCGATGGCCGGCCTGGGCATCGACAATGCCATCGTCGATGTCAGCGCGGCGGAAGTGCCCATCATGGATGGCAGTGCGGGGCCGTTTGTGTTTTTGATCCAGTCCGCCGGTATTCTGGAACAGGAAGCGCCGAAACGATTTATTCGTATTCTCAAACCGATGGTAGTCACGGACGGGGACAAGTGGGCGCGTTTTGAGCCGTTTGATGGTTTCAAGGTGGATTTCGAAATCAGCTTTGATCACCCGGCTGTGGATGCGCAATGTCAGCGTGCCGTGGTCGATTTTTCCTCCAGTTCCTTCGTCAAGGATGTCTGCCGGGCCCGGACCTTCGGATTCATGAAGGACATAGAAGCCTTGCGCGCGCGGCGTCTGGTGCTCGGTGGCAGCATGACCAACGCGGTAGTGCTAGATGAATACCGGATTCTGAATGAGGGTGGTTTGCGTTCTTCGGATGAATTCGTGAAACACAAAATCCTGGATGCAATCGGTGACCTGTATCTGCTGGGTTCCGGATTGATTGGCGCATTTTATGCTTACAAATCCGGACACGCGCTGAACAATAAATTATTGCGAGCGCTGGTCGCTGACGAAAGCGCCTGGGAGAGCATTGATTCTCCTGCAATCGCCGATCACACGGCTGCGGCCCCCGCGGGCATTGAAGTCCCGATAGCCGGCTGAAACGGGTTTCCACAGCTCTCACGCCGCAGTGTCCAAGCCGGCGGCGCGGGTCTCGCCACGGCCGGCCCCCTCATTGCAAATCCCGCCGGAATCCTCGGTTGCCACTTTTCCGAATTTTTCACGAAGACAGGCGTAGCTTGGGCATGCGGCGGGTAATACGCCGCGAATTCAACGTCTCCGGAGGAAACATGATCATGAACGTGAACAAAATCGCGCGTCGTTTTACCTTGTTCGTGCTGTTGGGCGTGGTGCTTGGATTACCCGTATTGGCACATGAGGGACCCTATGCGTCCATGGATGAAGCACACGGCGTTCTTATCAATGTAGTGCCGAAAAATGCACAGAGCATTTATCCCGTGCATATTACGCAAATCGACGGCGTGCGGAACCGTAACAAGAATCCGGCGTTGTGGCTGAAGCCCGGGAAATACGTGATCGGGCTCGAAATCAGTAGCAATATACGGCAGGATGTGCCGGTTTTTACGCGTGGCACGGTCCGCTCCGTGCATGAGTTGACCTTGGTGGTGCAAGCAGGCAGGTCCTATTATCTGGGCGGGAAATACACGCGTCTTGGAAGCAATCAATGGGAGCCGGTGTTGTGGAAGACGGAGGATAAAGATAGCTGACCCCGGATTCTTGCAAGCACAAGGATTAGCCTCGGTTGCCCACGGGGGCTAATCCGCGTCTCCGTCCGCTTGGGGGTTTCGATCCGGTCCGGCAAGGTGGAGCAGGATTTCACGTAATTTCGGATCGCGTTCGGCCGCTGCAGCGCGCGCCAGGTGGGCACGGGCGGCAGCGCTGATTTGCGGGGCTTCGCCATGATCAACCGGGTTTGCAGGGGTTGGCAACACGCGTATTTTTATCCGGTTCACCGGCTCCGTAAGGTGGGCATTGGCAACAGCCAGGAGCTGCTGGGTCTGATAGCGCAAGCGGGTGGCGAGCGCGCCGTTATCCACGCCTAGCACCAGGCACCCATCAACGAGATTCATCACCCTGCAGTCGATTCCCAGTTTTTCTTTTGCCGCGCTTGAAAACGTCCGGTCGAATTCCTCCAATACGCGACAACGCGTCACCACGTTGGCCATTGGCAGGCTGTCCTGGTGCAGCCAATCCTCGATTTTTGCCGGACTTTGGTTGCTTTTTTTCTTCATTAATGCTTTATTGCTCAGGCTAAAGCCAGTTCTTGGGTGCCGGTACTATTGATCAAACATGGCGAAACCTGCCGTGTTTGCGGTTTGAACGCATCGATCCCCACTCGTGCATTGGCAGGAACTGGAAAAATTAACAATGATAGCCGGCCCCACCGGGGGCTGCACGAATTTGGGTGGACCGTGAATATTGTACTTTCCCGCAGCGATGGTCGGGCGGCTCGGACTTTCCGGGTAAATTCGAAACTGACGCTAAGCGTTTTGATCATGCTCGGCCTTTGTGCCGGCGTGGGCATTTTGGGCATTGCGGCGCAACTGGCGGGGGTAGACCCATGGCCTGCGGCACGCGCGCAGGCGGCGCAACTCAGCGCAATCCGGGAGCGAGATCGTGCGGCGATTGCAAGCTTGCGGGAACATTCCGATGCCCATTTGGACGCCCTGGCATTGCGGCTGGGTAGTCTGCAGGCACGTACATACCGTCTTGAAGCACTGGCTGCGGATCTGGCTCAATCCAGCGGCATTGATCCCAAGGAGTTACAAATGGATGCGTCACCCGGAATGGGCGGCGTTCGGCAAGCGGATGTGGATCCTGGAAAGTGGTCATTTGCCGACCTGGACACGCGCATTAATGAACTGGAACAGCAATTCAACGGGGAACAAGCGCGTATGGACTTGGTGCGCGCAGCGGTTAGAGGCCGGCAGATGGTGCGGCGCCATACGCCGTCCGGCCGACCGATCGCCTCGGGCTGGATGTCTTCGCGTTTTGGGCGGCGCACGGACCCATTTAATGGCAAGCCGGATTGGCATGGAGGCTTGGACTTTGCCGGCAAGATGGGTACGCCGGTATTGGCCGTCGCGGATGGTGTTGTCACCTGGGCGCGCAACCGGTTCGGCTACGGGCTCATGGTGGAAATCGACCATGGAAACGGCTATCTCACCCGCTATGCGCATCTCAGTCACGCAGATGTATCCGCCGGTGATCGCATTCGCGCGGGGCACAGCGTGGGTGAGATGGGAAGTAGCGGACATTCCACGGGTCCGCATGTACATTTCGAAGTCCTGGAAGATGGTAAACGGGTCAACCCGATTCGTTTTGTACAGGCCGTCTCGCGACGCTCCTAATCCAACCTGTAAGGTGCACCTTGTAAGTCAGTGTGCCAACCTCCATTAAGGAAACTGCAATTGCTGTCCGGCTCGGCGCTTGGCCTTGCCGCGCGGCGTTGACTCGCCTGGCCACTGTCGCCTGGGGTGATTATTACGGTTAGGACCCCGATTCACCGGAGCAAGCATGTTCAACACGATCTTTACCAAGATATTTGGCAGTCGCAATGAGCGCCTGATTAAAAAAATGCGCAAAACCGTCGAGCGCATCAATGCCTTTGAAGCCGAGATGGAGTCGCTGTCAGATGCGGATTTGGCCTCGCGGACCGATATTTTTCGAAAACGTATCGCGGACGGGACCAGCCTGGATGAATTGCTGCCGGAAGCCTTCGCCGTGGTGCGGGAGGCATCCCGTCGAAGCCTGGCACTGCGCCATTACGACGTGCAAATGATCGGTGGCATGGTATTGCACCAGGGCAAGATTTCGAAGATGAAGACCGGCGAAGGCAAAACGCTGGTAGCGACCCTGGCGGCTTATCTCAATGCCCTGTCCGGGGACGGCGTGCACGTGGTAACGGTGAACGATTACCTGGCCCGACGCGACGCCGACTGGATGGCGCCGTTATACAATTTTCTGGGATTGACCGTCGGTGTGGTGGTACCCAACCAGACGCGTGAAGAAAAAGCTGCGGCCTACGCGGCCGATATTACCTACGGCACGAATAACGAATACGGTTTTGATTACCTGCGCGACAATATGGCGTTCTTGCCGGAGGAACGATTTCAGCGCGGTGTCAATTTTGCCATCGTGGATGAAGTGGACTCCATCCTCATTGATGAAGCACGAACGCCGCTGATTATATCCGGGCCCACGGATGACAATCCGGAGCTGTATCACAAGATCAATCGCCTGATCCCGAGATTGACGCCACAGCAAGAAGAAGATGGGCCGGGCGATTTCAGTATTGACGAAAAGCAAAAACAGATCCACCTGACCGAAGATGGCATGGCTAATGTCGAACAGATTCTGGAGTCGGAAGGATTGCTGGCGGCGGAGCAAAGCTTGTATGACCCGCAAAACCTGGCCCTCGTGCATCACCTGAATGCCGCGTTGCGCGCGCACCATTTGTTTGCGTTGGATGTGGACTATATCGTTCGTGACAAAGAAGTCGTCATCGTCGATGAATTCACCGGGCGCACGCTTGCCGGGCGGCGCTGGTCGGATGGCCTGCACCAGGCGGTGGAGGCCAAGGAGGGCGTGCCCGTGCAGCACGAAAACCAGACGCTGGCGTCGATTACATTCCAGAATTATTTCCGCTTGTACAAGAAATTATCGGGCATGACCGGAACCGCCGACACCGAAGCCTATGAATTTCAGACCATTTACGGGCTTGAGGTGGTGGTAATTCCAACCCATAAGCCAATGGTGCGAAAGGATTTTGGCGACGTGGTATTCCTCACTGCCAAGGAAAAATACGATGCAATTCTGGAAGACATCCTGGATTGCAACCAGCGCGGACAACCCGCGCTGGTGGGCACTACATCGATCGAGACTTCTGAATTGCTGGCGCACTTGCTGAAAAAAAACGGCGTCAAACACGAAGTGCTGAACGCCAAACATCACGAACGGGAGGCGCAGATCGTGGCCGAAGCCGGCATGCCGGGGAGGGTCACCATTGCTACCAATATGGCGGGGCGAGGCACTGATATCGTGTTGGGCGGCAACCTGGAGGCGGAGCTCAAAGCACTGCCTGACGGGCAACCCGAAGCAGACATCGATGCGCGCCGTTCGGCATGGGCAGAGCGCCACAATCAGGTCTTGAAAGCGGGTGGTTTGCACATTATTGGTACCGAACGGCACGAATCGCGGCGTATCGATAACCAGTTGCGTGGGCGATCGGGGCGCCAAGGCGACGCCGGGTCGAGCCGCTTCTACCTTTCACTGGAAGATAATTTGATGCGCATTTTCGCGCCGGAACGCATGAAGGGCATCATGCAGCGATTTGGCATGCAGGCCGGCGAGGCGATCGAGCACCCGTGGGTGAGTCGCGCGATCGAGAATGCGCAGCGCAAGGTCGAAGCGCACAATTTTGATATCCGCAAGAATTTGCTCGAGTTTGATGATGTGGCCAATGATCAGCGCATTGTGGTGTACGGGCAGCGGGCCGAACTCATGGAATCGGAGCAAATCTCCGACACCATCACACAGATTCGCGAAGATGTCTTGTCCGACATGATGGCGCGTTTTATTCCGCCGGACAGCATTGATGAGCAATGGGATGTGCCAGGCTTGGAGAAGGCGCTGGTGGATGAATACGGTATTCATTTTCCCTTGCGTCGCTGGCTGGACGATGAGTCGGAGCTCGACGAGCCTGGCCTGCGTAAAAAACTGCTTGAGGAAGTTGGGCATTTTTTTGCCGAGCGTGAAGCGCTGATCGGTTCCGAGCCCATGCGCCAATTGGAAAAGCGCATCATGTTGTACGTCCTGGACACTCGCTGGAAGGAACACCTGGCGAATATGGATTACCTACGCCAGGGGATCCACCTGCGAGGGTATGCCCAGAAACAACCCAAACAGGAATACAAGCGCGAAAGCTTCGAAATGTTTGAGCGCTTGCTGGACGACATCCGCACCGATGTCATCAAGTTGTTGGCGCGGGTACAAATCCGCGATGAAAGTGATGTCTCCGCGGTTGCACCAACCCGCACTCGACAACGCAATCTGCAGTATCAACACGATGCGGCGCCTGGGTCTGCCGATAGCGATGAACCGGAGCAACACCAGCCGTTTGTGCGCGACGGTGAAAAAATCGGCCGCAATGACCCGTGCCCTTGCGGATCAGGTCAAAAATACAAACGTTGCCACGGCCGAGTTGCCTGACCCAAGCCCAAAATCACCGTCTGCAACACCGGTCGAGGTAGTCGCGGGCCTGCTGCGTGACCGCCAGGGCAGGGCGCTATTCTGTTCACGGCCACAGGCCTCGCGCTACGCGGGATTGTGGGAATTTCCGGGCGGAAAAGTCGAAGCGGGCGAAGGGCATGCCGAGGCGTTGGCGCGCGAACTGAACGAGGAATTGGGCATCCGAATCACCGCCAGCAACCCGGTGATGGATGTCGAGTGGGCAGACCAGGTGTCGCGCATCCGAGTATTCCTGCGCTAGGTGGTGCAATGGCAGGGTACTCCGGCCGCATTCGACGGCCAGCGATTGCGCTGGCAGGTTCCTGCAGGCATGGCCAGAGAAAGCCTCACGCCTGCGGATCGATATTTGCTGGCATCAACGACATTGCCCCACACCTATGTGATTAGCGGAGTCTGCGCCAGCCAGATGGCGTTTCTTGAGCGTATTGCTGGACATGTGCAACGTGGTACCAAACTGGTTCAACTGCGCTTGGGCCATGATCAGCCCGCTCAATGCTACGGCCTGGCGCGTCGCTGCAAAGCGCTGGCCAGAGACAGCGGTGTAGCATTGCTGCTGAACGGTTCCTTGAAGGATGCCCGCAACGTCGGTTTGAGTTGTCACTTGCCTGCGCGCGAATTGCTGCGGCTGGATGCCGAAGCAGTTCAGCAATGGCGTGACTGCACCGACGACACCCACTTACTGGGCGCATCCTGCCACAATCTTGCCGAATTACGGCATGCGCAAACCGTTGGCTGTGACTTCGCCGTATTATCACCGGTGCGCTTAACCCGCTCCCATCCACGCAGGGCAGCGCTTGGTTTGGCGGCATTTACCTCCATGGTGGCTGACGTGCACCTGCCGGTGTTCGGCTTGGGTGGATTGCATCCGCGCGACGAGGACGCGATACGGCGGATTGGTGGCCACGGCGTGGCCGGCATTTCAGCTTTTTGGTGATGTGCAAGGTCTTCTTGGCGAAGCCAAGAAGACAGCGTACGGAGCCGTTGCGCGTGGGTTTTCGGTGTACTCACAAAATCAATTGCTGATAGGCTCGATTATGGCCGCACATCCTTGCGCCGCGCGGCACGGTTCGGCATGGCGCAAATACGCCTGTTCGTACACGAATAGCTTGGCATAATTGAGATGTAATTGAGCGAGATTCAGATTGACATCGACCCGCAACATCGTTCTGGACCAGCTTGAACGCTTGGCGTGTGCCTGGGTGCGGCGGACATGCGCGTCGCCGAAGCGCATATTGCTCGCCTTTGCCGTCAGCACTGTGCTGCTTGGCTATTATGTGGCTGGACACCTCGGGGTGAATTCCGACACCGAGGCGTTGGTGTCGGAAAAACTCCCCTGGCACCAGGATTTTCTCAAGTTCAAGGCGGCTTTCCCGCAACTGGAAAATACCATTCTGATTGTCATCGACGGGGATACGCCGGAGCAGGCGGACATCGTACGAGACACACTGCGTTCCGAATTGCGCTCGCAAAAGAAAATGTTTCCGGCGGTTTACGAGCCGGATATGAGCGAGTTTCTCGAACAGCATGGGCTGTTGCTGATGGACACCCAGGCACTGGCCGATCTCGGCGACCGGCTGGTGGAAATGCAGCCCTTATTGGGCAGCTTGGGGGAGAACCCGGGGTTGCACGGCTTGTTGTCCATATTGCGCAAACTGGCGGAACAAGACGATCTGCCGTCGGCTGATTCAGCGCGCGAGATGCTCGATCGAATCGCTGATAGCACGCGCGCAGCGGCACGCGGCGAGGGATCGGTGATGTCCTGGCAAGCACTGATTGCATCGGATCGAGGCGTCGATATACGCAACAGGCGACTGCTGGCGGTGAAATCAAGTTCCGATTTTTCGGCCGTTCTACCCTCGGCTCAGGCAGTTGCAGCGATGCGAAAAACGCTGGCCAGCTTGCCGCAAGAAACCTTGTCCGGTGTGGATATTCGCCTCACCGGGGAAACCATGCTGGGGCACGAAGAGATGCGCAGCGTACTCACCGGTAGCGTGGTCACGGGCGGGGCGGCATTGGTAACGGTCATCGCTGTGCTGTTCTGGGCGCTGGGGAGCCTGCGCCTGGTCATTTTTACGGTGGCCAGCTTGCTGGTGGGTCTCGTTTTTACATCGGCTTTTGCCGCGGCATGTGTTGGCCAACTGAACATCATTTCCATCGCTTTTGCCGTGCTGTATATCGGCTTAAGCGTCGATTTTTCTATCCATTACCTGTTGCGTTACCGGGAAGATTTGGGCACAGGCGCGATCAACCAGGCCGCGCTGCGAGCGGCCGCGGGTGAGGTCGGTGTATCGCTGATCCTGTCCGCGGTTACCACATCGGTGGGATTTTTTGCTTTTCTGGTTACGGATTTCGACGGCGTGGCTGAATTGGGGTTGATCGGCGGTGTGGGTATGTATATCAGCCTGCTAATCAGCTTGACCTTGCTCCCTGCCTTGCTCACCGTATGGCCGGGCTCAGCCTGGCAGCGTGCGCCACATCTGACCAAAATGGCTCGCGCGGGCGCCTTGATTCGCCGCCATCCCGGGTCGGTATTACTGCTGTTTGCCGGGATGGCGGTGATCGCCGTACCGCTGATGCAGCGCTTGCAATTCGACGGTAACCCGATGCACTTGCGCGACCCGGCATCGGAGTCTGTGCGAACTTTTGATGCACTACTCCACGACCGGCGCTCTCCCTTGCTCAACCTCAGCGTATTGGTGGGAGATCTGGAATCGGCGCGTCACCTTGCTGCGCGGTTGGAGGCACTTCCGGAAGTGGCGAACGCTATCAGCGTGGCCAGCTTTTTGCCCGATGACCAGAGTGAGAAACTGGCGATACTCGACGATTTGTCGCTGTTGTATGGGTTCGGCGGTGCCTCTACAGCGGGCAAGTCCGAACATTCGGTCGTGTTGGACCAGGAACTGCCGGCCTTGCTTACTGCATTGCGTGCCGGCGGTAGCGAGCCCTGGCGCGTTGATCTGGCAAGCGCATTTTCCACATTCCTCCGGGCCTATCGGAGTGCGGACGCGCCTACGAAGACGAACTTGCAACAACATTTGGCCAGTAATTTGACCGCCACACTGGGATATGATCTGCACCTGCTGCGAAAGCAGCTCTCCGCCGGTGCGTTAAGCTTGGAAGATCTGCCGGATGCGATTCGCAGAATATGGATTGCGCCCGACGGCCACTACCGGGTGGATGTATCACCCGCCGGCAATTTAATGCAGGCGGAAACCCTGCAGGATTTTCTAGCCGCCGTGGTGCGCGTGGCGCCGCACGCTACGGGCATCCCGGTTCTCTACGAACGCGCGGCCGCCGCCGTGGTGCGAGCATTTCAAGTCGCGTTGAGCCTGTCGCTGGTTGCCATCGTCATGGTGTTGTTATCCTTGCTTGGCCGGGTGTCGGATGTAGTGATGATTTTGGTGCCTTTACTGCTGGCCGCCATGTTGACAGCGGCTGGTAGCGTCTTGTTCGGCCTGCGTCTGAATTTCGCCAACGTAGTCGCCCTGCCCCTATTATTCGGGGTCGGCGTAGACAGCGGCATCCACATGGTACGGCGGATTCGCACGCGGGGTGCCCACGAGAATCTGTTGGCCAGCAGCACCGCGCGCGCGATGTGGTTTGCGGCGCTGACGACTATCGTCAGCTTTGGCAACATGGCTTTTTCCCCGCACCGGGGCACCGCGTCGATGGGTGTACTATTGACCTTGGGAATGACGCTGACCGTAGCCTGCACCTTGGCCGCTCTACCCGCATTGCTGTATTGGCGGCGTAACCGTAAATCCGGGGATGGCGTCGGAAAAACGGAGTAAGTGCGTCGGTCCGTTATCCAGTGTTTTCAAGTGGCACAACTGAGTGATGGGAAGACTCGTTAAGGTCATGAACAATTTTTTCCCGTATCCCTGTACGCGGGTGGCGTGATGATGCGCGAGCACGGCAAATTCGAAATTCGAATCCACGGTCGCGTCGTCTTTGCCCGACTTGCGGAGGCGTGGAATCTGGAGACCTGCCGACATTACGCGGCTGAAATTTTGGCGGTCGGTGAACGATTGAACCCAGAGCCTTGGGCTGTGCTGACGAATGTACGGGATTGGCAATTGGGGCCTCCGGAAATTCGTCGGCTGACCCATGAACTGACAGGAAAATTGGATCAACTCGGGCGCACGCACGCGGCATTGGTTTTCAGCGATAACAAGATTGTTCAGGACATCGTGCGCGAGGCCCGAACTTCGGGGCCATCCGTTGCCGACGCGGCTTTTTTCGACACGGAAAGCGCAGCACGGGCGTGGCTGGTCGAATGCGGTTTCGGCGATGCTGAAGACGCTTCGGTCGAAGCACCGAAGTAGTTGAACCTGAAAAACCCCTCCATGGGGGTTTTCATGAACCGCGTGGGAAAACCCACGCATCGGTTTTTCGGGCTAACTAGGGTAACGATCCTGCCTACCAGGAGATCCCGTAATCCTCACCAAAATTGCTCGCACCGCCCCACAATGTGCCGTGTGCGCGGTCGAAATAAATCGCTGTAATCGGCCCCGAAGTGCGAGGTCGGGTTTCCACTTTGTAGCCCATCGACTTCAACTTGGCCTGCACCCACACCGGTATGTCGTCGCGCAGCAACAGGCGCCCGGGTTCGGATTTGTGCGCACCGAACGAGCTTTGCATCTGGTAACTGTTGATATTGGCCGCTTCCACCGCTTGCTGGACCGTCATGCCAAACTCGGCCATGTTGAGAAAGAATTGCAACAGGTTCTGGTCCTGGGTGTCGCCACCCTGAACCGCGAAGGACAGGTAGGGCTTGCCGTTTTTCAGCGCCATTCCAGGAGTCAGCGTGGCGCGTGGGCGTTGTCCCGGGTGCAGGACGTTGAATGGATTCATGCGCCGGTCGAGTACAAAGCTCTGCATGCGCTGGCTCATGCCAACGCCGGTATGGCCGGCAATATAGGCCGGGATCCAGCCGCCGCTGGGGGTGACGGAAACCACCCAGCCCGCCGCGTCGGCCGACTGTATCGAGGTGGTGCCGGCGTGAAAGGCCTCTTCGTCCGTCATCAACAAGGCCTGCTGAAAACCGGCCTCGCCCTTGGCATGGGCTTTCGGGGGAATGGGTGTCCATTGTTTGAGCAGTTTTGAATAGGGATTCTTGCCGTGTTGAAACGGGTACGGATCACCCGGTTTGGTATTGGCGTTGTTGTGCTCCCAGTCGATTTGCGCGAAGCGGTGTTTGGCGTAGTCCTTGGAGAGCAGGCCGGTGATCGGCTCAACCGGTGGCACATACGGATCGCCATAGTAAAAATCCCGGTCGGCATAGGCCAGGTTCATGGCCTGGTAGAGCGTGTGAATATAGCGTGCGCTGTTGTATCCCATGGCCTTGAGATCCACGTTTTCCAGGATATTGAGGGTTTGCAACATCACCGGGCCCTGTACCCAGTGGGTCAGTTTGAATACCTGGATAGACTTGTAGTCGGTACTCACGGGTTTCTCGATATGTACCTGCCAATGATCCAGATCGTCGAGCGTGATCAGCCCGCCTTGTTCTCGGGCACCGCGTACGAATTCGCGGGCGATATCACCACGGTAGAAACGGTCATAGGCCGCCTGGATGGCCTGTTCCCTGCTTTTTCCTTCAGCCAATGCGCTGGCCTCGGCCTCCACCAGTTTCTGCAAAGTGGCCAACAAGTCGCTTTGCACCATTACCTCGCCGGCGTAGGGGGCGGCTCGCTGTTCCGGAGCTTTGCGGTTCAAATGCGGTAACAGGATCTTGCGCGAATAGGTCCATGGCTCAATGTCCTTGCGATGGCGTTCGATGTTGTCGGCCTGGGCGCGTTCGATCGGGTAGCCCGCCGCCATCTGCATAGCCGGCGCCAGCACTTGGGCCAGGTTCATGCTGCCATAGCGCGACAGCATCACCATCAAACCACCCGGTGTGCCGGGAGTGACCGCCGCCAGAGGTCCGTATTCCGGAGGGTACTGCATGCCCTTGTCGTGGAAAAACTTCACCGTAGCCCCGGTCGGCGCCACCCCCAGCGCATTGATGCCGATCACTTTCCCGCTGTTGGGATTGTAGATCAGCGCCTGGGTTTCCCCGCCCCAGCTCAGCGTATCCCACATGGTGGAGGTGGCCGCCAGCATGGCGCAGGCGGCATCCACGGCGTTGCCGCCCTGGTTGAACACCATGGCGCCGGCAGTGGCCGCCAGTGGCTTACCGGTAATGGCCACCCAGTGTTTGCCGTGCAAGGCGGGTTTCACCGTACCTTGCGACATTGCAGCAACGGGAATCGATGCCAAGATCAGCAGGACGATCACCGGGATGGCCATACCTTGGAACAATGCGTGGTTGGTTTTTTGCTTGAGCATGGCGGCAGTCCTCCGGGGGAATGGTGGAAATTATGCCATGGGGCGGGGGCGACAAGTCTCGAACCGACGTAAGCTTGCGGGCTTTGGTCTTTTTTCCTTCGCGCTACGGTGCGTCGCGTTCTTCACCCAGCAGCATGTTCAAATACCACCCACCCTCAGCACGGCAACGCCGAACTGCTCGGCGCCTCGGGCCTGTATACGATCGGAGCTAGTCAATACCAGCTTGTGCCGTGCGGCAACGGCAACATGCAGCGCATCCAGCGAGCGCAAGGGCGTGTTCAGTTCTGCCAGAAATCCCCGTGCGTGCTGATAGTCGGCCGCCTCAATCGTGATACGGCGATAAAACCCTTCTTCCAGGTGCTGCTGAAATTTCATCAACACGCTACGCACGATCGCTTCACTGAATTCGCCAATCCGCCGCTGTCTTGACGCCAACGAGAAAAACTCCACTTCGCTCAGGTTGCTGATGACCACTTCGGCGAGTTCTTGCAACAGAGAATCCGCAAGCGAGAAGGTTCCATCAGCCTTTGTTTCCGGCGCCATATGCGTGTGTCTTGTTGGTGTCGCGGAATTGCAACTCCTGGTATCGCCGGGACATGCTTCCAGCGGCGGGCGCGTTCTCCAGAGCGGCCACCGGGATGGCTGCCCGAGTTCGCTCGGCGGAA
>Ga0114931_10005085_pt1 | contig 16282 bp, 13 predicted proteins | sample 2SBtaG_FD_89579 | JGI IMG/M metagenome (GOLD analysis project Ga0114931, IMG submission 89579) | Deep subsurface microbial communities from Kolumbo volcano to uncover new lineages of life (NeLLi) - 2SBTROV14_V59a metaG | ecosystem: Environmental > Aquatic > Marine > Volcanic | place: Kolumbo...
AGACTGGCAGGCGATGGCGGATCGGCTGCTGGGCGCCCTGGAGGATTTTCCCGACGAGCCCGCCGTCCACTGCTGGCTGGGTGTGGACGAGCGTGAGTTGGGGATGGAAAGCGTGGCGTACGAGCGCTTCAAGCGCTGCCTCGAACTCGATCCCGAGGATCCCCACATTCTGGCCACGGCAGGAGCCGGGATCGCCCTGCTCGACGACCCGGAGGCCGAGCAGGCGCTCAGGACCGCGGCGCTGCTGGGACCCGACGTGGCGTGGGCGCGCCTGATGTACGGGGCGTACCTGGCCAGGGAAGGCCTCCTGGACGAAGCGCTGACGGAGTTGGAGGCGGCGGTCTCCCTGGAGGAGGACGACCCGCAGGCGCGCTACGAGCTGGGCGTGGCCCACGCGCTGAAGGGTAACGCGGACGCGGCGGTGGACGCCGTGGGCGAAGCGGTGCGGCTCGACCCGGAGGACGGATGGAGCCGTGTGGTTCTGGGGCTGCTGCTCCGCGAGGCCGACCGTGAGGACGAAGCGCCCGTGGAGTTGCTGGCGGGCGCCCGGTTGCGCCCGGACGACGTCGAGGCGCAGATCCTCGCGGCGCTGGCCGCGGGTGCGGCCGGAGACGAAGCTGCCGCCTACGAGATGCTGGAGCGCGCCCGGCAGCGGGGTCGGGAAGGCGATCGGGTGCTGGCGGACGCCGCGGAGGACCAGTTGGAGCGGGGACTGGACGCGGCGCGCCGGTTCCTCGACGAGGAGGTCGCGCCGGGGGCGCTGCGGGCGCGCCTGTTCGAGCGACCATGAAGAGGATCGGATCGGGCGGAAGACGAATGATGATTCAGGCGATGCGAAGGCTGGCGTGGCTCGGGGGCTGGGTGTGCGCGGTCGGCGGAGGCGCGGGGGGCGTGTACGCTGCGGTGATGCCCCGCGCGGCGGCTGCGGACACACCGCCCGCGCAGGCCCCGGACACGACGAAGGGGGCGAAGGTCGAGGTGCACATCCCCTATACGCAGTTTACGCTGGACAACGGACTGAACGTCATCGTGCACCGTGACCCGGCGCTTCCGATCGCCACGGTCAACGTCTGGTACCACGTGGGCTCGAAGAACGAGCGCCCGGGGCGCACGGGCTTCGCGCATCTCTTCGAGCACATCATGTTCGAGGGCTCCGCGCACGTGCCGGAGGGCGAGTTCGACAACCTGCTCGAGGCGGCCGGTGGCGTGAACAACGGTTCGACCACGCAGGACCGTACGAACTACTGGGAGAACATCCCCTCGAACGCCCTCGAGCTGGCGTTGTGGCTGGAGGCCGACCGCATGGGCACGCTCCTCGAGACCATGACACGGAAAAAGCTGGATCTTCAGCGTGACGTGGTGAAGAACGAGCGGCGCCAGAGCGTGGACAACCAGCCGTACGGCAGAGCGTTCGAGACCGTCTACGCCGCGCTCTATCCCAAGGGCCATCCCTACCACTGGCCGGTGATCGGCTCCATGGACGACCTCTCCGCGGCTACGCTGGGCGACGTCAAGGATTTCTTCCGCACGTACTACGCGCCGAACAACGCGAGCGTCGCGGTTGCGGGCAAGGTGTCGGTACGCAGGGTGCGCGAGCTCGTCGAGAAGTACTTCGGCGACATTCCGGCCGGACCGCCCGTGCCGGAGGTGCGGGTTCCGGATGCGACGCTCGTCGCGGATCGCGACCTCGTCCTCGAGGACCGGGTGCGCTTGCCCCGCCTGTACCTGGCGTGGCACACGCCGAAGATCTTCTCGGACGACGACGCGGCCATGGACGTGCTGGCGTCGGTGCTCTCGCGCGGCAAGAGCTCGCGCCTCCACCGGCGGCTCGTCTATGCCGACGAGATCGCGCAGGACGTACGCGTGTTCCAGGACAGCCGCGAGTTGGGCTCGGTCTTCTGGATCGTCGCCACGGCCCGTCCCGGCGTGGGGTTGGCGAAGGTGGACGCGGCCATCCGCGAGGAGTTGGATCGACTCGTCGCCGAGGGGGTGCGTGGCGAGGAGGTCGAGCGGGCGGTGCACCAGCGCGAGACGTCGTTCGTGCGCTCGCTCGAGCGGGTGGGCGGATTCGGAGGCAAGGCCGACCGGCTCAACCAGTATCACTTCTTCGCGGGCGATCCGGGCTTCGCGCGCAGAGATCTGGCGCGTTACCAACGGCTGACGCCCGAAGCGGTCGCGGCCGCCGCGCGCCGATACGTGACCGGAGCCCACCACGTGCGGTTAAGCGTGGTGCCCGAGGGCCGCGGCGAGCTGGCGGCCGGTGAGGTGCGACGATGATCTCGCTTCGTGGGGTGCGACGCATGGCGATGACGGTGCGAGTCACAGCGATGGGTGCGGCGGCCACGCTGGGTCTGAGCGGCTGCTCGCTCGCGGTCTCCTCGTCGGGAGGCGGTGGGGGCGGTGAGCACACGGTCGGCGTGGGGGTACGCGCGGTCCCGGCCCCGGACAGTGCGGAGGCCGGTGCGTCGCGCTCGACGGCGCCTCCCGTGGGGCCTCCTCCGAGCGTGACGCTCCCCGAGCCCGAGGACTACCGCCTGGACAACGGACTCCGCGTGATCCTCGTGGAGCGTCACGACCTGCCCATCGTCAGCCTGGAGTTGCTCTTCCCGGGCGGCGCCTCGGCTCACTCCGCGAAGCAGGCGGGACTCGCCGCGCTCACCGCCGATATGCTCGACGAAGGCACGACGACGCGCTCGGCGCTGGAGCTGGCCGACCAGGTGAGCCTGCTCGGCGCCACGCTGAGCACCTCGGCCGGATACGACGCCGCGACCGTGCGGCTCGGCGTCCTGCGGCCGCGGCTGGCGCCTGCGCTCGCGCTGATGGCCGACGTGGTCCTGCGGCCGGCATTCACACCCGAGGAGCTGGCGCGCGTCAAGCGCGACCGCACCACCCGGATCCTACAGAGCCGCGACCGGCCTTCGGTGCTCGCGGCCAACGCCTTCGCCCGGGTGCTCTACGGCCCGCGGCACCCCTACGGAATGCCGCTGATCGGCACCGCCGAGTCGCTCGAGTCGCTCGGCCGCGACGACGTGGTGCGCTTTCACGGAGCGCGGTACCGGCCGGACGGCGCCACGCTGGTCGTCGCGGGTGACGTGGACCGCCCGGCGCTGGACTCCCTGCTGGCGAGGGCCTTCGCGGGATGGAGCGGGCGCATCGAGGCGTCGGCCGAGCCGCCGCAGCCTCCGGAGACCGGAAGGCGTACGCTGTACCTCGTCGACCGGCCCGGCTCCGCCCAATCGGTGATCCGCCTGGGACGCATCGCGACCGGCCGCGCCACGCCCGACTACTACCCCCTGCAGGTCCTCAACACGATCCTGGGCGGGTCCTTCACGAGCCGGCTCAACATGAAGCTCCGCGAGGAGAAGGGGTACACGTACGGTGCCCGGTCGAGCTTCGACATGCGGCGCCTGCCGGGGCCGTTCGTGGCGAGCGCCGCGGTGGCGACGCCGGTCACGGACTCCTCGGTCGTGGAGTTCCTGCGCGAGATTGACAGGATCACGCGCGAGCCCGTGCCCCCGGACGAGCTGGACCAGGGGCGGAACTACCTGGCGCTGCGCCTGCCGCAGCGCTTCGAGACGGTCGACGACCTGGTCGCCCGGTTCGCCGAGCTCGCGCTCCACGGCCTGCCGCTCGACAGCTACGACGGCTTCGTGGACGGTGTGGAGCGCGTGGGCGCCGACGACGTGCTCGCGGTGGCGCGGCGCTACCTCGACACGGACCGGATGGCCATCGTCATCGCGGGAGACCTGGCCAGGATCGAGGCGCCGCTGAAGGCGCTGAGCGTGGCGCCGGTGGTTGTGCTCGATCGGGCGGCCGGCGCGGGTGGGGCGGGGCGGTGAGCCTCCACGTGCCCATCCGCCGCCACACCCTGGACAATGGTCTCCGGGTGGTGCTCTCGCGCGACACCACGGTACCCGTGGTCGCCGTCAACCTCTGGTACGGCGTGGGCTCACGCAACGAGCCACCGGGACGCACGGGCTTCGCCCACCTCTTCGAGCACATGATGTTCCAGGGCTCGGAGCACGTGCCCAAGAACCGTCATTTCGAGCTGGTCGAGCGGGCGGGCGGGTCCGTGAACGCCACGACCTGGTTCGACCGCACGAACTACTTCGAGACCGTGCCCTCGCACCACCTCGAGCTCGCGCTCTGGCTGGAGTCGGACCGAATGGGGTGGATGTTACCGGCCATGGACCAGGACAAGCTGGACAACCAGCGCGACGTGGTGAAGAACGAGCGGCGGCAGCGCTACGACAATCAGCCCTACGGCGACTGGGACGAACGCCTCCACGCGCTCGTCTACCCGGAGAGCCATCCGTATCATCACTCCGTCATCGGTTCGATGGATGACCTCGACCGGGCCACGCTCGACGACGTTGCGGACTTCTTCCGTACCTTCTACGTACCGAACAACGCCGTGCTCACGCTGTGCGGCGACTTCGACGAGGACCGGGCGCTCGAGCTGGTGGCGCGCTACTTCAGCGAGATCCCCTCAAGGGGCCCGATTCCGGACATTCCGGGGGACGCCGAGGTGGATCCCGTCATCGGCCGGACCGTCCGGGAGCACGTGAGGTCGAGCGTGCCATTGCCGCGGGTGATCATGGCCGCGCGCATTCCCACCTTCGCGGACCCCTCATTTCCGGTCGCCGAGGTCACGGCGGCGGTACTCGGCACCGGAAAGGCCTCGCGGCTGTATCGTCGGCTCGTGCGCGAGCGCAAGGTGGCGACCGACGTGGTCACGTATGCGTTTCCACTGCTGACCGGAGCCTCGATGCTCTTTCTGTGGGCCACCGGATATCCCGGCAGCGAGCCGCAGGAACTGGAAGACGCGCTGGCCGGGGAGCTGAACGCGCTCGCCCGAGCGGGCGACGACGAAGTGCGCCGGGCCGTGACCCTGACCGAGACGCACCTCGTGCGCTCGATCGAGCGCGTGGGCGACCGGGCCGACCTCCTCTCGATGTTCGCGCTGTACTTCGACGAGCCCGAGCGTCTCAACGAGGAGATCGACCGCCTGCGGGCCGTCACCGTCGCCGATGTCCGGAGCTTCTCCGCACGGTACTTCGGTCCCGACAACCGTGCGGTGCTCACCTACGAGCCGGAGGTCGCGACGTGAGCGCGATCGATCGAAACCGTTTCCCCGAGCCGGGCGCCATCCGGCCGTTCGAGTTTCCGCCGGTGGCCCGGAGACGGATCTCGAACGGCCTGGATCTGAGGGTAGCGCGGATGACGCGCCTGCCGGTTGTGAGCCTGAACCTGTATGTCGATGCGGGAGAGAGCGCCCTCGATACGGCCCGGGCCGGCCTGGCCGTACTCACGGGCGATGCGCTCGAGGGGGGTACGGCACACCACAGCGGCGTCGAGCTGGCCGAGGCGCTGGAGGGCATCGGAGCCACCCTGGGCGTAGGCACGGGGTGGGAGGGTACCAGCGTGAGCCTGACGTGCCTGGCCGACCGGATCGACGAGGCGCTGAGGTTGCTCGCCGAGGCCGCGCTCGAACCCTCGTTTCCCGCCGAGGAGGTGGAGCGCGCGCGGGACCAGCAGCTCGCCGAGATCCGCCGGAGGCGCATGGATCCGGGCACGCTGGCCGGCGACGAGGCGGCGCGAAGGTACTACCGGGAAGAATCGCCGTACGCCCGGCCCCTGGGAGGCACGGAACGGAGCGTCGCGCCGGTCGGGCGCGAGAGCGTCCGGGGTTTCGCCGAGGCGTTCTACCGGCCTGTCCACGGAGGGCTGGTGGTCACGGGCGACGTCGACATCGGCGAGGTGGAATCGCTGGCCGAGGAGTGCTTCGCCGGGTGGGAGGGCGCGCCGCCGCCACTCCGGGAGATCTCCGTAGAGCCGCGCACGCGCGAGCGCAGGCTATGGGTGGTCGACCGGCCCGACGCCGTACAGTCCGAGGTACGCATCGGGCACGTCGGCGCCGCGCGCTCCTCGGAGCACTTCTTCGCGCTGACCGTCCTGAACACCGTGCTCGGCGGGGCGTTCACGAGCCGGCTCAACCTCAATCTGCGCGAGCGCAACGGCTTCACCTACGGTGTGCGGTCACGCTTCTCGTTCCGCCGCCGCCCGGGCCCGTTCCAGGTGAGCACGGCCGTGGGAAGCGACGTGACGGCCGACGCCGTGCGCGAGGCGATCCACGAGATCGAAGCGCTGATCGCCGAGGGACCGACCGAGGAAGAGGTGGCGGCCGCGCGCGACTTCGTGGCGGGGGTCTTCCCGCTCCGTCTCGAGACGACCGGCCAGGTAGCGAGTCGGCTGGCCGAGCTGATCGTCTACGGCCTGCCCGACGACTACTACCACAGGTATCGCGATCGCGTCCGAGCGGTGAGTGTGGACGACGCCGCCGAGGCGGGCCGGACCTACATCCGTCCGGGCGAGCTCCAGGTCGTCGTCGTGGGCGACGCCCGAACGGTGGCGCCCGCGCTGGAACGACTCGACCTGGGGCCGGTCGAGGTCGTGGAGGGGTCCGGCACCTGAGCGGCCGGTGCCGCACCCGTTCGTGCAACCCTGAAGCCGCCGCACCGTATCTGATCGGGAGGACCACCGGAACCGCCCGTTCCGGGGTTGAGCGGTACGGTGCGGGAACCGGAGGAGTCCTGATGGAGAACGATGCCGCTCCCGGCCGGATCTCGAGCCGCGCGGTATACGAGGGGCGGATCGTGCATCTGAGCGTCGACCGGGTGCGCTTTCCCGATGGCAGCGAGGGAGAGCTGGAGATGATCCGGCATCCCGGCGCTGCGGCGGTGTTGCCGCTCCTCGGCTCCCGCGACGAGGCGGACCCGGAGATCGTGCTGCTACGCCAGTATCGCTACGCGTCGGGGGGATACCTTTTCGAGGTGCCCGCCGGCCTGCGCCGCACGCCGGACGAGCCGTGGGAGGTCTGCGCGCTGAGAGAGCTCGAGGAGGAGACCGGCTTCCGCGCCGCGGAAGTGGAGCCGCTGACGCGGATCTTCACCACGCCGGGCTTCACCGACGAAGTGATCCGTCTCTACCTGGCGGAGAGGCTGGAGGAGGGTCGGGCGAACCTCGACGACGACGAGTTCGTCGAGGTCGTGCGGATGCGATTCTCCGAGGCGCTCGAGCGGGTCCGTGACGGCACGATCACGGACTGCAAGAGCGTAGCGACGCTGCTGTACGCGGCCGTGTTCGTCTTCGGCGGGCGCTGACGTACACGGTGGGGATGTACCCGGCGGGACGGCGGACGAGCGCCGCGCCTCGGAGGTGGGGCCGCGCCGACGCCCGGCGCCCGAACGACGGATCCGCCGCGACCGGAGCGTGTCACGCGGGACAGACGGAGTGTATCCCTGAGAGGACGCTCGCCCGCCCGGCGCACGAGCGGAGTAGGCGCGGCACCGACGTTTCGGGATGCCGCCGGATGGCACGGTGTGTGCAGAAAAACCATGGGGGAGCGCACCCGACAACTGCCATAATGGCAGATACTTGAGGGAGGTTGGAGGTCGAGCCGTGACCACGAAAGCCGTACCGAAGACGAAGGGGAAGGCGGGCGCGGGCGCGGCCACCGAGCACCGGCGACGCCTGAAGGACATGAGCGACAGCGAGGTGGTGCAGGCGTTCCTGGACGGCGATCAGCGTGCGTTCGGAGAGCTGGTGTCACGTTACGATCAGCGACTGCTCAACTTCGTGTACCGAACGATCGGAGACCGCGATCGCGCCCAGGATCTGGTGCAGGAGACCTTCGTGCGCGTGTACCGACACATGGAGCGCTTCGATCAGAGCAAGAAATTCTCCACGTGGATCTATACCATCGCGGGGAATCTTGCGAAGAACGAGCTGCGCAACCGTTCGCGGAATCCTCTCGTGCTCTTCCAGACGCTCAAGAAGCACTGGGACGCGGATCATCGTCCGCTGGAATGGGAAGACACCCAGTACAAGCCGGACGACCTGTTCCGGAAGCGTCATCTGCGCGAGTTGGTCGAGCAGGCGGTGCAGCAGTTGCCCGAGCACCACCGGATCGTCTTCGTGCTCCGTGAGATGGAGGGAAAGAGCTACGAAGAGATCGCCGACATTACCGGGTGCAACCTGGGCACGGTCAAGAGCAGGCTCAACCGGGCACGGAACAACTTCGCGGGCATCATCGCACCGATGATCGACTGAGGGGGCGAACCCTGCGGGGTGGAGCGAGCCGCCCGTCGTGGAACCCGCCCCCCACCCCCGCAGTATCAGAGACCAGGAAGCGGGTCCGCTGATCCGCCTGGTGCTCACGAGTCAGGGAAAGGGTGCGCCGCGCATGGGATGCGCCGAATTCGTCCAGTCCTTTTCCGATATCCAGGACGGTCTCGTGCCGGAGCGGGTACGCCGGGAGGCGGAGGCGCACCTGAGAGCCTGCCCGTCGTGCCGGCGGTATCGGAGGGTCGTGCTGCAGGGGGGTGAGCTGCTCCGTTCGTTGCCGGCGCTCGAGGTGCCGGAAGACTTCCGCCCCCGACTGAGGCACCGGCTCTATCATGTGCACGACGAAGCGGCACTGGCCGAGCACTCCGGGTCGGGAACGTCCGCACTGACCGCGCTGGGTATGGCGGTGATCCTGACGTTCGCCGCGTGGTCCCCGGCGCTCCGCCACGAACCTCCGGTGGTCGATCTGGAGCCCATCGTGGTGTCCCGTCCGCCCGTCCGCTTTGCCGCCTTGGTCGTCCGATTGCCTCTGCGCACCTCACGGTCCGTGCTGTGGGATGGCTCCCGCGGACTGTGGGATGATGCGCCGGCGTTGCTTCTGGAGTATTCTCCCCTGTCCGAGAGGTATGGCAGGCGGCCGACGCTGCGTCGTGCCGGGCTCGAGCAGGACCATTAGGCAGGGAGTTCTGCCGGAAGCGTGGAGTTCTGCCGGCGGGGAAAGACCCCGCGCGGACGCTGAGGAGTCGAGGATCCGCGGCGGGGGGTTCGCATGCGTCGGTCCGCTCCGGCCTCGACCGTTGCCACCCGTTGCCCCTGGGGGCGTGAGCCCGTGACCGTTCTCGACGACATGCCGGCACTGCGGGATGCCCGGGGGGGCGTATTCTACCTCCACGGTGAGGACGCCTTCCGGAAGGACGAGGTGGCTCGAGCGCTGGTCGACCGCCACCTCGATGCGGCCACGCGCGACTTCAACTACGACCCCCTCAGGGGCTCGGATGTGGATGCCGAGACGCTGGCGTCCGTCCTCGGCACGCCGCCGATGATGGCCGAGTGGCGCGTCGTGTACATCCGGCAGGCCGAGGCGCTGGCTTCCTCGCCTCGCGCGAGGAAGATCCTCCTCGACGTGGTCCACTCGCCGCCGCCCGGCTTGGCGCTCATCGTGTCGGCGACGGTGCCCGCCGGCTCGAAGGCCAAGTTCTATACCCAGCTGGCGCGTGCGGCCCGCTCGGTGGAGTTCAAGGCCATCACGGTGGAGGACGTCCCCGGCTGGCTCATGGAGGAGGCCCGGCGGCGGCGGGGGCTGGAGATCGAGCCCGACGCCGCGAGGGCGATGGCCGCGGCCGTGGGCGCCAACCTGGGCGTGCTCTCGATGGAAATCGACAAGCTGGCGGACTTCGTCGAGACGGGGCGGGCGATTACCATCGCCGATATCGAAGCCGCCGGGACCAGGCTGCCGGCGCAGGACCGGTGGCGCTGGTTCGATCTCGTCGGGGAGCGCCGCTTCAGCGAGGCGCTGGCCGCGCTGGGCACCCTGATGGACCAGGGAGAGAGCGGCGTGGGACTCACGATCGGCCTGACGACCCAGCTCCTGCGGTTGGGCGTCGTGACCGAGCGGGGGCCGAAGGCGCTGGAAGCCGTGCTGCCGCCCCGCCAGCGCTGGCTCGCCCGGCGTCTGGCGACGCAGGCCGGGCGGTGGACCCCGACCGAGGTGGACGAGGCGCTCGATGGGCTGCTGCGCGTCGACCGGCTGCTCAAGGCCAGCTCGCACGCGGACGAACACTTCCTCGGGGAATGGCTCCTGGCGCAGATGGCGCGCGACGCGGAGCGCGTGGCATGAGGGGCCTCCTGTCCGGGGAGCGGCCGGGAGCGGCTTGTCCGGTGCGGTGCCGATGCGCCCGCGGGCGACGCGGTGCCTCCCGGCGGCGGGCTTCGGCGCGTCCGGTGCTCTCGGCCCTCTGCGTGCTCCTCGGCGGGTGGGGGATGGCCGCGTTCCCGCTTACGGCGCAGGAGCACCCTTCGCTGGAGCGTGCCGAGACGCTGGCGCGCGAGGGGCGCACCGAGGAGGCGCGGACGGAGCTCGCGGCGTGGTGGACTCAGTCGCTTCCGTCCGCCGACCGCGGGGAGCGCCAGCGAGCGCTCTGGCTGAGGGGGCGGCTGACCGTGGATCCCCGGCAGGCGGCGCTCGACTATCAGCGCCTGGTCATCGAGTATCCGGGCGGCATGTTCTCCGATCAGGCGCTCTTCCGACTCGCCCAGGGTGCCTGGGTATCGGGCGATCCCGAGGGCGCTCGCCGCTTCGTACGCCGTCTGGTCCGGGAATACCCGGAGAGCCCTGCGCGCAGGCAGGCGGAGGCGTGGATTCGCGACGCCGGGCCACCGCTGCTCACGCTCCCACCGGCGGAGGTTTCGCCGGACACCGCCGCCGGGCTGGCCGCCGCCGCGGTGACCGACACGGCGACCCGCCCACCCGCTCCGGCCGCGCGGCCGACCGCGGCACCGGACACCGGCGGGCGGATCGCGCCACGGACCGACACCGTTGCTCCGACCGGCGTCAACGCTGGCCGCTACGCCGTACAGGTGGGCGCGTTCGCCAACGAATCGCTCGCCCGAGGCCTGCTGCGCACGCTTCGGGCGGAGGGCTTCGATGCACGCATGGTGCGCGTGGAGGGAGGCCGGCTGATCCGGGTGCGCGTGGGACGGTTTGGCGCGGAACAGGCTGCCGGTGCGATATTGAGGAGCATCAAGGAGAAGGAGCATCCGGCGGTTCTGGTACGCGACGCTGACCGGGAGATCCCAGTGGGGCAGAGATGAAACGACACCGTGACGGGCGGGAGTCGTGGAACGTTCTTGTTGCGGAGGACAACGACGACCACGCGCTTCTCATCAAGATGGCGTTGGAGCGGGCCAGCGCCGTCCCGGTCGAGGTGCATCGGGCCCGCAACGGTGACGAGGCCATCGAGATGGTCGAGGGCGTCCGCCCCGATCTCATCCTGCTCGACCTGAAGATGCCCGGGCGTTCGGGCCACGAAGTGCTCGAGGCCATCAAGGGAGACGACGAGTTCCGCCGCATTCCGGTCGCGGTGCTCACGTCCTCGGATCGTGACGACGACATCGCTCGCAGCTACGGCCTGGGAAGCAACCACTTCATCACCAAGCCCGAGAACCCGGCCGAGCTGGAGGTCCAGCTTCGCTCGCTCCTCAAGAACCTGACGGAGCTCAGGCACATCCGGCGTGGCACCGGGCGGATGGAGGCCACGGGCGCGAGCGCGGTGGATCCGGGGCGTGTGGCCGCCCGGAAATTCTTCATGTGGCTCGCCCTGGTCGTGGTCCTGGTGGGCCTGGCCGTGTTCGCCTACCTGGAGGGTGTCCTGAGTTGAGCCTTTCTTCCGGTCCGCGCGCGCCGACCGTGGCGCCCCGCTCCCGTATCCGCACATGCCCACGACTCAGGACACCCCTCTGATGCGACAGTGGCGGGAAGCCAAGTCCCGCCATCGTGACTCGCTGCTGTTCTTCCGGGTCGGAGATTTCTACGAGCTCTTCTACGGGGATGCCGAGGAGGGATCGCGGCTGTTGGGACTGACGCTCACGTCACGCAACAACGGCGCCGCCGCTCGCGTGCCCCTCGCCGGTGTGCCCGCCAAGGCGATCGACGACTACCTGGCGCGTCTGGTCCGGCTGGGGCGCCGGGTGGCCGTCTGCGAGCAGGTGGAGGACCCCGCCGAAGCTCGAGGCATCGTGCGCCGTGAGGTCGTCGAGACCATCACGCCGGGCACCGTGCTCGCCGACGCGCTGCTCGAGGCGCGACGCAACAACTTTCTGGTGGCGCTCGCGCCGGAGATCGCCGACTCGGCCTACGGGCTCGCTTCGCTGGATGTGTCGACCGGCGAGATCACGGCGCAGCGTGTGCCTGCCGCCGATCTCGACGCGGAGCTGGGCCGGTTGGAGCCGTCCGAGGTGCTGCTTCCCGTCTCACTCGAGGGGCCGTCCGACCCCCTCAGGGGCCTCGAGGGCGTGACGGCGGCGCGGACGTACCGGGGCGACTGGATGTTCGAGGAGGGGCTCTGCACCGACGAGCTACTCCGCACCTACGGGGTGCAGTCGCTGGAAGGCTTCGGCTTCCAGAAGGACGACGACATGCTTGTGCGGGCGGCCGGCGCGCTGATCCAGTACCTCCGCGAGATCCGCCCCGGAGGAGTGCGGCACCTCCGGCCCGTTCGGCTCCGTCGGCCGGGGCACGTCATGGTGCTCGACGAGATGACACGGCGGAATCTCGAGCTGGTCGAGCCGCTGCGGGGCGGAGAGGAGGGGGGCACGCTTCTGGGCGTGCTCGACGACACGGTCACGGCCATGGGTGCCCGGCTGCTCCGGCGCTGGGTTCTCGAGCCGCTCGTCGTCGCCGAGGACATCTGGAGCCGCCAGGGGGCGGTGCGCGAGTTGGTCGATGCGCCGGAGATGCGGGCCGCGCTGCGCGAGGCGCTCAGGGAAATCAGCGATCTGGAGCGCCTGGCGGGCAAGCTGGGCACGGGCCGCGTCGCGCCCCGCGACCTCAAGGGTCTCTCCCGTTCGCTCCGGCGGCTGCCGAAGTTGCGGGGCGTGGGCGAGGGCGCAACCGCCCCGCTGCTCCGCGAGCTCGCGGCGGCGATGGACTGCCTCGATGACGTGGCGGAGCTGCTCGACGGAGCCATATCGGAGGACGCGCCCGCGACGCTGACCGAGGGTGGCGTGATACGCGAGGGGTGGTCGGAGGAGCTGGACCGGCTGCGCGCCGTACGCGACGGCGCACGGGACTTCATCGCCCGCCTCCAGACACGCGAGCGTGAGCGGACGGGCATCGCCTCGCTGAAAGTCGGCTTCAATAAGGTCTTCGGCTACTACCTGGAGGTCACGCGGGCGAACCTCGACCGGGTGCCCGACGACTACGTCCGCAAGCAGACGCTGGCCAACGCCGAGCGCTACTTCACGCCGGAGCTGAAGGAGTGGGAGGAGAAGGTCTTCGGCGCGGAGGACACCATCGCCCGGATGGAACGCGAGCTGTTCCAGGAGGTCAGGGAGCGGGTGACGGCCGACGTGCCCCGCATCCAGGACGCGGCCCGGCGGGTGGCGTCTCTCGACGTGCTGGCGACGTTCGCGGAAGTGGCGGTGCGCAGGGAGTACGTTCGACCTGAGGTGCACACGGGCTTCGACATGGTCATCCGCGGCGGCCGCCATCCCGTGGTCGAGACGATGATGCCGCGCGAGGAGTTCATTCCCAACGATATGACGCTGGACGAGGGCGGCTGGATGGTCATCCTCACCGGCCCCAACATGGCGGGCAAGAGCACCGTGCTACGCCAGGTGGGGCTGATCCAGTTGCTGGCGCAGATCGGCGCGTTCGTGCCCGCCGACGAGGCCAGGGTTCCCGTGGCGGACCGGATCTTTACCCGGGTAGGCGCCTCCGACAACCTGGCGCGCGGCCAGTCGACGTTCATGGTCGAGATGAGCGAGACGGCGGCGATCATGCACGGCGCCACCCGCCGCAGCCTGATCCTGCTCGACGAGATCGGGCGGGGCACGTCGACATACGACGGGGTGTCGATCGCCTGGGCGGTCACGGAGCACGTGCACGACCGGATCGGCGCGCGGACGATCTTCGCCACGCATTACCACGAGCTGACGCAGCTCGGCGACCTGCTCGACGGCGTGCGGAACATGAACGTCTCCGTGCGGGAGGTCGGAGGGGAGGTGGTGTTCCTGAGGCGCCTCGTCGAGGGAGGCGCGGACCGCTCGTACGGGATCCAGGTGGCCCGTCTCGCGGGACTGCCGAGCGGGGTGCTCGCCCGGGCCCGGGAACTTCTGGTGGAGTTGGAGGGAACACATAGCCACGGGGGAGAGGGTCTGGGCCGGCGCGGTGCGCATCGACCGGCGTCGGAGCCCCCTCCCGATCAGCTGTCGATCTTCCAGATCGAGCACCCGGTGGTGGACCGGCTCCGGGCGGTGGATCCGGACGGCCTGACGCCGAGGGAAGCCCTGGACGTTCTGTATCGCCTGAAGCGAGAGGCTGCGGGCGGGAGTGAAGCGTGAGCAGAGTGCGATCCATTCTCGTGTGGGGCGGCCTCGCGGCCGCGGCTTCGGCGTGCGCCGGCGACGGCGAGCTGCAGCAGCCCACGCCTCTGTACGGGCAGGTTCCGATCGAGTATCCGCTCGAGCTGTGGGACCAGGACATGGAGGGAGAGACGCTCTTGCGGGTGCGCGTGACCGACACCGGTGCGGTCGATTCGGTCGAGGTCCTCGAGTCGTCGGGGTTCAGGGCATTCGATTCGGCAGCGGTCGCGGGGGCCCGGGATCTGCGCTTTCAGCCCGCCCGCCGGGGGGGAAAGCGCATCGACGTCTGGGCGCGCGTACCGGTGCGATTCTCCAAGAAACCCCGTAACGATACGCTCCGGTGAGGCGCCGTCACGCCGCCCCGTCGGTCGCGATCGACGGCACGCTGTTTGCACGGCGACGCGTTTGGGGAATCCGGCAACGCATCGCCACCGGGATGCGCTCCGTTCCATCACTTCGACCCTGGAGCTCCTGCACATGAGTGAGCGGCACCGCCGTCCGTACGATGACGTTCTCGGGATGATCGGCTGGACCCCCCTTGTTCGACTGCACGGCGTTACGCGGGGCGTCCGCACCCCCGTCTACGGCAAGTGTGAGTTCATGAACCCCGTCGCCTCCGTGAAGGACCGCATCGGCGTGGCGATGATCGAGGCGGCCGAGCGCGACGGCAGCCTCAAGCCCGGGGGCACGATCGTCGAGGGGACGAGCGGCAACACCGGGCTGGCGCTGGCGATGGCCGCGACGCAGAAGGGCTACCGCTGCATCTTCACGATGCCCGACAAGATGAGCCACGAAAAGGTCAAGCTCCTCCGAGCATTCGGCGCCGAGGTCGTGATCACCCCGACGGCCGTGCCGCCGGATCATCCCGAGAACTACGTGATGAAGGCCAAGGCCATCGCCGCGGAGGTGCCTGGCGCGGTGCTGGCCAACCAGTTCTACAACCCCGCGAACCCCGACGCGCATTACCGGACCACGGGGCCCGAGCTGTGGGAGCAGAGCGAGGGGCGCATCACGCACTTTTTTGCCGGTGCGGGCACCGGGGGCACGATTACCGGCACCGCGCGCTTTCTCAAGGAAAAGAACCCGGAGATCCGCATCGTCGGCGTCGACCCCGAGGGCTCGATGATCGCGCCCTTTTACCGGACCGGTGAGGAGGTGGAGGGTCGCCCCTACAAGGTGGAGGGGCTGGGTAACGACAAGATTCCCGGCACGCTGGATCTGTCGCTCATCGACGAGTACGTGACGGTCAGAGACGGCGACGCGTTCCACATGGCGCGCCGGATGACTCGAGAGGAAGGGCTCTTTGTCGGGGGGTCCTCGGGGCTCATCGTGCATGCCGCCGTCGAGAAGGCTCGTGAGATCGACGATCCCGGCGCCTTCGTCGTGGCCGTGCTCTGCGACTGGGGAGAGCACTACCTGAGCAAGGCCTTCGACGACGACTGGATGAGGGAGAACGGCTTCCTCGAGCGACCTCGCCGCCGCAGCGTCGCCGACATGGTCGCGGCCAAGGGAGACCGGGCGCCCGACCTTGTCACGGTCGAGCCGGGAACTCCGGTGCGGATGGCGCTCGGCGCGATCACGGCCCACGACATCGGGCAGCTTCCGGTGGTGCGCGACGGCGAGTGCGTGGGATCGCTGACCGAGACGCGGCTCATGTCCCTGGTCATCGAGGATCCGGCGGTTCTCGATCGGACGGTCGACTCGGTGATGGACGCGCCCTTTCCCGTCGTCGACGGAACCGGTGACTCCGATGAGGTGACCCGCATCCTGCAGCGCGGCAACGCGGCGTGCCTGGTGCGGCTCGATGGGGCGCTGAGGGGAATCGTGACCCGGTACGACGTGGTCCGCTCGCTGACGGCATGAAGCGCGGTGGCGGGGAACCGGGTCGGACGGTTCCGGGCGGCGGCGCTCGAGGCGCCGCGCTTCGAGGCGCCTCGAGGGTGGCGGTGCTCATGGGCGGCACGTCGGACGAGCGCGACGTATCGTTGTCGTCCGGCGCCCAGGTCGCGGACGCCCTGAGGCGGGCCGGCCACGACGTCGTGGCGGTCGATCCGGCGCGCGGCGTGTTGGCGCG
>Ga0114931_10005086_pt1 | contig 16276 bp, 8 predicted proteins | sample 2SBtaG_FD_89579 | JGI IMG/M metagenome (GOLD analysis project Ga0114931, IMG submission 89579) | Deep subsurface microbial communities from Kolumbo volcano to uncover new lineages of life (NeLLi) - 2SBTROV14_V59a metaG | ecosystem: Environmental > Aquatic > Marine > Volcanic | place: Kolumbo...
AGATTCAAAGACATTCCGCTATTCCACGAATGGCGTTATTGCGGGTAAAAATTGTGCAACATTTCGGGCTGGTCTTCTATTTTGTTCGCTGATCGGACAGGTGTGAGTGCTGGTGGACAAAGTAAGGAGTGAAAAACGGGGGGCCTTTTGGTTCCCGGAATGAAAATGAAAAGACATCTGTTTGGAATCATCTGTCTTGCTGCGGCCCCATGTTGGGTTTTCAGCGGGGAAAATTTATTGCTGAATCCGCGATTTGATTTCCATGCCTTCACTCCTCATCGCGACGGCAAGGCGGGGAGTTTCAGTTCTCACAGTGTAGCCTTCTGGAATGTGAATGCCTGGGGAGATGTGGAAGTGATGCGTGAATCGCATGTCGATGAGAAGATTCGCCCGTCATTTTCGGCCCACAATCTGGTCAGGATCGCGCCGGGCAAAAAGATCTGGCAGTTTTTTACCCTGCCGGAAGCGGGATTGGCTCATGGGGAAAAGCTGAGCCTGTCGGTTCAGGGAAACCAGTCGAAAGCCGCCGCACTGGAGGCGCGACTGCAACTGATGGAGTTGGACAGCGAGGACGGCACCTGGAGTCCTTCGGAATTTGGTGGCTCGGACAAACGCATTTTTCCCAGGCACGCAAGAGGGGAACTGGTCGTTGGGAAATCGTGGACAGCGCATTCCGACAAGACTGGTGCGATTGAATTGAGCATCGCCGCCGCCGAGATTTTGGGAAGGTTTCACGATGAAAACGAATCCCATTCGGCAGACATCAACACCATCGGAATTCGGGTGGAGCTGGCCAATGTTTCTCAGGATGGGGTGGTGTGGACCTGGGCGCCCTGTCTGGTGAAAGGAGAGAAGGTCCGGGCTGGGTTGGTGGAATCATCCCGTCCCATGTTGCCCCTGTATCGACACTTGCCGCGCACCATCCAGAAGTTGTGGAAAGGTGAACCGATTCACATCATCCTGATGGGGTCGAGCATTGACCGGGGGAGTGCCAATCCGCGAATGGTTCTCTACGACGAAAATCCGAAATCGCCCCAGTTTAAACAGCCGATTTCGGATCGTGAATTTGATGGTGATTTGATTGGTCGTCCCGAATTGACTCCCTACTTCGGGTGGTGGCAGCATTATTTTGATTATGCAGGGCGGCTGAAACTGGAATTGATGCGGAAATTCGACCTGCCGGTCAACGGAATCTGCCTGAATTTCATGGCTTGCGACGGCTCCAGCGTGGGGGAGGCACATTCCGGCCTGGCGGATTATTGTTCCCTGTCCATTCCGCCAGACGAAGATCGCAACGGTCACCGTTCGGGATCTTCCTGGCGGGAATTGTATCCTGAACTTTTTGCCCGGGCCGAGGGGGCACGACCGGATTTAATCATTTTCGGGAGCGGCGCCAATGAGAAAACGGATACGCCGGATGAGGTGGCGGTGTTTGAGGGAACCATTCGTTGGATGCAGCGGCACTATCCCGGAACGGAATTCCTGTTCTGCCAGTTCCAGAATCAGGGCGCCTATACGCCCAATCCCGTTGACATGGAGGCACTTGCCCTGCGGTATCAGATTCCATTTCTGGATTATGGAAAAATTGGCGACGATGTGACGCGCTGGTGTAATCACTTCGCATTGGTTCCCTCCGACGGCCATCCTCAGGCGGCGGCCCACTACCTGTGGTTCAAACAGTTGGAGAAAGCGTTTGAATGCTGGGATCCGGTGGTGGCGGGAGAGGCTCAGTTGTCCCTGCCGGAGCGGGTTCACCCCAACACTTACGGCTGGGAAGGGGACCTGCTGCATTTCGATGAAAAGAGCCCGCGTATCGTTCAGAAAAACGGCTTCATTTTTGAGGATACGGCGATCAATTTGTGGGGCGATTTTGAAACGGAAGATCCCCGGGCAGGGCGCGCCTATTCTCCGGTTTTTGTGGATGGAGAACAAGTGGGTGAAGGGCGCCTGACACCGGCACGAAACCTGCGTAATTCCACTTTCCGCTATGGCCGCACCCGGCTGGGCGACCGGCACATCGTTGAACTGAGCGGCCAGAAAGCCCGCCTCACAGCGGTAGATGCCAAGGTTTGCCCTAAGCGTCGCTTTATCGGAGTGGAAAGTTTGTTGTGGAAACCCGGCGCCAAAAAAGTGGAAGCCTTCGTTTCGAAATGGGGCGCTCCCTTCGGTGAAAGACTGGTCAGGCTGAATCCCGGCGAGGCACAGGATGCGGATGTGATGCTGACGGATGTGTCGATCGCCTATGTCGATGAACCGGGAGGCGGGAAACTTCGCGTGTTGATCGACGGAGATCCGCGCCTCGAACAGTGGACCAATGTGCCCTTCGTGGATCGGCGGAAACAGAAACATTTTCTGGAAAACCGGAAGGGCATTCTGCATTTTCCCTATGGACTGCACCATGTGCGGATCGAGGCAATGGACAGGCCTGTCGCCGTGCTGGGAATTTTCACCTATGACAGCAGGAGCAACCGCCGCTCGGAACGGCGGCTGACCGGGCATTCGGCGGGCGGAGAAACGGTTGCTTTTTCGGCGCCGTTCAAGGCTCGCCCCCTGGTCATTTGCAATGGCGACAATTTCCGGGTCCAGCCGGAAAACATCAGCAAAACAAGGGTGACCTTTTCAGGAAAAGGGACGGGAACATTCGAGGTGATCGGGGAGTAGTTTCCCCGTTGTGATGACACTGGTCCTCCACCCAGTGACACTGGCGCAAAGCTTCCCTTGCGGCAGGTCGGTTTCGGGTGCTTTCTTGCGAAATGGTTAGACTCTCCCTGATTCATTTTTTCGTGGCGTTTTGTCTCGTGACCTGGCTGTTTACGGACGGAAGCCGGGCGACTGATTATTTTGTGTCAGGCCAAGGCAACGACGCCTGGTCCGGCACCCTGGCTGCGGCTGACAGGGGTAAAAATGACGGTCCCTTTGCGACACTCGACCGCGCCCGAAAAGAAATCCGAAAACGGAAATCATCCACCGGAGTGCCCAGTGATTGCATTCGTATCTGGATCAAAGGGGGGCGCTATCCCCTGAGCAAAACAGTTGAGTTCGGGAAGGAAGATTCCGGGACTCCCGAAGCGGGGATCGTCTATCAGGCGGTGAAAGGGGAACGCGTCGTCTTTCACGGGGGAAAGAGCATCAGTGATTTTGTGCCCGTGAAAGATCCGAAGGTTTTGAAATACTGGACACCCGCGGCACGCGAAAAAGTTCGCAAGGCAGATTTGAAGGCTGCCGGGGTCACGGATTTCGGTTCTGTTTCCAAAGGCGGTATGGAGGTGTTCTTTCGTGGTAAGAGTATGCAACTGGCCCGCTGGCCCAATGAAGGTTTCGTGAAAATTGTGGATGTGGCGGGAAATCAGCCGATTGATGTTCGGGGAACAAAAGGGGACAGATCGGGTCAATTAATCTATGAGGGCGAGCGCCCCTCGCGCTGGACGGAGGAGGCCGACCCCTGGTTACACGGCTACTGGTTCTGGGATTGGTCGGACAGTCGGCAGGCCATCGGGTCCATCGATGTTGCCCAACACTTGATCACGTTGAAGCCGCCTCAGCATGGATACGGTTATCGCAAGGGACAGTGGTATTACGGATTGAATTTGTTGTCCGAATTGGATTCGCCCGGTGAATGGTATGTGGATCGGGCCAAGGGAGTTCTCTATTTCTGGCCGCCTTCCGAACCGGGTAAAAATGACGAGGTAATGGTCTCCGTTCTGGACAATCTGCTGCGGCTCAATGATGTGGAGAATGTGTCTTTCCGGGGTTTGGAATTTGAAGTGGCTCGCGGGACCGCCATCAGCATTTCAGGGGGAAAAAATGTTCAGGTGGCCGGTTGCGTCATCCGAAACGTCTCGGGTTATGGAGTGGTCGTGTCGGGAGGCGAAAAGCATCGGGTGACCGGCTGCGACCTGCACGGATTGGGAAACGGAGGCATTTCCTTGCGCGGCGGAGATCGGAAAACACTGACGGCGGCGGGACATGAGGCCAGCAACAATCACCTCTACGATTTCGGCCGATGGGTGAGGATGTATTCACCGGGTGTGCGGGTGTCGGGTGTGGGTATCCGGGTGGCCCATAACCTGATTCACAACGCACCACATCAGGCGATCTCATTTTCCGGCAATAATCACCTGATCGAGTGGAACGAAATCCATCATGTCTGTCTGGAATCCAATGATGCGGGAGCCATCTATGCCGGGCGCGATTGGACGATGCGCGGGACGGTGATTCGGAACAATTATCTCCACGATATGACCGGGTTCGAAAACCGCGGCTGTGTCGGGGTTTATCTGGACGATCTATTTGGAGGCACCGAAATTTCCGGGAATGTTTTTCACCATGTGACCCGCGCTGCCTTCGTTGGCGGCGGTCGCGACGTGATGCTTCGCAACAACATCTTTGTTGACTGCGACAAGGCACTGCACATCGACGCCCGGGGTCTGGGCTGGGCATCGGGAAGCGTGATGACGACGATGAAGACGCGGCTCGATGCCATGCCCATTCATTCTGAATTGTGGAAAATGCGCTACCCCCGATTGCCGGGTCTGTGGCAGGATGAGCCGGCCGCCCCCAAGGGGAATGTGGTCACGAGGAACCTGTTTCAGGGAAAAAACTGGAATGACATTGATACAAATTCGCGCCGCTACGTCAAGTTGGAGAACAACCTCGTTGACCAGGATCTGCGTTTTGTGAACGCGGCCAATAACGACTTCCGTCTCCGTGAAGATTCTCCCGCCTGGAAAATCGGGTTCCAGAAAATCCCCTTTGAGAAAATAGGACTGATCCAGGATGAAAGCCGTGCCCTCCTGAATCAGTTGAAGGCTCCGGCGACCCATTGATACAGTCAGACGAATCAAATCGCCTTGATCAAACCGTCTGCGAGGAAATTGGATGTGGCATGGATCCTTTTCGCAATGATCTTCAGCTGAGCCAGAATTTCCCGATGAGAGGGATATTGTTGGCTCTCCTCATTTTCCAGATGTGCCACGGCCAGATGGGAACAGGGTGAACTAAGCGACCTGACCCTGTTGAGTGGCGAGGAAAGCCAAATGCTCAAAAAAATGCCCCGGCCATTCGCTGCGATCCGCAAATCCGCGAACCCGCGAACCGGCAGGTCTGGCCGGGACATTTCGAGGTTTTTCCCACTTGTGCCGTCACCGATTGTTAGGCTCACGTTCCCGTTTCTCAACAGGGCGGGAGCCGCCGGTCGACTTTTGCCTTCCAGTGAAGGCCTGACAGCCAACGACAAGCTAAGCCCCCATTAACATTTCAACGGTCCGGGCCTGTTAGGTAATCGGTAAGGATCGAACACAGCAGGAAAATTCTTCAAAAATCTTATCTCAACGAAATTCTACCTGCAAATTCGATTGAAGGGAATCTAAAAGTTGAGAATGTGCGGATTCAATTTCGGCGGCTTCCAGGGTGCGGTCCGGCGCCCGGTATTGCAAGGACCAGGCCAGCGATTTTTTGTCGGTATCGAGTTTTTGACCCGTGGGATCGGTGAAGACATCGAACAGTTCGACATCGACCAGCAAGGGTTCGTCCACCGAGGCAAAGAAATCGGCAATGGCGCCTGTGGGCATATCGGCGGGAACCACCATGGCAATGTCGCGGGAACTTCCCGGAAATTTCGGCAGTTCGATATAGGTGACGTCATGGTGGATGAGCCCAGCCAGTTTTTTGAGATTGATTTCCGCTACCAGAATGGGTGCATCGAAATCCATCTCGCGGGCGCGGGCTGGCGGAATGATTCCGGCTTGCCCGATTCCGCCCGCCCCTTTCCCCCGCCCAATCTCAATGCTGACAGGGCAGAGAAGTCGGTCCCCCTTTTCGAGGGGTTTCAGTATCACGTTTTTTCCCGCGCAGAGGTGGTCCAAAACGGCCTTCAGATCGGGAAGATCCAGGGGGTTCGGTTTTGGTTGACTCCAGTTTGGCACTTCGCGGGCGCCGGTCATGAGGAGCGCGAGGTGTTCTTGTTCGATGATCTGCTCTTTGGGATTGGCGGTGAAAACGCGGCCGGTTTCAAAGAGCCGAAGGTTGGTATTCCCGTATCTTCCGTTGCGCGCCGCACTGGAGAGCAGACCCGGAATGAGCGCGGGACGAAGATAGTCCTGTTCGTCGTTGAGCGGATTTTTTAAACGGACGGGACTCCTGCCGCGATGGGATGTGGCGCGATCATCCTCGAGTTGTTCGCTGGAAACGAGTTTCAGGTTGCGTGTTTCGAAGAACCCGATTTCGCTTAACGACTGCTGGATTTTCCGGGTGAAATCGTAGCTGGCATCTGCTTTTGAACTGGGAGCAAACCAGGCCGATGTGGTGGCGGGAACATTTTCGATTCCGTAAACGCGGGCAATCTCTTCCACCAGATCAATGGGGCGTTCCAGATCGAGACGATAGGTGGGAATTTTCCAGCCGTCCCTGCCTTTTTTCAATCCAAGGGTTTCCAGGATTTCATCGATCTTCCCGTCGGGGATCGGGGTCCCGATGATTTTTCGGCAGTATTCATTGTCCAGGGCTACGGGAATCGTAGCGGACGGGATGGAGCCACAGACAACGAGTTCTGAATCCGCCTGGCCTCCGGCGAGATCGAGAATCAACTGGGTCGCGAGATCCGAGGCGCCGTTTATCTGGTGGGGATCGACGCCCCGTTCGAAGCGGTAGCTGGAATCGGAGGAAAGCCCGAGAGTCCGCGCGGTCCGGCGAACAGAGGATGGAATAAAGTAAGCGGACTCCAGCAAAATGTCCGTGGTCGCTTCTGTTACGCAACTGTTTTCGCCACCCATGACGCCCCCGATGGCCACGGCGTTGCAAGAGTCGGCAATGACCAGATCATCGCCACGGAGTTGGTATTGCTTGCCATCCAGAGCGAGAAACTCTTCTTGATCTTCAGCCTGACGAATTTGAATGCCCCCTTGGAGCCTGGCCAGATCGAAAGCGTGCAGAGGCTGTCCCATTTCCATCAGCACGTAGTTGGTGACATCGACAATGTTGTTGAGGGGGCGCAGGCCGATGGATTCCAGTTTCTCCTTCAGCCACTGGGGGGATTCGCCTACTTTGACTCCCCGAATCCATCGGGCGGTGTAGTAGGGACAGGCGTCCGAATGGATCTGGATTTCGTCCTTCCCCGCAGAGCGGGTCGGGGTGGGGGAATCGCTGTGATCGGGTGGACCATTCAGAGGTTTCCCCACCAGGGCGGCGAGTTCTCTGGCAATGCCCAAATGACTCAGACAATCGGGTCGATTCGGGGTGATTTCCAAATCGAAAATCGTCGGAAACACCTCGTTCAGCGCGGTGCCGGGTTGAAGGTCGGACGATAGTATGAGGAGGCCTTCCGCGTCTTCCGTCAGGCCGAGTTCGGCGGACGAACACATCATGCCGAGCGAATCGATCCCGCGCAGTTTCCCCTCTCTGATTTCAAATGGCTCGCCTTTTTCAGATCTCAATACGCAGCCGGGAAGAGCCAGGGCGACGTGATCGCCATTCTGGTAGTTGCTGGCGCCGCAAACAATCTGCCTGGGTTGACCCGAACCATCGTCAACCTGGCAAACAGACAATTTGTCGGCGTCGGGGTGTTTCTCAGAGGATATGATTTTGGCGGCCACGAGTTTGTCGGGAAGTGTCTGGGTTCCCTCGACTTCGATGCCGGCAAAAGTCAGCAGAGTTTCGAGTTTTTCGGTTGGGTAATCGGTGAAATCGACGTGGTCGCCGAGCCATTTGAGGGAGACTTTCATGAGCTGTGGTGGGCGCTGGCTTGCTACCGTGTTGCTTCGTTACAAAAAGGGATATTGAGTGTCGGACATTCGCCTGGATCAAGTCTGTTATGAGGATTGGTTCCGCATAAAAAGAGTGACACCGCTGTTGGGCTAGCCCACTCCAAATTGTTCCAGAAATCGCACGTCGTTTTCGATCAATAGTCGCAGGTCGGGAATGCCGTAGGTAATCATGGCCAGCCGGTCCAGGCCCATCCCAAAGGCGAAACCCGTGACATCGGAAAATTCGCTGTCTCCCCGGGCGGTGTTGATGGAATCAAACACATTGGGATCGACCATCCCGCAGCCCGCTATTTCGATCCACTTGTCCGCTTTCCGGCTCGTTTGGAATTTGAGATCCACTTCAAAGCTGGGCTCAGTGAACGGAAAGAAATGGGGCCGGAATCTCAACTCGATTTTTGAGCCGAACATTTCGCGGAAAAAATATTCCAGGGTGCCTTTCAGATCCGCCAGGGTAACCTGTTGATCCACGTACAATCCCTCCAGTTGATTGAAGGCGCTCAGATGAGTGGAGTCGATTTCGTCGCGTCGGAAGGCGCTGCCCGGGGCGATGATCCGCACCGGTGGCGCCTGGGCTTCCATGGTCCTGATTTGCACGGACGATGTGTGGGTCCGGAGGAGCTTTCCGTTCTCGAAATAAAAGGTATCGCTTTCGTTTCGGGCGGGGTGGTCTTCGGGGGTATTGAGCGCGTCAAAGCAATGCCACTCGGTTTCGATCTCAGGTCCCTCGGCGAGGGCAAAACCCATTCTCCGCAAAACGGAGACAGCCCGGTCCAGGACGTGAGTCAGAGGGTGAAGAGCACCTTCCGGGATGGTTCGACCCGGCAAGGTGGGATCGATGGAGGCAAAGGCGGCTGCGTCCCGGACTGCGGTGATCTCCGCGGTTTTTTCATCGAGGCATGTCGTGATGGCGCCGCGGACTTGATTCAATTTTTGACCGACCGCTTTTTTTTCCTCTTTCGGGACATCCCGCATCCCTGCCAAGGCAGCCGAGAGACGGCTCTTTTTGCCGAGAAATTCGATGCGTGCTTTTTCGAGAGAAGTCTCGTCGGAGACCGAGGCAATCGCGTTGAGCGCATCACTCTCTATTTGTTCGAGTTGTTTGAGCATGGCGAAAGGTGAAGATAACAGGCTATCTCTGCATGAAAAAGCCGGACATCGCACCATGGGCGAACGTTCCGGCTTTTCCAGTCGAAAAACTGATTAGCCCGGATATTTCAACCGCCTCTTGTCGCGAAACGCGGCGTGCGTCATTCTGCCAGGACAGGCGAACATTTTTGTGGATGACTTTTTTGTGGCGGGCTGTATGGGGGCAGACTGTCCAAACAAAAATCAGGCGGAACGCAGGCAGGGTGGAGCGCAGCAAGTCGTAGCGGGAAAGTGGTTGAAATATTCGGGCCGGGTGGATCGCCGGGTCAGGCCGCTGTCCTGCCTTTGTCTGCCAGGGCGGCTTTTGCTTTTTCGGCTATCGCGGTGAAAGCATCGGCGTCGTGGACGGCCAGATCGGCAAGAACCTTTCGATCCAATTCGATTTGGGCTGCTTTCAGACCCTCCATAAATCGGGAGTAGGTCAGATCGTTGTTTCTGGCAGCGGCACTGATTCGCTGAATCCAGAGTCGGCGAAAATTTCGTTTCCGGTTTTTTCTATCCCGATACGCCCATGTCTGTGATTTATAAATCGCATCTTTGGCGTAGCGATAGAGCTTGGAACGTGAGCCGCGGAATCCCTTGGCTTTTTTCAAAATGCGCTTGCGGCGCTTTCTACTGGCGGGTGCGTTGCTTGCACGTGGCATTTTCTTCTGTGTCTCCTATGAACGGGCTGTTGTTTTTTTGTTTCAGTTGGCTGACTCGCCCTTTCAATCAGGTAACGGTGGGCATTTTCAATCTGCCGCGTCACCAGTCAACTCAACTGCGAACCGACGGAATCGATTCTATGGAATCACATTTCCTGCGATTAGCCCGTCTCAAGCGCCTACCTGCCATTAAACGGCAGGTCTGCTTTCACGTTTTTTACATCACAATCAGCCACCGTGGCGGCTTGACCGAGACGGCGCATTCGCTTGGCGTTTTTACGGCGGTTCAGGTGGCGCTTGCCCTGTCTCCGACGCAAAACTTTCCCGGTGCCAGTCACTTTAAATCGTTTGGCGACGGCTTTTCTTGTTTTTGCTTTACCTGCTGTACGGGCCATAACGGGGCGATTCTAAACGCCAAAGGGATGAATGCAACGAGTTTTCGCTGAGAAATGAGGGAAAGTGTGCGTGGGAGGATCTGATCCAAAGGCTTGCGCCAGATGGCGGTTCCGCTTGGATCGGTGGAAATTTTGAAAGGGATTAATTCTTCGTCTCATCCATCGCGATCAACTGGCTTACGGTTACGAACTGGTAGCCTTTGTCGAGTAACTGATCGAGGGTCGACGGCATGGCATCGACGGTGGATTTGTGAAGGTCGTGGGCCAGTAGGATGGCGCCTGGAAAAGCGCCCTCGACCAGGCGGCGGGTCACCACGTCAACGCCGGGTCTCTTCCAGTCTTCCGGATCGACTGACCACAAGATGGTGGAGTAACCCAGATGGGCGTGTATCCATTTCTCCTGTGATTTTTTGATGGCGCCACCGGGGGGGCGCATCAACTTCGGCTTGACGCCGGTAGCGGCAAAAATGGTCTGATCAGCGGCTTTCAGTTCCTTTTCCAGAGCGTCATTGCTCAGGCGGGACAGAGTGACGTGCCTGACGGTATGATTTCCGATTTCGTGACCTTCGGCGATCATGCGCCGAAGAATCTGGGGGTTGTTCCGAACCATCTCACCGACCACAAAAAAGGTGGCTTTGATGTGACGCTTTTTCAGCATGTCCAGCAGCCTCGGGGTGTTGGTGGGTTGCGGGCCGTCGTCAAAGGTGATGGCGATCACTTTTTTGGATGTTTTGATCTGAAAATAACTGTCACGGATGACTTTGACTTTCGGAAGTGTGAGAGCGGCCAGTTCCCGGGTTCGCTGATCCCAGGTGGGGGCTTTCAATCCGACATCAAGATTGATGGTCAGAGAGGGAGTCCGGCCGCTGGCGTTGCTCGTGGCGGGGGAGAGGTTCAACTCCGTTGGCAACTGACAAGACGTCGTCCCAAGAGCCAGCAGAAAACCGAACCCATTCACCGACAAGGTTTTGCAAAACGGATGCCGCCTGAGGAAATGCATGCCAGATAGGGAAGGGAATAAAGCAGGGAAGGGAATCAAGCGAAAGAAAACGGCAGCGGAACGGACGATCCGGCGACAAGAAACCCGGCGGGAGAATCCGCACGCGACCCGCGCGAAAGATTCGCCGGAATCAGAGGCGAATCAAGTCCTGTTCCCCACCTTTTCGCGGAAAAGAAAGCGGCCCGATGGAGAAATCTCTTTCCAGCCACCGGGCCGTCCCGTTCCGCAAAATCTCAAACCCAACAAAGAAAAAGGTCGTTTCGGAACTCAATTCACAAAAAACAAAACAATTCGTTTCTCCAGGAGTCTGTCGGACTTAGATGGTTTGAGCGAGGGGATCGAGGTTTGAGCCAAAATTTTCATAAGTTTGAGGAGTTTGTGGGAACACAAATGACGAAAGCGAAGGGAAATTTGGGCCAAATCCTCGTTTTCCGCAGTCAATCAAGGTAAGTCCGACAGACTCCTAAGAGACTGTGGAAAAACGGTGGAATGAAAAACTGCGAGTCATTTTGTTCGATGGCGAGGCGCGGTGAAGGAAGGTAGCCTTTGTGCTACCTGACTGAATCGCAACGAAGCCAGCGGGCAAAAGGGCCGCAGCCCGAAGGGTCGATTGTAAAACACCTCCGGCAAGGCCGCCGTATTCCCATCCAACACACAGAAGATTTTTCGTTTCAGGGTTTTTCCACAGTCTCCTAATGGTATCCAACAACAAGAATCCAACAACAAATGCGCACCCACTGTCACCTTCAAGAATTTAGTATTAATCATAATTATTGCAAGTAATAATGACGGTTTTTTCAAATTTTATGATCGTTTTTGCGAAAATGAGGCGATTGCCCCTTTTTGGTGTTTGGTGGGATCGAGGTTGATGTTTCGCACTACCGGAATATTTTGATTTCTCAAATTTCTCTCGACAGATATCAGAAATGGTTCATTATGGAGAAAACTTTATCATTTTTGAGAATCGCGTTCTTCGTTTTTATTTCTCTATTCTGATCCTCCGGGCGTCCGTTTTGCTTTTGGGATGCCAGGAGGGCCGTGGGAAAGCCCCGGATCGCAGCAACCAATCAAGTGACAGATTATGTTTTTAAAATCACTGGAACTACACGGGTTCAAATCCTTTGCCGATAAAACCAAGCTGGAATTTCACGAAGGCGTCACGGGGATTGTGGGGCCCAACGGGTGTGGCAAGTCCAATATTGTGGACGCGATGCGCTGGGTGTGGGCGAGACATCGGCCAAGGCTCTTCGTGGCGGAGAAATGGCGGATGTCATCTTCAATGGAACAGATCGAAGGTCCGCCCTGGGAATGGCGGAGGTCACTTTAACTCTGTCGGGTTGTGAGGGCGTGCTGGACACTGAGTTCGATGAAGTCTCGCTCGGTCGAAGGGTCTTTCGAGATGGAAAAGGGGAATACCTCATCAACAAACAGGCATGCCGCCTGAAGGATATTCACAGCCTGTTAATGGACACTGGCGTGGGGCGCAGCAGTTATTCGATTATGGAACAGGGGAAAATCGACATGCTTCTCAGTTCCAAGCCCGAGGACCGGAGAGCCGTCTTTGAAGAGGCTGCCGGAATCACCAAATACAAAGCCCAGAAGAAAGAAGCTCTCCGCAAGCTCGATTACACAGAGGCGAATATGCTTCGGATTCGCGACATCGTGGCTGAGAGTGAACGCCAGATCCGTTCCCTGTCGCGCCAGGCTTCCAAGGCAAAGCGCTACCGGAACATCCATGAAAATGTTCGGACGCTGGAACTCCACCTGAGCCATCGACGATGGAGGGAGTTGCACGCCGAGAAATCGGAACTTCTGACATCGGTTCAGGGACTCCGTCTGGAGCAGGACGAGATAGAGGATGCCATTGAATGCCGCCAGGCAAAGATGGCCGCGGCCCGTTATGAATATCAGGAAATCGAAAACCACCTCAGCGAGCTCCAGACTTCACTGGCTCGCCTGGAAAATGAGATCAACAATGCGAACAACCGCATTGAATTTAACGGAGAACGTTCCCATGAGCAGGCGATGCTCATTCAGAAAAACGAGGAGGAAATCGAGAATGCGTCGCGCAAGACAGAACAACAGCAGAGGGAATTGCAGCATGCGGATGAAATGCTCGGTGAAGTGGAGGAGCGGATCAAGCAGCACGAACAATTGCTTGCGGAAAAAGAGGAAGCGACCCTTGCAGCCCGCTCTGAAAGGGAGTCTTTGAGTGCTGAAATCCGGGAAATCGAACAGGAATCAAGTCAAACCCAATCGCGGCTCGCAGCTCTGGAGGCCACTATTGAAACAAATGAACGGCAGGCCGATTCTGATCGGCAGCGCCTCGCCCAGGTCTGTGATGAGATCGAGCGTCACCAAAAAGACGGACAGGCCCGGGAAGAGGATGCGGCCGAGTTCAAGGGGCGGATTTCCAAACACCACGAATCGATCAATCACTTTGAGGAAGCCCTTGCGACGATGGAACAGAAATACCATCAGGCCAAGAGGGCGGCCACCGACATGCAGGAGGACCTTTCCGCCCTGCACAAACTGCACGCGGAAAAGCAATCGCGCATGGAGGTCATGGAGCAACTGGTTGCCGATGGGGAGAGTTTTGAAAAGGGAACCCAATCGGTGCTGGGAGGACTCGATGACCCGGAGACTTTTGGCTCGACCGTTCACCAGCCACTTTCGGCATACCTGGAGGTGGAACAGAAATTTGCCGAAGCCATCGAAGCGGCGCTGGGGCGCCAGTTGCAGACGATATTGGTTGATGACGTCCAGACGGCGGAAAAAGTGATCGCTGCTCTTAGAAAAGACAACCTGGGACAGGCCTCCCTGATTGCCGCGGACTCGTTGGCCTCGAATTCTGATTCGGGAGAGCGTTCCCAGGCCCCGCTCGGTTCGGTGTGCTGGGCCGACGAAGTGGTGACTTGCCGCAACAGCGGCATCCAACCGCTGATTCAAGCCCTGCTGGGTCACGTGTTGCTGGTGGAAAATCTCAGTATCGCCCTGAGACTCGGGGCCCGGAAACCCGGCCTCGCGATGGCTACTCTGGAAGGGGAATTTGTTTCCCGCGAGGGAATCATCCACGGCGGCGCCAGCGGCGACGAGTCGGCGTCCGTCTTGAAACGGCAGGCCGAAATTCGCGATCTTCGAAAGCTGGTTGCCTCTCTCCACGGCGAAGTCGATGCCCGCCAGGTTCGGCGGGATCAACTGAATGAACGAGTGGACCAACTGGAGGGCGTGCTCGCCGAGGCCCGTGATCGGTTGCAACGCAAGCGGGTTTCCTCGTCCACCCTGGAGGGGAAACTGGCTCTCATCGAACGGGACCTCAACCAACTCAGCAACCGGATCGAGAGTCTGCGATGGGAAATGAAGGAGATCGAAGAGCGAAAGGCGAAAATCGAAGACACTCTGTCCAAAAACCGTCAGGAGCGCGACCTGTCCAATCTGCGCATTACCGATCTGGAACGCAAGTCGGAGGCGGCGGCGGCCAGGCTCACCGAGGCCCGCGGGAAAGAGGAGCTTCTCGTTGAAACCGTTACAGAAGCCCGAACCCAGTTGGCGGTGGAAAAAGGGACCCGGAAAAATATCGAGGAACAGCGCAGCCCCATGGCCGATCGTCTCAGCGAGATGAATGAGTTGTTAGAGCGGAAAAAATTTGAAATTATCGACTACCAGAAGCGAATCGAGCGGGCGACGGTCGAGACCGCGGAACTGCGGGAACAGATTACGGATTGGGAGGCCGAAACCGTGGTTCTCCGGGCAGAACACAAAAAGATCCATGCCGAGCGTTCCACCTACTCTTCAACGATTGAAGAGGGCGAGGAAGAGTTGACCCAAAAACGGCAGGAGGTTCAGAAAGTAGCCGAGCGGCGCGGCAAAGAGGAACTGAAAATTTCCCAGCTCGATCTGTATATTGAAAATCTGGAAAACGGTTGCCGCGAACGTTACCAGGCTGAGTTGGAGGTGTTCGAACCGGACAGCCACGCTCTTCTCGCCGTCATTGAAAGCCAGAAAGAACAGGCAGGTCGGAAAGGCAGCAAAGCGCCTCAGCCAAAAGATCAATCGGATGAAGCGGGCCAAGCCAGTGAAGCCAATCAGAGTGCGCCCCATGGGGAAATCCATTCGCCAGAAAAGGGGGATCACCAGGACGAAGAAAACGTCCTGACCGATCCCGGAGAGCCGGATTGGGAATTTATTGAAGAAACCGTTGCCTATTTGCGGACCCGACTGGATTCCATGGGACCGGTCAATGTGGATGCAATTTCCGAATTCGACGAACTCGAGGAGCATTACAATTTTCATATCAGACAGTTGAAAGATCTGGAAAATTCCCGAGACAAGCTGCTTCGGATGATTGCCAGGATTAATCGCGAAACCAGGCGGATGTTCTCTGATACGTTTGAAAAAATCAGAATCAACTTTCGTGACATGTTCAAGGAATTGTTTGGGGGGAAAGCCAAGGCCGATCTGGTTCTGATGGACGACGCCGACCCTCTGGAGTGCGGTATCGACATCATCGCCAAACCTCCCGGAAAGAAGCTCCAATCCATCAGCCTGCTGTCAGGCGGGGAACGGTCCATGACCGCGGTGGCACTTCTGTTTGGTATCTACATGGTCAAGCCTTCTCCCTTCTGTGTGTTAGATGAGTTGGATGCCCCTCTCGATGAAGCGAACATCAACCGTTTCATTCGCGTGCTGGATCGCTTCATTGGAAGCAGTCAGTTCGTCATTGTCACTCACAGCAAGCGCACCATGTCCCGGGCGGATGTGATGTATGGCGTGTCCATGGAGGAATTCGGTGTTTCAAAAACGGTCGGGGTGAAATTCTCCAAAGCGGATCAAGCCACGCCCGGCGCCGAAATTGCTTCCATTGGAAAGTGATCACAGTCTCTTAAGCGGAAACGGGATCACGCAATTCGGCATTTGAGCAACCGCGGCATTGTCGCGACCGTAACCCTGACCTGTAATGAAAATGATACGCTGCCTGTTTTCTTCCCTTGTGTTGCCCACTCTGCTTTTTTCCGGGATGCTGCGCGCCGGGGAAACGCAACCCATTGCAAAACCGGGGCTTCCCCTGCTGCAACTTGTCTCGGATGTATCCAAAGTGCGCCCGGGTGAAGATTTCACCGTCGGGTTGTTCATGCATCATGCGGCGGGATTTCACACCTATTGGAAGGGACCGGGAGTGGTGGGTGTTGCCACCACGTTCAAATGGCATCTTCCCGACGGTTTTTCCGCTGGAAAAGTGCAGTGGCCCGCGCCGCGCCGCACCCTGATGGCTTCTCTGATTGCCTACGGATACGAAACCGATACCTGTCTGATGACTCGGATGTCCGTTCC
>Ga0114931_10005087_pt1 | contig 16271 bp, 9 predicted proteins | sample 2SBtaG_FD_89579 | JGI IMG/M metagenome (GOLD analysis project Ga0114931, IMG submission 89579) | Deep subsurface microbial communities from Kolumbo volcano to uncover new lineages of life (NeLLi) - 2SBTROV14_V59a metaG | ecosystem: Environmental > Aquatic > Marine > Volcanic | place: Kolumbo...
GACATCTCCGGATCACAGCTTGTTTACCAACTCCCCGGAGCTTATCGCAGGCTGCCACGTCTTTCATCGCCTCTGGACGCCTAGGCATCCACCATACACCCTTAACGAGCTTGACCACATCGATGAATCGCTGTCATCACCCAAGCCTGCCGACGCGGCATTCGCCGCCTCAACAAACCCGAACTCACAACCGCAACCAACGAGTGACCAAGATTCTTCTCGGCGCCTGGCCTTCACGCGTCACATTCCGATCGCTCGAAACATGCCACACGAAGACCAAGAGTTTCTGGTCTTGTGATTCGATCTTATCACAACCCACTCTATTCACTTGTCAAAGAGCACATGGAAGACAAAGCCAACGGCGATCAGATCGCCCAGCCATTCATCCTCCGCCCGCAACATTCCGTTGCAGGTCCCGGCCGATCCGAAAAAGATCGGCCGGGACGCGAAACGGTCCATCCACCGGCGACACCTACCATACCACAATGGTCGCCGCCTGTCATCCCCACTCCGGCAAAGTCAACGATCTTTTCTGCTTCCCCCTGCGCCAGGATCCCGATCATCCGCTGCCCGGTTTTGTCATGGAGCCGACCGGGCTCGAACCGGCAACCCCTAGCTTGCAAAGCTAGTGCTCTCCCAATTGAGCTACGGCCCCGAATCCGTGAACCGGCCAGGCAACCCGGCCGTTCCACTCGGGCACCGCTTGGCCGCCGCCCGGAAGCTCTCGTCTCCTCATCCGGCTGAGCAACTCTCAGCCGCTTAGCTGGTCCCTCACCCGCCGCCCTTCGCCCTCAACACAAAGAGGATGATGAGCACGCCTGCCAGGGCCAGGACTCCCCAATTCGCCATTCGGCACCTCCCGACAAAGAGCACGCCTTCCACTGGGCCCGGTTGGAGTCGAACCAACGACTTCGTCGTTATCAGCGACGCGCTCTGACCAACTGAGCTACGAGCCCGACCGCGCCATCGAGCGCTACCACCGCCAACCGAACGCGGCCGACGGCCTCATTGTCTTCGACCCAACATCCCCTTCGGCTCCAGCCGGGCGGGCGTCTGCCTCTCCCAAGCCGGAGTTCATGGCGATAAAAAAGCCACCGACGTCTGCCGGTGGCAATCGAGGTTGTCGATTGGCCTAGCCAGAGCAGCGATCACGCCGATGAGAATGCCGAAATGTCGATTGCAAGCGTCAGCAGGAGTCTCCATGTTGTCGTGCCCACCACCCCATCATCCGGGCAACAGGCAAAAACTCAACGCAGCACTGTAATGTAGCACGCCGCCGGAGCATGTCAAGGCGCTTTCCGGAATTTGTGCGCCCAACCCCATATTTGTATAACCCCTTATTTCACAAATGGATACGGGGCGACCCCCTCCCCCACCGGGCCTACCTGCCCCCTCTTTTTTTGTTTCGGCTTCCTCCTCTCGGCTCCGGAGCACGAAGTGATATAATGCCTACGATCCGACCATCGCCGGAAGACCGGGCCAGGCGGTGCTGCACCAAGCGGACAGAGTGCCGCCGGCGACGAAAACCTAACTGGAGCCATCAGAAGATGAGGAAGACCAAGGACATCAAACGCAAAAGAATCAACGCCGGCATCGAATACAAAAAAGGCAACCGTAAAGATGCCTACAAGATGTGGGCGGAAGCCAAAAAGGAAATGGACGAACTGCGCGGTCGCAACAAGCCCCCGCCACAGGAAGCCCCCGCCGAAAGCGCCGCCGAATAGAATCGCGCGACGTCACGCGACACATAGAACAAGCCGGATGCAGTGTGTCCGGGACGCACCTCGATCTCTTCTCTGAAGCGATGAACCACGCGGCGGACCGGCGATCTGCGTCGGTGTTGCCAGGCGCGCCTCATTGTAGGATGTGTCGAAGTGGTTGCTGACAGTCCTGACACTTCTCAGCGCCTGATTCTTTGCCTGGTGGCCGACGAAGAGGTCATCGAACGCTTCCCCGCCGCGGTCCGCTTCCTGCAGGTCGGCCTCATCGACGAGCCTGTCGACGTCATTCTCGTCGTTCCCGATCACAAACGGGCGCGGTCTCTTGCCAGCGGCCCAACCACGGTCATCACACACCGCAAGCCAGCCTGGCCGTTGGGTCATTGGGCCCGGCACAATGTCATCGCCGCAGTCCGGCAGAAGATCGACAGCCTCCATCGCCACGCCGGGGTGATCGTGCACGGGCTAAGCCTCACGGCCGCTCCGATCGCCGGTGCCCTGGCGGCCGAACTCGGCGCGGAGTTGGTCTTGAAGGTCACCTCCGTGGCCGGCCTGCACGACGCCGAAATGTTGCGAACGCTCGACCGGGCCTCGGCACTCATTACCCCCGCCGAAGTGATCCGCGAGGCGATCAGGGCCTCGCCGATGGGGGCCAAATCGGTCGAGGTCGTGCCGCTGGGAGTGGAGACCGACGACGCCCCCGCCGCCTTTAACAATCCCCAGGCCGCACCCTCGTTGATCTTTGCCGGCGCGCTCGATCCCCGATCCGGCGTGGACACTCTGTTGCACGCGACCAAACGGGTGCTGCGCCGATACCCCAATGTGCAACTGTTCATCCTCGGCAAGGGGCCGGCCGAAGCAGACTTTCGTCACTTGGCCAAGGTCTTGGATATTTCCTTGAACGTCACTTTCGTCGGACGCCTGGAGCCGCCGCGGCCGGCCATGCGCGCAGCGGACATCTTCTGTCTGCCGCGGGCGCTGTCGGTCTATCGTGAGGAACCGATCCACGCCATGGCCAGCGGACTGGCAATCGTCGCCGCTCAGGGTGTCCTCTGCGACGGCCTGGTCCATCGGCAAACCGCGCTGCTCTTTCCCGACCAGGACGAGGCCGATCTCGCCGTGCAGATCGGCTGGCTATTGGAGAATCCCCGCGCCGCCCAGACCATCGCGGCGACGGCCCAGGCATACACCCGCCAGCATCACGCCGTCTCGCACATGGTTACCGCCTATCTGCGAATCTATCGCCGCCTGATTGCCCGTCTCGGAACTTTGTCACTGCCGGCCAATCAATAAGATTGTCCCGTTGACCTCACCTGCCGCTTTTTCCGCAGCCGCTGCCATTATTCCACACCCATTCCCATTATTTAGAATCACGGCGTCTTTCGTCTCTGTTTTGGGAAAGCATCCATTGCCGCCCATTGTCCCGCTGCCAGATGAGCCGTCCCTAACTCTTGATTGCCAAAAGCATTATGTGAACGCCTGACTGCCCGCCCTCTCACCCGTGAGCAGACTCATGCGGGCACGCAACTTGCTACTTCCATCCAAGGGCGGCGTGCGATCGAAGAACCCGCGCGTCGCCGCCGGGAGCATAGCGTCGATACCCGGCGGCTGGTCGGGAGGCAAGAAGGGACAAGGATATGAAAAAGATATCGCGGACAATCGAATGTCTCTTGCTGATTCTGGGCGTCGCCCTAGCAGGTTGCGGACTGGGGGAAACGCTTCCAGCCCCGCCCGCGCCTCCACCCGCCGGACCGAATCCGACGACGCCCACCACCCCGCCTGCTGCATCCTCGCCGTCGAATCTTCCCTCGCTTCTCAACTGCCAGCAGTGCCATGGTGACGTCCATGCCGATTGGCTCGCGGGCCCCCATGCCCTGACACAAACGGACGTCGCCGACGAGCTTGCCGAAGAGCGCGTCGCCGAAACTCCCGATGAAGTGCTGCACGGCGCGGACCCCGAAGATTGCATCGCCTGTCACGGACCGACGGCCATCCTGGCCAATAGCGGCATGAGCGAAGTGGACACCCTGAGTTTCTTCTTCACCAGAACCGATGGAGCGTTCTCCGCCGACACCAGTGCCGTCAATACCGACGATTGGCCGAACGTTGGATGCACGGCCTGCCATAACGTGCCCGCCGATCACCCGGCGACGCTGCCCACTCTGGCGTTGTACAATTCGGTGGCCGGAAAATACGCTCAAATGGATAACACCAGTGCGCTCTGCGGCCAGTGCCATGGAGACCTACGCTTCGCCGACACGGACCATCTGACTTACAACGCCTGGGCCATGAGCAGGCACAGTGTCACTCAAGCAGACGTCGCCGATGAACTGGCCGCCGAGCGTGACGGACAGACGCCCGATGAGGTGCTCAACGGCGATGACCCCGAGAATTGCATCGCCTGCCATGCGCCCACGGCGGTCATCACCAATGGCAGGATGAGTGAAGAACAGGCCCTGAACTACTTCTTCACCACGACGGATGGTCACTTCAGTGCCAGCACCACCCCGGTCCACGGTGATGAGTGGCCGGACGTCGCTTGCAATGCCTGTCACGATCCAATGAATCCGGGCACGTTTAGTTATTTCAACTCTTCAACCAAGAAGCACGAGCCGATGGCCAGCTCGAGCGAACTCTGCGGACAGTGTCACGGCAACCTGCGTTTCCCCGACACCGATCACCTCAGCTACAACGTCATCGCCGGCACCGGCGGCATGGGAATCCCGGACCTGCACACCATGCCCGGCGCGACATGCACCGACTGCCACATGTTTGTGAGCGACGTCGACGGCAGCAACTCGTCCATGTTCCACGGCCATACCTTTGCCATCAGCGTGCAGGAAGATGGCGGCCAGGCCACGCTCTCCTGCATAAAGTGTCACCCCAATACCTTCAATACGACCGACGCCGTTGACTTCATTATCAACCTCTGGCGGCAAAACTTTGAGGACCTCGATGCCACGGCCCAAACGAACGTCGCCGATGCCGAAGCAGCCTTGGTGGGCGTCAACGACCCCGCACTACAAGCCAAGCTCCAAGAGGCCCAGTTCAATCTGGGTTTTGCCGAATCCGACGAGAGCGGCGGCTTTCACAACCACGTGTACCTCATGGCACTGCTCAATGATGCCAATGGCAAGGCGCTGGACATTCTGACTGCGTTGGGGGGTCCATGACAGATTGGGCGGATACCTAAAACAACGTCAAGCGGAAGGGTTCACCACCTAGCCGCCGGCGGAAGCCGGCGGTTTGCCGCCAGCAGCGTCCGCCTTGTATCAGGTTTTGGCTGCGGACGCCGTCTAAAGTGTCACGGACCCTGCGTTGGGACCATAGCCTTTTGACAGCAAACCAAGGCAGGCTGATGTTCATCCGCCCAGTGCTAACGCTCTACAAGAAAAGCAAACCCCCGGCAAGATTCACGCCGTAACGACGCATCCTTGCCTCATCCTCCCAACCCAACCCTGGGCCCCGTAGAATGGCTCATCCGGCCCATCTGCTAAGTCCCCGTCGGCAGCTCACCGCCCGTGCCGAAACGATGGAAAATTCACAGCGAGCCGGGCCGTCCTCGGGCCAGGCTGTCTCCACCCCCAGAATGACTCATCCGCTCTCCCTGCTGAACCTCCCAACCACCCTCCGAACGCGGAGCGCCGGTCAAGACGATCCAATGAGCACAAAAAGCCCAGGCTCCGCCCAGCCCGAGCGGCATGGAGAAGAGTTTTCGGATTTTTTCGGATTTTTTCACTTCGCCCAGAACCAAAAAAGTGAAAAAAATAAGACAGAACCCAACCAATAACGTCGAAAACAAAAAAAGTAGAGCGACTTCCACCCACCGACTCTGATTGGATAACAACCGCCTGGATGCGAAACAACAACGGCAGGGCGCGTGAATCAAAGGCATGGGTGCCCCATCCCCTCCTGGGTGGGGGGCGGCTGCTAGCGCGTCACAAACGCACCCTACTGCAAGGACGAGGCATTCTCGTGTCGCTACTCGTCGAAAAGCCCCGGCGCCGAGTCGTTTGGCTCCTCCGCCGGCGGTGGCAGACCGAGATGTTCATAAGCCCGGTGCGTCGCGCATCGACCCTGTCGCGTCCGCGTGACAAAGCCGCGCTGCAACAGAAACGGCTCAACCATGTCCTCCAGCGTGTCGCGCGACTGGCCCATCGTCGCGGCGATGGCCTCGATCCCCGCCGGCCCGCCGCGATAGGTCTCGATCAACACGCTGAGAAACGCCCTGTCCAGCCGGTCCAACCCCATGCCGTCGATCTCCTCGATCGTCAGGGCCTTCTCCACGACGCCCGCATGAATGTGCCCGTCGGCCCGCACCTGGGCGTAGTCGCGGATGCGCCGAAGCAGCCGATTAGAGACCCGCGGCGTTCCCCGCGAACGCTCTGCGATCATGCGCAGGGCGTCCTGCTCGGCATCGACTTCCAGACGGATGGCCGAGCGGCGGAGAATCTCCATCAGTTCGTCCGGCTGATAGAAGTCTAAATGATAGCGCAGGCCGAAGCGATCCCGAAGGGCCGCGGTCAACATCCCGGCGCGGGTGGTGGCACCGACGAGGGTAAAGCGTTTCAACCGAAAGTTCACCGTCCGTCCGCCGAGCCCGCCCTCAATGGTGTAGTCGACGCGGAAGTCCTCCATCGCCGGATAGAGAAACTCCTCTACCACGCGATTGAGTCGGTGAATCTCGTCCACGAACAGCACGTCGCCATCTTCCAGATTCGTCAGCGTGCCCATCAACTCGCCCTGCTTGACGATCGCCGGACCGCTGGTCACCCGGATGCGATCGGCGGCCCCCATTTCCTCGGCAATGACGTGGGCCAGCGTGGTCTTGCCCAGGCCCGGCGGGCCGTCGAGAAGGATATGTTCCAACGGCTCGCCGCGCTGCTTGGCGGCATCCAGGGCGATGTGCAATTGGTCGATAACGCTCTTCTGGCCGACCCACTCATCGAATCGCCGCGGGCGCAGCGCCCAGTTCGTCCGAGCCTCCCGCTCGCCCGCCGACGCCCCGTCGATGATCCGCTCTCTGGCCATGAGCTACACTGGTTCCTTGCAAGACCCTCGCTTGCGCGTTGGGCTGGTCGGGGTTTTGTCACTCACCTGCGCTTCGGGCTCGCTCTATGCCTCCGCCCCGCTCTTGATGCGATACGCCGCTCGAACCCAGTCTTCCGGACCGCCAAGCCCCTCGTGCAACTGCGCCGCCCGCGCCACCCACCGCTGCGCGTCGGCTCGCGCATCGCCCCAGGCGTAGATGATCTCGATGGGGTCGCGCTGATCGGCGGTGAAGTCATGCTTGCTGGCGCTGGGCACGCCCTGCGCGGCATACGCATACGCGCCGACCTTGCCCTTGAGCTGGGCGATGATCTGCTCGGCCATCCGGAGACCAATCCCCGGCAGCCGCGTCAACTCGGGCGCATCGCCGGACTCGATCGCCGTAGCGATCCGCGCCACCGGCGTCGCAAAGGCTCGCAGGCCCTTGCGAGCCCCCATCCCCTTGACCGTGAGAAACTGTTTGAAAAAGGCCCGGTCCTCGGCGTGCAGGAAACCGATCAAACGCGGCGTCATGTTCCCGCCGCCGGCGCTGCCTTCGAGGTATTGCAAAGTGTGGAACGTGATCTGTTCACCCTTGATCGCGGACAGCTCGCCGACGGCATAGTTCGGCACCAGGATTTCATACGCCAGCCCGTCCCGCTCGACGATCGCCGCTTCCTCGCTCACCTCTCTGAGTTGTCCCTGAATCCCGACAATCATGTTTGCACGCATTTCACCCGCGGCCACGCCGCTCCGCTACACGGCCGATCGCCGCGCACAGCGCCACGGCCAAGGCATCGGCCACGTCCGCGGGCTCGGGGATGCGGCGAAGGTTCAACGTCGCCATGATCGCACGCTGCATCTGCACCTTGCTGGCATGGCCGTTGCCGGTCAGCGACTTCTTCACCCGCGTCGCCGGTAGGCTGACCACCTCGATGCCCCGCCGCGCCGCGGCCAACAGAATCACCCCGCGGGCGTGGCCCATCAGGATCGCCGTCCGAGGGTGTTTGTAGTGTGCAAACAGGTCTTCAACCGCGACCAGGTCCACCGCGTGATCGGCCAGCACGTCTTGAAGACCCGCGTCGATTTCGCAGAGGCGAACGGCCAACAGGTCACCCACGGTCGAACGAATCAGCCCCGCGTCCCTCACTTCTCTACGGCCCGAATCGACCACCGCATAGCCCGTGCGATCCAGCCCCGGATCGACGCCCAACACGACCAGCCCCTTTGCCCCAGACGTACGTCGCACAGTCGTCTCGCCCGCTTCTCGGCTGGGAGCTACTCGATTCGCCACTGGGTCCCATCCTTGCGATCTTCCAGTGTCACGCCGAGCTTCGCCAACTCGTCCCGAATGTGGTCGCCGATCTGATACTGTCTCGCCTCTCGGGCCATCTGCCGAACCGCCACCAACAGATCCAGCAGCTTGGGCGTCTTGCCGTCCTCGGCCAGCCCCGGCGTCGTCGGCCGCGCCACGAACAGCCCCAACAGCCGCGCCAGAAAGACGAACGTCCCCCCCGCCGCCTGGGCCAAGCCCCGCACCACCTCATCCGATCGCGTCTCCAACCGCGTCTCTTCCAGAAACCGATTGATCGCCCCGGCGCAATCGAACAAGACCCCGATCGCCCCGGCGGTGTTGAAGTCGTCGTCCATGGCCTCCAGAAACCGGACGCGCTGGTCCATGATGCGCTCCATGAACTCACTGATCTCCGGCGAAACGTCGGCGTCGCGCATCTGCTCGATTTGCATCTTGTTGTGATACGGATCGCTCTGCGTCGCACGCTCCAGCCGTTCCAGCAGGCGGTAAAACGTCCCCAGGCCCGTCTTGGCCGATTGCAACGCCTCGTCGGAAAACTCGATCGGCGAGCGGTAGTGCGACTGAAGAATCAGAAAGCGGAGCAACTCGGGCGGATGTTTCGACAGCAGATTCGAGAGCTGCAACGACGCCATGAACATCTCGAACTCCGGGTCCGACTTGGAAATCTTCTTGGTGTTGAACCGCGTCAGCCCGTTGTGCAGCCAATACTTGGCAAACGGCTTTCCCGTCGCCGACTCCGCCTGAGCGATCTCGTTCTCGTGGTGCGGAAACTTCAGGTCCATCCCACCGCCGTGGATGTCGAACGTCTCGCCCAAATACTTCATCGCCATCGCCGAGCACTCGATGTGCCACCCCGGACGACCCCGCCCCCACGGGGAATCAAACTTCACCTCGTCCGGCTCGTCGGGCTTGCCGGCCTTCCACAGTGCGAAGTCTCCGGGATTGCGCTTGCCCGCCGCGACCAGTCCCTCGCGCGTTCCGGCGGCCTGGTCTTCGGCCTTGCGATTGCTCAGCTTGCCGTAGTCTTCATCCCGACCCACGTCGAAATAAACGTCGCCATCGACCACGTAGGCCGAGCCGTTTTCCACCAGCTTGGCAATGTGCTCAATGATCGTATCAATGTGCTCGCTGGCCCGCGGCATGTGGTCGATCGACCGAATCCCCAACGCGCTGAGGGCGTCCACGTACTTCTGCTCCAGCTCACGGGCCAGATCGCGGACCGTCCGCTCCTGGGCCGCCGCCTCGTCGATCAGCTTGTCCTCCACGTCGGTGACGTTCACCACCCACGTCACCTTGAAGCCCTTGAACGACAGATACCGCTTGATGACGTCGAAAATCACCGGGCCCACCGCATGACCGATGTGCGCGGGTTTGTAAACTGTCGGACCGCACAGATAGATCCCCACCTGCCCCGGCCGGACCGACTCGAAAAGCTCCTTTTCCCCCGAGAGCGTGTTGAACAGTCGCAAAGTCATGAAATGATTTCCAAGAATGTCTGCCGTAAGAGACTGTTTCAATACTTTGAAGAGCCGCGGGCTTCAGCCCGCGCGGTGCAGCAGATGGCAAGTCATAAAACAGTTCCTAAGCCAACTCCTGATAGCTTACGGCTTACGGCTTACGGCCTACGGCTTATGGCTTACAGCTTTTTCAATCCGACGATCGCCGTACATCCCATCGCCTCGCCCCGTCCGACCGCATCCAGGCCCTCGCCGGTCTTGGCCTTGATGCTCACCCGATCCATCGCCGTGTCGAGCCCTTCCGCCAACGACGCCCGAATCGCCGGCTTGTAGGCCGACAGCTTCGGACGCTCGGCGTGGATGACCACGTCCACATTGACCACAGCATACCCGAGGGCCCGCATCTTTTCGACAACGTCGACCAACAGATCACGGCTGTCGCAGCCTGCATATCGCGGATCTGAGTCGGGGAACAATTCACCAATATCGGGCAACCCGGCGGCCCCGCAGACGGCATCGGTCACCGCGTGCAACACCACGTCCCCGTCGCTATGCCCCAACAGGTGCCGCTCGAAGGGAATCTCCACCCCGCCCAGCCGCAACGGCCCGCCTGCTTCAAGACGATGAACGTCCGTGCCAAGGCCGACGCGATGGATATGATCCTCGTGCAACGTGCGCATCCTCCTGCCTGGCTCTGAGCGCAAGTCAGAGACCATAGCCGCCATCTCTCGGAAATCAAACCGGCCATCGACCCGTGAAGACTTCGATCGCAGGCCCGGTCATCAACACCGATCCAGCGTGAGGACCTTCACCTGAGCCCCACCCGATCTCCAAATCGCCGCCGGGCAGGTGCACCACTGCGGCACGGTCCAGACGGTCCTCCAGAACGCCCGCCACCAACACCGCGCAGGCCCCCGTGCCACAGGCCCGGGTCTCGCCGCTGCCCCGCTCCCACGTCCGCATCGTCGCCTCGCCGCGCGACAGAACCTCCACGAAATGGGCATTCACGCGATGGGGAAACATGCCGTGCCGCTCCACCAGAGGTCCGAGGCGAGGCACGTCCACCCGGTCCACCGACTCGACGAAAAACACGGTATGAGGATTGCCCATCGACACGCAGGTCACGTGGAACATTTCGCCGCCGAATTGCATCTCCTGCCGCACACAGCGATCGCCTGCGATCGACACCGGGATGTCCGCCGGGCGCAGGATCGGCAGCCCCATGTCCACGCGGACCCGCTCGACCCGGCCGTCTCGCAGCGTTGCCTCCAGTGACAGGACGCCGCGATCGGTGGCGACGCGAACAGACGCCGTTTCGCCATCAGGCCGGGAGACCAGGCCGTGCTCGATCGCATACTTGGCCACGCAGCGGATACCGTTGCCGCACATCTCGCCGCGCGACCCGTCGGCGTTGTACATCTCCATCGTCACATCCGCATCGCCATGACCGGCCGGTGGTCGGATCAGGATCAGCCCGTCGCCGCCGATCCCCCGATGCCGATCGCTCATCGACCGGGCCAGGGCCGGAATGTCCACCTCGTCGAGCGACTGATCAAAACAGTCGACGTACACATAGTCATTCCCCAGCCCATGCATCTTGATGAAGCGAATCGTCTCACCGCGCTGGTCAATGGAGGATGTCGTCAACGCAACACCTGCTTCAAAACAAAGGATCAAGACGACGACACACATAGCCTCGGGCGGAAGCCCGAGGTTTCATAGGATCGATCCATCTGAAAACCCCGGGCTTCCGCCCGCGCCTATGGGGTTCTGGCCTCGTGTTCGCTGCGCAGTATATGGGCAGGCGGCGTGGCGCAGAACCCGTGGGTCAGGGGTGCTGCGGAACAAGCCGTAGCCCGAATGTTTTCATCTCATAAATATAGGTTCCATCGACCTTCAGATAACCGTCGGCCAGAATCATCGGCGCCGGCCCGTCCTCGATTCGCGTGACGGCGGCCTCGACCTCGACGCGCCGGTTGGTCGGCAGAATCTGGCCGCGATAGGTCCATTCATGTTCGACGCCCACGACGATGGGCTCGAAGCGATGGGTCGCCGACATCTCTGAACCCCACCTTTGGATGGTGAAGACCTTGAGCAGTTGTAGAAACGACTCCAGGCCCAACGACCCCGGCCACACCGGGTCCTGATAGAAATGGGCCTTGAAGAACCAGGCGCCCGGATCGACCGTCGCCGAGCCGCGGATGTAACCCAGCCCGGCCGGCCCCCCGTCGGGGATGAGACATTCCACCCGGTCGATCATCCGCAGCGCCCGCGACGGCAGGGCCAAACCCGCCGCGGGAGCGAAGAGCTGATCCTCAGGCGTCCGCGGCGGGAGGTCCTCCAAACGGTCATCCCTAATGCCCGGGCTCTCGTTGGAATCCGGTGCCAGGGACGAGACATGACGCAGGCCGAGTTGTCGGGCCAGAGCTTCTTTAGAGAAGAAGCCGAACGAGGTCGTGCCCTCATAGACCATCTGATCCGCCTGCAAGACCTGCATTGCGAAGTCTTCAATAATCATGCCGCCGGCCTCCGAGGCGTTGGTCAGTCGCACCCGGGTGGTCAGAGTCCCGGCATCGGCGAAGACCTCCTCGCGCAGGATGGCCCGACCGCCGAGATTGCGGAAGGAAAGATCGGTTCCGCTTCGCAAGGCCGATCCGAGATACGCGGCCAGCCAACCGCAAGGCTGCAACGCAATCTCCAACAGCACGGCAAAAGGCATCGCCGCCTGACGATTCGCCCGGAAGTACCAGCCGTCCGGCGGCACGTCGTACTCCGCCTCAACCCAACCGCCGGGGACGAGTTTCCACGGCTCAGGCTCGATCGAGACAACGCGGTCGAGGAATTGATACGGAGGACCCGGCAATCGGGCGATCCGTCGCTTCCGATCGAACACGCGGTACGGCTCACCAAACGCCTCGGACGGCTTACCCACGGCAAAAGCCAGAATCCGATCCCGATCAAAGATCGCCGCCCTCTTGCGCGGTTTTCCTCCAGCCAGAATAAGCGTCTTGCCAACAGGAGCAGTCTGGATGCTTATGGGTGCCCCACCCCTTCCAGGGGTGGAAGACGGACGCGCTGGTGTCCAACCCTTTTCGGGTGCCCCATCCCCTCTGGGGGTGGGGGACCGACGCGTCTGGCCCATCACAAGCAGAGCAGGGTTCACCCCCTTCGCCCCGGCCCACGTCGCCTCGATCTTCTCGCGGGACAACCCGGTGATCTGAACCGCCATGTCCAACATCTGCACGATCGGCCGACCGTCGCCAAACATCAGCGCGTCAGCCAACGCATACGGCTCCGGCCGATAGCCGATCTCCTTGATGTCCACTTGGTAGATGACCTTTCGCGTCTTCGGCGTGACCGGCCCGCGGCACTTCAGAGCGCTGGCGATGCCCCGGATCGGCTGATAGCACACCCCATCCCGCTCGCCGACCCAGCCCATCCGCAGCAGGAAAAACCGCAGGGCGTGGACGCAACACTCGTACATCAGCGTGCCGGGCATGGTCATGTCGTCGACGAAGTGGCAGGTGAGAAACCAATCGTCCGGATGGATGTCGGCCTCGGCCCGAATCCTACCCAGACCATACTCCCCGCCGGTCGGATCAAGTTCCAAGACGCGGTCGAACAGCTTCATGCGCCCCCCGGGCAGTCGCAGCGGGTCGCGGAGGCCGAGCCCCTCGAACAGCGGCCCAAAGCAGCCGGCCAGATCACCGGCGCGAATCGCGGCGACCTGGCGGTCGTCGAAGGGCTCAGCGCTCATGGGAACCAGCTTCAGGCCCGGTCCGCTGTCAGAGGCAACTCTACCAAAGCCCAGGGCAGGCCTGCCCTGGGCTTTTGCGCGGGGTCGATCGGAGGCAAGAATGCCGCCGGAGTTCTCGATCTCCTCCTCGGTGAAGAAGCCGGCGCAGCCCTCGCGCATGGTCAAAACGAGCTCGCCGTCGATCGTGCCGTCAAATCGGAAAAAGAACAGGTAGGTTTCACCCTGTCGCACGAAACGATCGATGTGGATCTCATAGCGGATGACCTCGCCGGGCCGCGGCAGATCGCGATGGAACGTCACGGTCGCATCGAGCAGACGATAGGCCCGCCGGCCCCAGACCGCCTGGTCGATGCCCAGATAGCCGCACAAGAACAAATCCGCCTGTCCCGCCTCGACGGCGATACAGACCGGACATCGACCGCCGTCGAGATACCAAGCCCCCGGCCGCACGTCGTGCTCGGTCACGATTTTTCCCGATCGCAGAGAACACTTGACGCCCTCGATCGACAGGATGCGATCGACCAGCATCAACGGCTCATCGGGAAGGCGCACGCGCACGGGATAGCAGTCCACCTCTGCAAACTCCGGCCCCAACACCGCAGCAACCGATCCGACGGCAAACTCCAGACACATTGGACGCGAGAACAACGGTGCGACCTTGTGACCATTTTTGATGAAGGCGCCGGCCCATCGCGACTGGAATCGCGCCGCCAGGTCCATCCCCTTCAAGGCCGTCTGCGAGAACTGCAAGAACGCCTGATGGGCCGCCGCCGTCGCCGTCGCCGCCCGCGCCGAACCGATCGCCAAGTTCTGCTCCGAGACCGATTCGGAAAGCGGCGTCACAGGTGGGTCAGTGATATTGCCCACCGGTTGGAAACCGGAAGCATCGCGGGTCTTCGGTAAAAGCGGCGATGGTCCCTCTGCTGCGGGCTCCATTTGAGGCAGCCGCGGTTGGGGCGCCGGACCGCCTACTGGAACATAAACGGTTGGACACTCGGGGCTGTCGCACGGATTGGTCCCCGGCGCCACACTGGGTGAACCTGGTGCCACAGTGACCATTTCGGGCATTGAGGCGTCGGGCTGCTGCTGTGTGCTTTCGAGCACAACGTGCATACAGTTCCCGTCGGCGGTCATGGCAGTGACGCCGCCTCGCCGCGACCCGCTGCCCGCCTCGGCATGCCAGGGACTCGCTTCACCGGGAACCAGCAAGCGTTCAGGATGCCGCAAAAGATCGGCGGCCGGCTCCGTAATACCCGGCAGCGGCGGAATGGTCCGCTGATAGAGACACAACGCCGTCTTGACCAGCGAGGCCATCCCTGATGCCGCCCCGCAGTGGCCGATGTTGGCCTTCACCGAGCCGATGGCAGCCGGCTGCCCACGGTCATCAAAGAAGTCGCACAACGCCGCGGCCTCGGCACGGTCTTCTCGCGGATCGCCGCTCCCGTGGGTCTCCAGATAGCCGATGGTCTCCGGCAGGACGTCGGCATCGGCGCAGGCCCGCGCCAGGGCGAGACGATAGACACTTTCCACACCGGAAGAGCCGCGGGCTTCAGTCCGCGCGGCGGTTTGATCCGCGAGGAGCATTTCTTGGTGTTTAGAGTCCGCGCGGACTGAAGTCCGCGGCTCCTCAGCGCAAGTCCGCGGCTCGTGGCTAGAAGCCCGCGGCTGCTCGGCCGGATATCTGTTGACTCCGTTGCCTTCTCGCCACGCAGCCGGTCCCGCTCCGCCGGCGCTGCCGATACCGCGCACCACGGCATAGACGCGGTCCCCATTACTCTGGGCGTCCGACAATCGCTTCAGAACCACCGCCGCGGCCCCCTCGCCCATCGCGGTGCCGTCGGCGGAGGCATCGAACGGCCGCGGTCGACCCGATGGCGAATATCGCCGCCACGCGGATGAGGCGACGAGGGCTCGCACGTCGCCCGCCAGATCGACCGCGCCGGCGATGGCCATGTCCAACTCGCCGCGTTGCAAGGCCCGAACCGCCACTTCCACCGCGCGCAGCCCGGAGGCCTCCTCGGCGGAGACCGTGAAGCTCGGCCCGCCCAGGCTGCACTCCCGGGCAATGCGACTGGCGATCATGCCGCCCAGCGCCCCGAGCGTTCGGCCGGCCGACAATGCAGGTCCGATCTCCGCCAGCAATGCGTCGATCCAACGCGCTTCGGCCTCGGGCGACAGCGACAGGTTCAACTCATCCGCCCATCGTCGAGCCTCTCCGCGCAGCCACCAGCGCAAATGAAAACCGGTCGCCTCGAAGTCCTGGCTGATGCCCAGGATCGCACCGACCCGCGGCCGCCGCTTGCGCAGCGGCATCCCCGCGTCCGCCAGGGCCGCAGCCACCACCTCCAGCATGAGGAGCTGCTGCGGCAGGACCTCGGGAATCTCCTTGGGAGGCAGCCGATACTTGCCGATCGGAATCGCAAGCCCACCGAGGAAGGCGCCTGACACTTCCCTGTCACCGAGCATACGCCGAGCGAGCGCGTCGGCCCCGTGCCAACGATCCACCGGCCGCGGGCCGAACGCCGACTGCCCCCGAAGGATCAATTCCTCAAACGCTTGCAGAGACTCCGCCCCGCCGAACCGCGCCGCCATCCCCACGATCGCGATCGGCTCACAACGAGCCGCGGGCTTCAGCCCGCGCGGAGCAGCGAAGGCACGACACGCCTCGGATTTTGCGGACAACTCCTCTGCGACCAGCGCAGGCGAAATGCGGCCGGCTCGCTTTTCGTCGGCATCGGCTTGCCACTCCTCCAACAAGACATGGGCGTTGATGCCGCCGAAGCCGAACGCGCTGACCGCCGCCCGGCGGGGCGTCTTGGCATCACGTCGCCGCCAGGGCTGAGGCGAACATTGCACGCGAAACGGACTGCCTTCCAGCGGGATCGAATCGCCGGCGGCTCGGTAATTGGCCGAGGGCGGCAGGGTCCGTTCGGCCATCGCCAGGAGCACCTTCATCAGCCCCGCCGCCCCCGCTGCGGTCAGCAAATGACCGATCA
>Ga0114931_10005088_pt1 | contig 16271 bp, 13 predicted proteins | sample 2SBtaG_FD_89579 | JGI IMG/M metagenome (GOLD analysis project Ga0114931, IMG submission 89579) | Deep subsurface microbial communities from Kolumbo volcano to uncover new lineages of life (NeLLi) - 2SBTROV14_V59a metaG | ecosystem: Environmental > Aquatic > Marine > Volcanic | place: Kolumbo...
GACATTCTCGTGATTCCAAGCACGGCCACCAGCATGACAGCGGATTTGCAGAATGATACCTATATGGGCTGGGTCAGGCAAATTGTGATTTCAGCATCACATGTGCTCACGGTTTGTGATGGCACCTTTCCGCTTGCAAGCACCGGCGCTCTCAATGGCCGAATCGCGACTACCTTCCCTGCGGATCGAAATCAATTGCAGGCGATGTTTCCTCAGGTTCACGTTCGGCACGATGTCAATTTCGTGGCGGACGGCAAATTCATCACGTCGGTCGGTGGTGCGTTAAGCTATGAACCCGCCCTGTATTTGCTGGAAGTCCTCTACTCCGCCCGCCATGCGCAAGAGACTGCCGCCGGCCTGGTATTGGAGTGGGATCGGCAGAAGCTGCCACATCTCATCGTTACATCAAAGTAGGGCAAGGGACCCACCGCCTGTGCGGAGATGAGCAAGCGGTACTTCTGCAAGGCAAACGGCATTTCCGTCCAATATTTGTGCTTGCTTGTTACGATAATATTTGTTACAATGCGGTCACATCTAACCTGGCTCATCGATTATGACAACCTCCAAAATTCTGGTCGCGGATGACGATAGAACGCTTCGCCGCGGGATTCTATTTCATCTGACCGCCGCTCATTACGAAGTCTCCGAAGCAGCCTCCGCGGAAGAGGCGATCGAGCTAACCTCTCATCGCGATTTTGACCTGGTCATTACGGATCTCAAAATTCCGGATGTGCCGCACGGAATGGAAATCGTGCGCAAAGTTAAACAGCTACAGCCAACGGCCGCCGTCATGGTCATGACGAGCTGCAACACGGTGCAACTGGCGGTTCAGGCCATGCGGGCCGGCGCGGACGATTTCGTGGCCAAGGATGCGACCGTCGCTGAAATAAAACTCAAAGTCGATAAGGTTCTGCAACACCGGGAGCTCAGATTGAAGCATGTGCGTTTGATTGAAGAAAACGATCTATTGAAACGGCAATTGCAGAAAGCCAACGACTTCAGGAGCCTGGTGGCGGAGAGCGCCACATTTCAGGAAACCCTCAAGCACATTGTTGCCGTAGCGGAAGACGGACACTGCCCGCTATTGCTGCATGGGGAAAGCGGCACGGGCAAAGAAAGGGTTGCCAGAGCCATTCACCACAACAGTCCCCGAAAGAACAGTGCTTTCGTTCCGTTCAAAATCGCCCCTGGCTTAGATGACTTAATGGAGGCCAATCTGTTTGGGCAAGGTGAAAACGGTGGCACCGACGAGCATCGGGCCGGCAAGCTGCAAACGGCGTCCGGCGGCACACTCTTCCTCTACGATGTCGCCGATATGTCCTCTTCGCTTCAAGCCCGCCTCCTCAAACTGATGAAAAAGCAAGCGCTGCCCGCTGGCAAAGGAAATGGCAGGCAAAGAAGCGACGTCAGAATTATTGCGGCAACCGCCCGGGACCTGAGCGCCAAAGTGGCAGAAGGTCATTTTAGCAAACCTCTGTGGAAACAGTTGACCGCAGCTTCTATCAACCTTCCTCCGCTGCGGGAACGGCGTGAGGACATACCGGTCCTCGCCAAGTCCCTGATGGAACAGGCTTGCAAGAAACACAGCAAGGTTGTTCGTTTACGTGCGGATGTGTTGGAGTATTTAAAAAGATATGACTGGCCCGGGAACGTTCGGGAGCTTAAGAACAACATGGAACAGCTCGTCCTGCAGAGTACGAATTCTGTGTTGACAGTTGCTGCCTTGCCACGGCACATTCGCAGCCGTAGCGATCTGCGCAATATCACGATTCAGAACGGTCTGGCGCACCTGACCGACGCCAAAAACGAGCTTCTCCGTACGTTTGAGAAAACGTTTATTTCTGATGCCCTGAGCGACCACCAATGGAACGTTTCCCGCACGGCACGGGCCATCGGCGTTTCACGTGAAGGACTTCACAGGATGATTAAGAGATATGGTTTGTGCCGGTCGACGCCGGCGAAGTAGCCCCGACCTGCTCTAACTGACTCTAAAACCCACCAGACAATATTTTCTTTTTTTGATTTCCTTTACTCCTCTTCTTTTTCCTCATAGCTTTCAGGCAACGGGCAGGCGCAGACAAGGTGCCGGTCCCCATGCACATCATCGACGCGGCCAACCGGCGGCCAGTACTTATTTTGCCGCACGAAGGGCAGAGGAAACGCTGCCCGCGCGCGTGAATAAGGGTGCTCCCATGCATCGGCGCTCACCTGCGCTGCCGTGTGCGGTGCATTTTTTAAAAGGTTGTCTTCACGGTTGCCATTCGAATCTTTCAGCTCTTTGATTTCCTCACAAATTTCGAGGATCGCGTTGCAAAACCTGTCCAGCTCTGCTTTCGGCTCACTTTCAGTTGGTTCAACCATCAAAGTTCCTGCGACTGGAAAGGAGACGGTCGGGGCATGGAAACCGTAATCCATCAGACGTTTCGCAACATCACCAACTTCTACGCCACTCGATTTGAAGTACCGGAAGTCGAAAATCAGTTCGTGAGCGACGCGGCCATTCTCTCCTGTATAAAGAACCGGCACCACTTTCTCAAGCCGGGATTTGATGTAGTTTGCGTTGAGAATAGCATACTCACTAGCCGCCGTCAGGCCCTGCCGCCCCAACATTTTGATGTACGCGTAAGAAATGAGGAGAATACTGGCACTGCCCCAGGGTGTCGCCGCGACGGCGCTAATCCCTTTCTCTCCTCCAACCTCACCGAACGGATGTCGCGGCAGGTACGGCGCCAGATGTGACGCGACGGCAATGGGTCCCACTCCAGGTCCGCCGCCTCCGTGTGGAATACTGAAGGTCTTGTGCAAGTTCAGGTGGCAAACGTCAGCCCCAATCGCTGCCGGACTCGTTAGGCCAACCTGGGCATTCATATTGGCGCCATCCATATAAACCTGCCCGCCGTTCTGATGAATGATGTCGCAAATCTCTTTTATCCCACCTTCGTAGACACCGTGCGTAGAAGGGTACGTAACCATTAGCGCCGCCAGGGTCTCTTTGTGGTCGACCGCCTTTGCCTTGAGCGCAGCGACGTCGATGTTGCCACCTTCATCGCAAGGCACGATAATGACCTTCATTCCGGACATGACGGCACTCGCCGGATTGGTGCCATGTGCCGACGCAGGTATCAGCACGACATCGCGTGCCGCATCCCCGCGATCATGATGATAGGCGCGGATAACCAGCAATCCCGTATATTCTCCCTGCGCACCGGAGTTTGGTTGTAACGACACCGCCGTAAATCCGGTTATTTCGCAGAGTGCAGCCTTCAGCTCACGGAAAATCTTCGCATAGCCCTGAGCCTGCAGAAGCGGCACAAACGGGTGCAACTTGCTAAAGGCCGGCCAACTGACGGGCATCAATTCGCTGGCTGCATTCAATTTCATGGTGCAGGACCCCAGCGGGATCATGGATCTGGTGAGGGATAGATCTTTGTTTTCCAGGCTTTTGATGTAACGCATCATTTCCGTTTCGGAATGATAGGAATTGAACACCGGATGCTGCAAGGCGGTGCTCTTGCGGCTCAGATTCGGAGGAAAACCGATGTCGAGGTTGCTGAGTCCCGAAAAATCAATGGCCTGCGTGTACATGCCGGCAGCTTTGCCAAACACATTGAGAATGACTTGCAGGTCCTGTTCCCGCGTGGTTTCGTCCAGCGTTATCCCGATGTGTTTCTTGTCGATGGTGCGAAAATTGATTTCAGCGGCCTCGGTGGCGGCCTGGATTTCACTCAAACTTTGTGAAAGGGGATTAAGTTTGATCTTGAGCGTATCGAAAAAGTGTGCATTTACCTGTTGGTAGCCGAGCTTGGCAAGCTCGTTTTCCAACACTTTGGCAAGTGCATGGACGCGCGTGGCAATCTGGCGCAAGCCTTTTGGTCCGTGATAGACCGCATACATCCCGGCCATAATCGCAAGTAATGCCTGCGCGGTGCAGATATTGGAAGTAGCTTTTTCGCGCCGAATGTGCTGTTCCCGCGTCTGCAAGGCCATCCGGTAGGCTGGTTCCCCGTGTGCGTCGATGGTCACGCCGATGATGCGACCTGGTACCTGACGCGTAAAAACCTGACGCGTGGCAAAAAAAGCAGCATGCGACCCGCCGTACCCCAAAGGGACGCCAAATCTCTGTGACGACCCAACGACAACGTCAGCACCCATCTCCCCGGGAGGGGTTATCAAAAGAAGAGCCAAGAGGTCTGATGCCACCGCCACAAGCGCACCCGCGTCATGGGCTTGCTGAATCAATTCTGTATAATCCGTAACTTCCCCGTCCGCATACGGCAACTGTACAAACACGCCAAAAACACTTTCATCGAAAACGAAATGACTCACCTCTTGCACATCTACGTTTAACCCGAGAGGGAGTGCGCGTGTCCTAAGTACGTCGATAGTTTGCGGAAAACATTTGTCCGACACCAGGAAACGGGTCGCGTTCCGTTTGATAAGGTCGCGATTGCGCAAGCGAAAAAGCATGGTCATCGCCTCCGCGGCAGCCGTGCTCTCATCCAGTAAAGAGGCGTTGGCCACTTCCATGGCGGTCAGATCCATGATCATGGTCTGAAAATTCAACAACGCCTCCAACCTGCCTTGTGAGATCTCGGATTGGTAAGGCGTGTATTGTGTGTACCAGCCAGGATTTTCAAAAATGTTGCGTTGAATGACGCTGGGCACGATACAGTCAGTAAAACCGAGTCCGATATATGATTTATACAGCCTATTCTTGTCTGCAAGCTCCTGCAGGTACTGCAGTAACTCGAATTCACTAAGGGCCTCAGGAAGGTCCAGTTGTCGATTCAGGCGAATGCCGGAGGGGATGGTTTCGTCGATGAGTTGCTCCAAACTATCAACGCCGACGACTTGCAACATCTCGCTGAGGTCTGCCTCGCGCGGCCCAATATGTCTGGAAGCAAAATTATCAGAGCTACCGAAGGATGCTTTCATGGTCAGTCATTTCTTTCATTAAGTTCCAAAACAGATACACCAAAAAAGAACGCTTATTTTACAAAAAAAAAAATCGAATGTCCACTCTAAAGCACAAAAATGACCGGCGCTTCATGCAGCCCTTTGGCATAAATCCATTTGCTTTTTTGTTGGCAAAATCATATTGTCGGTTTGGACAAGATTCGCTCCTTTGACTCGCTTGTGAAATAAAGGATTATGCAACATGCCAGGTTCGAAAATCAAACGTATCGGTATCATAACAGGAGGCGGGGATTGTCCCGGCTTGAACGCGGTCATTCGCGCCGTCGCAAAATCGGCGATGGGCGGTTACGGCATCAGTGTCATTGGCATTCAAGATGGTTTCGAGGGCCTGGTTGAGGGCCGGATGCAACCTCTGACAGACAAAGACGTCTCCGGAATTCTGCCACTGGGCGGCACGATTTTGGGGACCTCTAACAAGGGAGACCCGTTCCACTATCCGGTGGACAACCTTGAAGGTAAGGTCGAGATTCTGGACGAATCCAAACGCGCGATCCGCAACTACCGCCGTTGGGGGCTGGACGTCTTGATCGCGATCGGCGGGGACGGGACCATGCATATCGCGAACAAGTTGAGCGAATTTGGCCTGAACATCATCGGCGTCCCCAAGACGATCGACAATGATCTTTCCGCGACGGACTACACGTTTGGCTACGACTCTGCCCTGTATGTGGCAACGCAGGCCATCGACCGCCTGCACACGACCGCCTCTTCACACCACAGGGTCATGGTCATCGAAGTCATGGGACGCTACGCGGGGTGGATCGCTCTGGGCGCCGGGATGGCTGGCGGCGCCGACATCATTCTGATTCCCGAGATACCCTTCAAGTGGGAGGTCATCTGCGACAAAGTCAAGCAGCGCAATCTCAACGGCAAGAAGAGCAGCATTATTTGCGTTGCCGAAGGGGCCAAACCGGCCGACGGCGGAATGGTAGTCAAGGAAGTCGATGAGAAACGCACGGACGCGAGAAGACTCGGCGGAATTGGTGAACTTGTGGCGCAAAGAGTGATGCACGACTCCGGACTTGAGACCCGGGTCACCGTTCTCGGCCATCTGCAGCGCGGCGGCTCCCCGACGCCCTTTGACCGCAACCTGTCCACCAAGTTCGGATACAAAGCCATGGACCTGGCGATGAATGGCAAATTCGGACAGATGGTAGCACTGCGGTGCACCGAAGTGGTGGCAGTGCCCATCAAGGAAGCCATCGCAACGCAGCGGCTTGTGCCGACGAATTGTCAGGAAATTAAAGCTGCGCGGGTCGTAGACACTTGTTTTGGCGACAGATAAAATGCTGTCCTGTCAATCATCATTCCAGCTTAAAATGATTTCTACGTGATGGATCGGTCTTAGGGTCTTCGACTCGCTTCGGTATCAATTCGCGGTCGATGCTGGACAAGACATTCTTAATATCCTCGACGATCGCTTTGTGATACCGGTGTGAGCTGTGAACCGATACCTGTTCGCCTGCGCGATCTTTGATCCCCTTAATGGCCTTTGAATTTGCATATTTTTCTGCATTGATGGCCACGAGGTTTGACGGCAACATTTCATAATCGTCGGGACCGTGACGTCCGAGGCGATTACCCCCGAAGCGCTTGATACTGGAAGCCTTCAGGGCGCGGTCGTGCTTGCTGTAGTAGACGTGGACACGCCGCGAAAATTTAGAAATGTAAGCCCCCTTGCCATCATACTCTACGTCCCGGGCCGAGATGTCGGGCGCGATCATCACCGTTTCGTTGAACATCATGCGGCCATCTGGTGTGCCCAGGTGGTCCGAAAGATATTCCATCCCTTTTCGCAGCAAATAGTTTCCCATAGAGTGGGCAATGCAATAGGATGTGGCAAAACAGTGCGGCTCGTTTCTTGTGAGGAAATCGTTGATATCGTTCAAGAACCTCGTAAACGCCCCGATCGAATCTCGCACCTCCTCCCGGTCGGTGAGATAATTCTTGACACTGCCGGTCGAGGGCCACGAGAAGCCCACCAGGATGGGAGCATAACCGATCGCCCGGCCCAGGGCCGCTTCGAGATCGACCACTTCATCGATGCTTTCCTGCCAATCGTTGTTGTAACCATGAATATAAATGCCCACTTTGGGTGTATTGATCCCGGAGCCTTTCAGGCGCTTCATTTCCTTCAACAAAGCGAGCTCAAACCCACTCTTGCCTGCCTGATCGAAGCCATCCTCTCCCTGAGGTCCGCCCCGATGGTCGAAGAGGTAATCAAAGCGGAAGTTCGGTTGCTCTTCATCGCCATACTTGCCGCGCCGCTTTCGCCGATTCGTTACCATGAAAACCATATCCAATCCTCCTTCTCCGTTTGGTACCTAATGTCAAACATGTTGATAATCTCCTAGCGCGGCGAAGCCGCACAACTGAATAGAACGCGGATTTAACAGATAGAACGGAGTAACACGGATCCAGTCTTGAGTGAAAACCAAAAAAATCATGACCTACACATTCCACTGACTTCACACATTCCGTTAAGGCCAATCCGTTCAGATCCGTGTAATCTGCGTTCTATTTTTTTGCCCTTTCTTGCAAAAGTTTAGTGGTAATACGATAGCGCGTTAAGTTTTTTGCTTGCGAAAAACTGGTTTGCCCATGTCATCTCATTCGCATCAGACCAACATGGCTTACCGCAAGTCATAGACACAAGAAGTCGAACTGCAACGATCTGAGCATCGAAGGCTGCCTTGCCCGGTCCGACTCCGCTATTTGACTGCCGCAAAAAAACGCTCGATAGCGTAAACCACCAGTTGTCCGCTGGGTCCGCTGAGATTGAAATCACATCCATGCGTTGCCCAGGGCAGCTCTAAATAAAAGTAGGACACGCCATTTTCTCGCAGCCTGGCAGCCAGTCTGCGGCTCTGTTCCGGAGAAACCAATTCGTCTCTACCGCCGTGTACCAGCAACGTGGGTGGCGTGAACGCGTCGACGTGTTGAATGGGAGAAGCCGACCGGTAGATTTCTGGCAACTCCCTCGGATTTCCACCCAGAAAATCCTCGAGCACCCCTCTTGAATCAATCACCAGCCGTCTGGCAGGATGGGCATATCCGTAAGCCAGGTCAGCCGGACCATACAAAGAAATGACCCCCCGGATGGCCGGGTCACTGGCGGTGTACGCCACCTGCAGCGCCAACTGTGCACCGGCGGATCGGCCGAGCAAGAATATTCGAGCAGGATCCATCCGGAATTCCGTAGCGTGTGCTTTCAGATAGACGATCGCCTGCTTGATGTCTTCAACGGGCGCCGGGTAACGAAAATTGGGCGCCAGCCGGTAGTTGAGGGAGGCCACCACGTATCCTTTACCGGCAAGGTAACCGTTAAGATCCGGTAGTTCCGTGCTATCGCCACCTTGCCACGCGCCACCGTGGATCACTACAACACAGGGACGCGGCGTGACGTCGGAAGTCGGTCGGTAGAGGTCAAGGGTCAGGGCCTCGCTCTCGATGTAGAAATGCGTCGTACTCTCAATGGCCGGCCGCTCTATTCCCACCAGCAGATCTGAAAAATCCAGCGGCCTTCTTCTCTCGAAGGTAACCCCATGGCCATTCTTGCCGAATGCTATTTCGAGTTGCTGTGGCAAACTGCGGCTGATTGGCAACGCGCACAGAATAGGTGTCAACGCCAGAAAAGCGGCCACGAGGCCCAGACCTGCACTCACGCGTCCGGCCGCGGAATGTCGCCATCCGGGAAGCAGGACCAGGAGTGCCAGCACGGCCAGAAGATGCCCATATTCTGTGACGCCGACAGCGGCCATCCACAGAAGATGCGTTGGCGCCTCGAAGATAGCCAGCAGTGAGAGGACAAAAACCAGGGCGGCATATGCGACGCGAAGATAGCGTAGAAAGATTGTCTTTGGGTTGATATTCACTGCACCGGAAGCCTTAATAGATAGGAAACGCTGACCTTCTTTACGCAGGTTAGCGTTTGTCCGGGTCAAAAAGACGCTACCCTTTGAACAAGAGGTCAGCGTCTTTCGTTTTTTCGACAGCCCTGGAGCAAATATACCGAACTCAGCAAGCGCATACCATCGAAAACATCGCCTGAGCTCATAAAAAAAGCGACCCACGCATCAGCACGGGCCGCTTGCTCATTTGAGAAGTTGAAATCGCTACAGCTAGATCGACCTGTGGCGTGAACTGCGTATGCGAACTCTGCGCCCGCGCGGCAGATGCCTCCTATCGATATCGAAATTTCTGAGCCCATGGTAAGGTATTGCGAAGCGGCCAAAATGAAAGTTGTCGTCTTCCTCCAGGGTTACAGCAACCGATTCCGTTTTACGCTTGCGCACGAACTCAATGGTCACCTCGTCACCCGCTTCGTATTCGCTCAACGTTTCGACCAACTCATTTCGATCCGAAACCTCCGTTTCGTCAACCTTCGTAATGACATCGCCGGCTTTCAGTCCAGCTTCCTGGGCAGGCCCATCTTCAGTGACGTCCGTTATCAGGACGCCTTCCCCTTCCTTCCGATCAAAGTACGGCGCCAGATCACCATTGAGCGTCACCACCTGAACGCCAAGCAGCGGGCCGCCGAAGCCAAAGCTAAAGTCATTTGTCCCCCAACTCATCGAACCGAAATCATGCCGCCGACGCCGGCCGATGTCCACTTGCAGCTCCCGTTCATTGCCGTCTCTAAAAATTTTCAATTTGACGGCAGTGCCTGGCTGCGTACGCCGAACGGCGGCGGTAAAAGGCGTCACCTGGTCGGTGGCTTGCCCGTCAAAGGAAAGGATCACGTCGTCTTCGCGCAGGCCGGCGTCATCGGCCGGACTATCCCGTTCGACGTCGACTACCAGCAGGCCAAAGCGATTTCCCAAACTGAAGTCCTCACGCATGCTGGGCGTCATCTCGGCGACGCGCACACCCAACCAGCCACGCTTTGGTTTGGCCAGCGCTGAGGAACTCAGAAATGCCAGCATCATCCCGGCAAGCAGGCAAACCTGGGCAACCCGGAAAACTGTTTTCGTGGTGCTTTTCCTAACAAAGAACGCGGATTGAACGGATTGACACGGATCTGATTTTGGCTGAAAACCAGAAAAAACATGGGCCAGATACTGGACATTCCACTGACTTCGACACATTTCGTTAAGTCCAATCCGTTCAGATGCATCAAATCCCTTTGATCCGCGTTCCTTCTTTTTTTGTACTATTTTGCAAAAATTTGAGGATAATAACATAGGGACCTCCAAAATAAAGTGAGCAAACTTAGAACTACCTGGAATAGATTCGTCTCTTCAACTCAGAGAGTTGGATGGTTCCCCGGGCGTAGGCGTCCAAATCAGCCTTCTTGAGTTTCAGCAGCAAGGAAGTCGTGCCCTTGGCTTCCGGCCGTCTTCTTTCGACGCGAACCACGACCTTCTGCTCCGGTGTGAGAAATTTCAGTGTGTGTCCATAGTCGGCGAGCAATTGAATGAGATTTTTTTCGAAACGTCCAAAAGCCGCCTCAGTCGACTGGCTTCCACTGGATTTGATGGACCGCACACGCGTCGGCTCCGCGCCCTCCTCTCCAAATTGGCTTAGAAAAGTGGTCTCGAACGGCGATGCACCGGCATCGATCAGGAAGATGGCGCCAGCGTCATGCAGGTAAAATGCGGTGGTTTGCCGGGCCGCAAAATCAGGATTGTATTTATGGCTCAGTGACGTCTGCAGGATGCTCCGCATGATGGCTAACCCTTTCCCGATCGTCCCGGAGTCGCCCGTCTGGTTAAACTTCACAGCCGCCGAAAACGCGGCTTGCGTTAACTGGCCGCGTTTCAGTTTTGACACGTTCTGTTTCGATACGTTGGCTTGTAGGTAAAGCGGCTGCGACGCCGGCTCATCTGATCTTCGGTAGTTTCTTTCCTTCAGCTTTACAAGAATCGTGATATTATCCTCCGGTTTGAGTTGACCTATCGCGTCTCCGTAGCTGGCCAAAAATTCCGTTATCTTTTCTTTCAATTCATCAACATTGCCCCGGTGGCCATGATCTTGATCCTCCCCGTTTTCTTTGTCTAGTGAGTGGGTCTCATGGCGGACAATGTTCACTTGCGAATCAACCAGGCCGGAAAGTTCCGAAAATGAAAAATCCAGGTCCGGTAACGCAAACTGAAAGGCCATGGGGTCGCCGGAGTCCACAAACATGATCACGCCGTAGTCTGCCAAATAAACGCCTCTTACCCTGCCGTTTCCCTGAAATGGGGCATGGCCTGACTGACCGTCGCCCAGCATCTTATCCAGCACGCCTTCCATGATGTCGAGATCCCGCTGCATACGCGACCCATCGAAAGCGTCAGCAGGCTGCGCGTGACCCGGTGCGGCCTGGACAGCGAGAGTGACCAGCACGCACAATCTGAATATTCGTACCGATTGAAGTAGACTCATTCCTTGGCCCTCCCATTTATCTGAATCGCGCGCAGCTGATTATTTTGCGCATTGGCCACCTGGATGAGGTAGTCGAGCACCTTATTGGTGCGCAACAGCCCGACCCGGTTGCTGAGATGATAGCTTTCCAGCCCGCGCTCCACCAATTCAAGGTCCTGTTTGCGCTGCAGATCGAGATCCTGCAGCAGAGTTCTCAGCACCAGTCTGTTCTCGCTTTTCTGCCGCGCTTCAGAAGCAAGCAGAAGACGCTCAAATTCTTCGGTCGTCTCTTGCTTGTACCGGCTCAGTTCCTCTTCGCTCGCAAAGGGCTGTTCAGGTAGGGCACGACTCGCGGCTTTGACGTGCGGGGCAGGGTCCGCAGCAGCACCAAACTGCAGCGAGAACGTGCCGTCCACATACCTCGCGTGAAAATTGCTGAGGGATAAGATCATCACCACCAGCGCTAGCCCAAGAGCAAGTCCGAAGCCAAACCGCTGCCATCTCACCCTGGCCCGGGGCTGCCCGGCCGGCGACGGATTTCCGGCCGGTACAAAAGTAAGATTCAGGCCGGCGGGTTCGTCCCGGGCAAGACTCAGCACGGCAGTGGTCTCTCGCAGTCCGGCCAATTCACGCTCGCACTTTTTGCAAGTCGCGACGTGAGCTTCGGTCTCCTGCTTTTGCGGCGGCGTGAGGTCGCCGTACAGATAGTCGATTAGCATTTCGTGTGATTTCGAACAGGTCATAAGCTCAAGCTCTCCTTATCGATCTGCCATTTCTTGAATATTTTTCGTAGGCCCGCCAGACCGTAATACATTCTCGATTTGGCGGTACTTTCAGAAATCTTCAAAACGTGCGAGATTTCACAGAATTTCAACCCTTGATAGGTTTTCAGCACGATGACAACCCGCTGGTCGTCTGGAATCTGCTGCAGCGCTGCGGTGAGCAAATCATTCAGGTTCTCCTGGCAGGCGTCATTTTCCGGATCACTCTTACTCTGCAGAAACGCCGCCGGCCCGCACGAACCATTGTGATCGATTTCGCTTAAAGAAACGGTCTGCCGCCGCTGCCTGCGCCGCACTTCGTCGCGGCAAAGGTTTACGGCAATCTGGTGCAGCCAGGTTGACAATTTGTTCTGGTCGCTCAGCCGGTGTAATTTTTCATACGCTCGAATAAAGGTACTTTGACAGATTTCTTTCGCCGCTTCCCGTTCGCCTAAATATCGCAACACGAAATTGTAAATGGACTGCTCCCAACGCCAAACCAGCGTATTGAAAGCCGCCATCTCCCCGGCGAGAAACTTGTTGATTAGGTCCTGGTCTGTCATTAAGTTCTTTTCATCGCGCGCTCTGTGAATTAGACGAACGCGGGGGCGGAAAAGTTTTATCGTTCGGAGGCTCGACGTGCCATTGGTGAAAAACATGAAGAGGCTGCGTGGAACGCTGCATCTTATCCCCGGTTGGGGAAGGTCATATAGCCAACTACCTAGGTTTGACAAAATCAGTTGAAATAGTCCATATTTTATCCTATATTTATACTTGAATAATGGTTTAAATATGGAGTCATGAGATGAAACATCTGAATATCTCAAACGACATTGTCCCCATTGGGGAGTTTAAATCGAGTCTTTCGAAATGGCTAAGGAATATTCAGAATACGGGCCATCCGTTAGTTATTACACAAAACGGTAGACCTGCCGGTGTTCTGTTGTCGCCTTCCGAATACGACGAACTCGTTTACAAAGGGCATTTTCTTGATTCGGTTAATCGAGGGCTTTCGGACGCTGAATCAGGCAATGTCTACTCGACAAAGGAATTGAAAAAGGAACTCGATGAAAGACGTCAAAGAGGGACTAAGTGAGGAGCCTATGGACGCAAGAAGCCCTGGATAGATTGTCTGACATCGAAGATTTCATTTCGCAAGACAGTCCCCAACGTGCAGCAAGGTTTGTAAATTATCTGATTCAAAGGGGGGAAGGAGTTTCCAAGAATCCTCGGATAGGGCGAATTGTTCCCGAAATCTCTAATCCTAATGTGAAAATGATCATTGCCCAAAAATGTAGAATTGTTTATAAAATTCAAGAGAATGAAATCGAAATACTAACGGTCTTCGAAGGACACAAGCTGCTCAGTTTAGAAGAGCTGCGGATAGAATAACAGCGGCAAATCATTGTAAATCATGCTCTAATCGGGTAGCGGCGGGGTTTTCCGCCGCCCTCCGCACAATCCCGACTAACACCGTCGGGACGGGTCCTCACCGGGCGTTTGACCACGGTTGCCGGCCTTCACCACCTTGCGCCAGGGCCCCGGGACATGAAAATCTAAGAGTTGGGTGGCACTTGGCTTTGGAGCTTCGTGACCCACCCGGTTATACAAACACAAATCTGAAAGGACAGGAGACTACAAATGAGTCAAGATAGCAAGTGCCCGGTAGCGGGTGGATCTGACGAACCCACTGTCGGCAGGGGTATATCAAACCAGGATTGGTGGCCGAACCAGTTGAACCTCAAGATTCTGCACCAGAACTCTCGCATGAGCAACCCGATGGGTGCAGAATTCAACTACGCTGAGGAGTTCAAGAAACTCGACATGGAGGCTCTGAAGAAGGACCTCTCTGCACTCATGACCGACTCTCAGGATTGGTGGCCGGCCGATTACAATCACTATGGGCCGCTCTTCATCCGGATGGCGTGGCACAGTGCAGGCACATACCGCATCGGCGACGGCCGCGGCGGCGCAGGCTCCGGCCAGCAACGCTTCGCGCCGCTCAACAGCTGGCCCGACAATGTGAATCTCGATAAGGCACGCCGGCTGCTCTGGCCGATCAAAAAGAAGTACGGCAATAAGATCTCCTGGGCTGACCTCATGATCCTCGCCGGCAACTGTGCCCTGGAGTCGATGGGCTTTAAAACTTTCGGCTTCGGTGGTGGACGCGAGGATGTCTATGAGCCCGAAGAAGACACATACTGGGGATCTGAGACCGAGTGGCTTGGCGACCAGCGTTACTCCGGTGAGCGGGATCTCGAGAACCCACTCGCCGCTGTACAGATGGGCCTGATCTATGTGAACCCGGAGGGACCAAACGGCCAACCGAATGCGGTCGCATCCGGGCGTGACATTCGAGAGACCTTCGCCCGGATGGCCATGAACGACGAAGAGACCGTCGCACTGGTCGCCGGCGGCCACACCTTTGGTAAATGCCATGGCGCCGGCGATGCGGCACTTGTCGGGCCTGCACCCGAGGCTGCCGGCATCGAAGAGCAGGGCCTCGGCTGGAAGAGCAGCTTTGGCAGCGGTAAAGGGGGTGATCAGATTGGCAGCGCTTTGGAAGGCGCCTGGACCCCGACCCCGATCCAGTGGGACAACAGCTATTTCGATACCCTGTTCGGTTACGATTGGGACCTGGTTAAGAGCCCCGCCGGAGCCTGGCAGTGGATTCCGACCGATCCGGCCGCAGCGGAGGCTGTACCGGATGCCTATGATGCGTCCAAACGGCACGCGCCCATAATGACCACGGCCGACCTCGCTCTGAGGATGGATCCGATCTATGGGCCGATTTCGAAGCGCTTCCACGAGAACCCGGAGGAGTTTGCGGACGCGTTTGCCCGGGCGTGGTACAAACTGACGCACCGCGACATGGGGCCGCGCTCGCGCTATCTCGGTGCCGAGGTCCCGGCAGAGGAGTTGATCTGGCAAGACCCGGTTCCGGCGGTCGATCATGAGCTGATCGACGCGGCCGACATCGCTCACCTCAAGGCCAAGACCCTTGCCTCGGGACTGTCTGTTTCACAACTGATCACGACGGCCTGGGCGTCGGCATCCACGTTCCGCGGTTCAGACAAGCGCGGCGGTGCCAACGGGGGGCGCATTCGTCTTGCACCTCAGAAAGATTGGGAAATCAACCAACCCGACCAACTGGCGAGTGTGCTGAAGACGCTTGAGGGAATCCAAAATGATTTCAACAGGTCACAGTCTGGTGGGAAGAAAGTCTCGTTGGCTGACCTGATCGTTTTGGCCGGTTGCGCTGGCATCGAGCAAGCAATAAAGAATGCCGGCCACGCTGTGACCGTTCCCTTCACGCCGGGACGCACAGATGCGTCGCAGGAGCAAACCGACGTGGAGTCATTCGCCGTTCTCGAACCGGCTGCAGATGGATTCCGCAACTACCTCAAATCCGAATACGCTGTATCGGCAGAGGAGCTGCTGGTTGACCGGGCGCAGTTGCTGACGCTGACCGCTCCTGAGATGACGGTTCTCGTTGGCGGTATGCGCGTTTTGAACGCCAACTTCGGACAGTCCCAACACGGCGTTTTCACCCAGCGCCCGGAGACGCTCACCAATGACTTCTTCGTGAATCTGCTCGACATGCGCACAACGTGGAAGGCAACCTCGGAGGATGATGGCGTGTTCGAGGGGCGTGATCGTGCAACGGGCGAACTCAAGTGGACCAGCACCCGTGTCGACCTGGTCTTCGGCTCCAACTCTCAACTCAGGGCCCTGGCGGAAGTCTACGCATGTGAGGACTCCAAAGAGAAGTTCCTGCACGATTTTGTAGCGGCGTGGAACAAAGTAATGAACCTTGACCGTTTCGACCTCGTCTGAGCGAAGCATAAACCTCTTCGAGGACTTCTGACAGGAGGCGGGAACCGGTCAGCTACCGACCGGTTCCCGCGAACGGCGCACCACGCCCGTTGAACCGGAACGTTAGCCGGCTACCAACTCTCTACATTGAAAAAGGACCCAACTCATGATCCGATACGTAATACTTTGCTTCATAGCCACCTTGGTGTTTTGCTCAGTATCTGTTGCTCAAGAGCCTCGCGAGGTGTTCGAGGTTGAAATCAACGCTGGAGTCGATGACATCTGGAACGCGTTCACAACTGCGGAGGGCCTAAAATCGTGGGTTGCTCCCCTTGCTGATATCGATTTCAAGGTTGGTGGTAAATGGAGGGC
>Ga0114931_10005089_pt1 | contig 16271 bp, 21 predicted proteins | sample 2SBtaG_FD_89579 | JGI IMG/M metagenome (GOLD analysis project Ga0114931, IMG submission 89579) | Deep subsurface microbial communities from Kolumbo volcano to uncover new lineages of life (NeLLi) - 2SBTROV14_V59a metaG | ecosystem: Environmental > Aquatic > Marine > Volcanic | place: Kolumbo...
AGGAAAATTTGCTTCTTCAGTTGGATTTGTCCAGCTTGATGTTGTTAGAAATTATGTGAAGAACCAAAGTGTCAAGCACTCAACTTATGGAAACTCCACACTTTAGTGTGGAGAGGATGTCATTCAATTTCTTTGATCGTTCTCGAAGCATCAATTCCATGAAACTCAAAAGTAAACTGCAAAATTTTGACAGTTTTATCCCTTACTAAGCAAATCTTATAAAGACTTTCCACTTTAGTTCAAAATGGAAAAGTTGATCATAATTGGTGCGGGGGTTTCAGGTTGGACCTCGGCAATTTATGCAGCTCGAGCAAATTTAGAACCTGTTCTTTTCACTGGTCTTGAAGAGGGGGGACAACTTATGCTCACAACACTTGTTGAAAATTTCCCCGGTTTTCCCGAAGGAATTCTTGGACCAGAATTAATGCAAAACATGAAAAAACAAGCGGAAAAATTCGGAGCAAAAGTAATTCAAAAAAATGTAACCGGTTTTAAAAAAATTGATAGGGGTTATGAATTAGAAGTCGGAAAAGAAAAGTATCAGGCGAAGTCAATAATTATTTCTACAGGTGCTTCAGCTAGGTGGCTTGGTTTACCTAACGAAAAAGATTTTCAAGGAAGAGGAATGCACACTTGTGCGACTTGTGACGGGTTTTTTTATAAGGATAAAGAAATCTTTGTTGTTGGAGGGGGGGATTCGGCAATGGAAGAAGCGACATTTTTAACAAAATTTGCAAAAAAGGTTACGATTGTTTACAGAAAAGATGAATTAAGGGCAAGCAAAATTATGGTTGAAAAAGCAAAGAAAAATCCTAAAATTGAATTCATGTTTAACTCAGAAATCGTTGAACTTTTAGGAGAGCCTCCATTAAAAAAAGTAAAAATTAAAGACACAAAAACTGGAGAAACAAAAGAAGTTTCTACCGACGGAGTTTTTCTTGCAATTGGTCACATTCCGAATGTGAAAATTTTTAGGGATTTAATTGAACTTGACAAATTTGGGTTCGTTAAAACAGATGAAAGAAGACATACAAATTTGCCCGGAGTTTTTGCAGCGGGGGACGTTCAAGATCATATTTACAAGCAAGCAATTACTGCCGCCGGAACGGGTTGCCAGGCAGCTCTAGAAGCTGAAAAATATTTGGGGAATTAGAAAATTAATTAAACCTTTTTTTCTCATGAGTTTTATGGAATTAAATAAAGATACTTTAGAAAAAGCTCTTTCTTCTAAGGAAAGTAAAACTCAAGAAACTCCAAAAATGTCTAAGGAAATGGAAATTGGGTTTCATCAAGGCGCTTTGAACACTCTTGCGTCCGAGAGAATTGAGTTAATTCGAATAGTTCAAAATGTTGAAAAGATTATGCAAATGCATATTCAGCGTCTTGAAGAACTTGGCGTAAAGTTTGAAGACGAAAAGAAATAGGTAAATTTTTAAGCTCCTTCTTGTTAATTTTTTTATTCATACGTGGGGGTGCCGGAGTGGTCAAACGGGCTGCCTTTAAGCGGCAGTGGCTTATGCCTACGCAGGTTCGAATCCTGTCCTTCACATATATGAGGTTTGAAAAACCTCAAACTTATTTTATAGGATGAGAACCTCGGTTCGACGAGCAACTCTGAATTTAATTATGCGAAGCCGAATTCGCGAGTTGTGAGCACTGTCCTTCACATGAAAGTGAACCTGCGACGCAGGTTTTCGAATCCCGAAAAATGTCAACGTCATCAATTACAAATGTTTTGACGTTGCAGGTTTTGAGTCGTCCTTCAAATGAATCAAAACCCAAATTTATTCAAGTCAATTTTTCCATTTTTTATTTCTATCCCTTCGGCTTCAAGCATCTTTATCTTTTTGTGAGTTCCTTTGGCAAACTTTCCAACCGAACCATCACTCTTAATAACTCTGTGACAAGGGATTTTTCCGCCGTCTAAAAATGAAGAGGGATTTTTATTCATCGCCATTCCAACAGCCCTGTAAGCTTTTGAGTGAAGAGCTTTAGCAATGTTTTTGTATGTTGTAACTTTCCCTTTCGGAACTTTTTTTAGAACCTCATAACACTTTTCATAAAAATTTTTCATAAATTAAAATCACAATAAAAGTTATAAAAACTTTTTATTTAACTAAAAAATGAAACAAAACGTCATCCTAATTTTAGCAATAATTTCACTAGCTCTTTTTATTTTTTACAATCCAATAAATGGTTTTTTAACTAAAGAATTTCAAAATCAAAATGTTTTCCACGTCGAGAGAGTTATAGATGGAGATACTGCAGTAATTGGAAATAATTCGGTGAGATTTCTTGGAATAAATGCTCCCGAAACAACGAAAAAAGAATTTTATTCTGAAGAAGCAAAGAATTTTTTGAGAAATAAAATAGAAGGGAAAAATGTAACTCTGGAGTTCACGGGGGACAGGACGGACAAATACAAAAGAACGCTCGCATATATTCTTTTAGGCGAGGAGAATGTAAATATTGAAATGGTAAAAAACGGTTATGCATATTATTATTTTTATGGGGGAGAAGACATATATTCTAAAGATTTAAAAAACGCATGGAGTGACTGTCTAAATAAAAAAATAAATTTATGCTCTCCGTCCACGGAAGCATGCGGGCAGTGTGTGAAAATTAAGAATTCTAAAAAAATAATTAATGATTGTTCTGCTTCATGCAATATTTCAAACTGGATGATAAAGGGTGAGGGGCGCGCAGAATTTCATTTTAACCAAACTGCAGACGAGTATTTCGGCTCCGGCTCTGAAATTAATTTTAAGATTAATCTTGCAAATTCTGGGAGAAGTTTGTATTTGAGGGACAAGGAAGGGCATTTAGTTGACTGGGGAGTTTTCTGAATAGTTTTTGTATTTTTTAGATTTAAAGTCTCTTTTTTATCACAATAAAATTTATTAATAAAAAAACTTTTTTTAATCCATAAAATGGTTTGGGGGAAAAATTTGATTGTCGGGATTATTTTCTCTTTAGCCTGTCTTGGTTTTGTTTTTGCAGCTTCAGACACTATGCATGTAAATGCACAGATTTCTCCGAGTAGCGTTGGAATTTCTGTTCCAAATGAGGTGAATTTTACAAATATCACTTGCGGGTATTGGAAAAGACAGAAGATTGAAATAAATAATACCGGAAATGTTGACATAAATGTAACACCTTCGTTAGATCCTTCTTACTCTGGTCTTTTTGAAAATCTAGGTTTTTCAAAAAATTCTCCTGGAGTTGAAAGCACCACTCCGCCCTCCGGAGAAAAAGTTGGAAATTACACCTTTGGAATTCCAAAACCAGAGGATTATAGGGGAGAAAATTCGAAGCCTATTTACATTTATTTAGACTTAACAAATTATTCTAACTGCAGCTCAACATCTGAAATAAATGAATCCGCGGATGTAATTTTCACAGCTGTTGAAGCTTAAAATGAAAAAAATAGTTCTCTTTCTTTTTTTGTTTACAATTTTTTTAACTTTTTCTTCGGCTTCAAGCCTAACACTTTCTCCAGCTCACTTAAATTTTAAAGGAATAAAAAACGAGAGAATCTGTCAAAATTTTTCTATTAATTCAAACAAAGAAATTTCTCTTGTTGGAAAAACCCTCTGGGAAAAAGAGGGAGAGCAAGACAGAATTTTACAAAATCATAAACTAAATTCTTCAAGTCTTGGATTAAAGACAATCTTTCCTGAAAAAATAGTTGGAGAAAAAAACTCAATCCAGGAGTTTTGTCTCATTTCAAATTCTTCAGGAGTTTTTCATGGAGTTCTTTTATACAAAATAGAAAGTGAACCAACCCAAGTTGGAATTTGGATTAATGCGACAATTTTTTCCTCAAAAAAATCACAAGAAGAAAGCTTTTCAGAAGTTGAACTAAAAGGAAATTCTGCTAAAGAAAATTCGCTAGTAAACAATTTCGAAATTTTCATTTTTTTCGACGTTATAATCTTAATTTCAATACTTTTTTTATTTAAGAATTTATTTAAGAAAACTAAAAACGAATTCACTAAAAAGTAAGTTTTAAAAGCTCTTTAGTTCTTTATATCGTGTAGGCTTGGTCGGGAAGTTAGTCCCTTTCCATTTTGCAAACGGACTTTATGGCAGACGACGGGCAAAATGTGAAAGACAATTAAGTTAAGTCTTTAGGCTTTCGTTGACACTTTGTCCGCTTTGATCCTACATTTGTGAACCGGGTCAGGCCTTGACGGGAGCAGCCCTAATCATTTGTTTGGGTGCTTAGCGGGTCGCAGAGTCGAGGATGTTTAAAGGTCGCTTTTCTTAAGCGTTTCGAGCACGTTGTCTGGCCTACACTTTTTCAAAGAGGCAAAATGAAAACTAAAAACAAAAAGGGACAATTTTATTTTTTAGCGGTAATTGCTTTAGCTTCTGTTTTTGTAGGACTAGTGACGTTAAGAAATTCTTCAAGTTATCCCCACGTCTCAAACATCGTCAATGAAAAAGACGAAATAAATACCGAAATTTCTTACCTTTTTGACTATTTTTCTAATGAACAAGTTTCAAATCAAAACGAAATTTTAGGAAATTTTTCAAATAATTACATCCAGAAATTAGGAAAAAATAAGGATATTCTTTTTATGTTTGGAAATGGAACTTCTCTTGAATTGTTTGCAAATAAATTAAATTCAACTTCACTTTTAATCGACAATGGCTCAGGAGATGAAGAGGTAACAGACTATGGGGCTTTTAACAAGTCTTACACTCTTTCAAACTCAACATTCAATGTAACTTTAGATGGAAATTTATATCTTTTCAAGTTTTATGAAGGCCAAAACCTTTATTACCTAATGAAGTATGATTATAATAACCAAACATTTGTAATAAAAGGTTAATTTAAGAAATTAAAAGATGGAAAAAAAGAGGCTAGGTAAAAAAGGGATGAGTGTAGTAATTGGGTATGTTCTTTTAGTAACTTTTGGAATTATAATGGGGGGAATAGTTTACACTTACCTTAAAAGTTACGTCCCGTCGGAAATAGATAAATGCCCTGATGGAGTTTCCCTTTTTGTAAAAGATTTTACTTGTGTAAACAATCAATTAAATTTAACAATAAAAAACAATGGAAAGTTTAATCTTCAAGGATATTTTATTCACGCAACTAACAATTCAAATCAGACCCTAGCAACAATAAATTTAGCAAAATATTTTAATGCACTTTTAAGTGGAGATGGAGTGAGTAACAATGCTTCAATTTATTTTAAAACAGATCCCAATGAAGACTTTTCCCCCGGAGATATTGCCAATGAGATTTTTAGTAATGTCCCTGCAATTTACTCAATTGAATTAACTCCAGTCAGAATTCAAAAAATAGGTGGCACAGAGAGGTTGGTAAGTTGTGGAAGTGCAAAAATCTCGGAGGTTTTAACTTGTAGCTAAATTTAAAAAGATAAAATGTGTTTAAAAAAAATGAATAAAAAGAGAGGTTTGTCCCCTGTAGTCGCAACGGTCTTACTTATTTCAATTGTTATCATCATTGGATTAATAGTCTTTTTTTGGTTTAAAGGAATTACTCATGAAGCGATAACAAAATTTGATGGAACAAATGTGAAATTAGTTTGTGGGGATGTAAGTTTTCAAGCACAGTATACCGATGGAAGACTATTGGTTTCAAATGATGGAAATGTTCCAATATACAAATTAAAAGCAAAAATGGAAGGTGCCGGTTCTTACACAACAGTAACTGTTGGAGAAAGTGATTCCTCTTGGCCCCCTATCGGATTAAATCAAGGAGATACTTATAATGGGGCTTTGAATATTAATGGGGCAACAAAAATCCTTCTTATCCCGGTCTTAGCTGGTCAAACCGATTCTGAAGGAAAGAAGTCCTACACTTGTGACGAGTCCCAAGGAAAGGAGATAGTCGTCAGTTAAAATGATTAAAAAAAAAGGATTAAGCCAGGTAGTAAGTACAGTAATTTTAATTGCATTAACTATAGCTCTTGTGGCAGGAGTTTTGACAATGGTAAGAAATTATGTGACAGGAAGTTTGGACAGTGCTTCTTCATGTAAGGACATACTTGAAAAAATAACAATAAATCCGGATTACACTTGTTTTGACCCAATAACAAATTCCACTTTAATTTCAATTTCAAGAAGCGATTTTGATCTTGATTCCCTTTCAGTTTCAGTTTTATATGAAGACTCTTCAACACAATTCAAATTAACAGAGGGTTCTCAAAATATTCCGGGGGTTAAATATTATGTTCAAGGAGGCTCCCCAGAAGGCAATGTTGCTCTTCCTTCAAAAGAATCAGGAAGAACTTATTGTTACAACGCAACTCTAACAGCCCCTTCATCAATTGAAATTGCTCCAAAAAGAGGAACGCATCAATGTCAAGTTGTAGATTCATTTAAAGAAATTCCAGTTTGCATACCTCAGATAAATTGTACAAAATGATAAAAAAAAGAGAAAAAAAAGGACAAGTTTGGATTGAAACAGTGACTTACACCTTAATTGCATTTGTTTTAATTGGTTTAATCTTAGCATTTGTAAAACCGAAAATTGATGAACTTCAAGATAGAGCTTTAGTTGATCAATCAATAAATGTCATGAAACAAATTGATTCAGTAATAAATGAAGTCTACAATCAAGGAGTCGGAAACAAAAGAGCAGTTGAAGTTTTGGTTAAAGGCGGAACGATAACAATAAATTCAATAAACAATTCTATTGAATTTTCTTTTGAAGGAAGTTATATGTATAGTGAGCCAGGCAAATCTATCCCTGATGGATCTTTTACAGTTTTAACAATTCAAAAGGGTTCAGCTTACAAAATTTCTGTAACAAAGCAGTATCCTAATTTCAATTTTACTTATTCGGGGATAAAAAATTCCAAAACTTTAAGTAGTGCTTCAACTTCTTATGAATTATTCATTTCAAACAAAGGAGGACCAAGTCAAAATATTGACTTTTCGATAAAATAAAGTGGCAAAAAAATTAGGAATCTTAGATTATCCCGTGGTTGCAATAGATTTTACCCCCAGGGTTCCGCCAATAAAAAAAGTAAAAGATAGAACCAAAATTGACGTGAGATACTGTTTAGTTTCGCCATTCGCTTATGTTCACATTCATTGGGACCCTCAGGAATATGAAGTTGTTTATGAAATTGAAGAACCACTTTTGACTAAAGAAGAAAGTGCAATAAGGGAAAAAGTCGTGAAAGCAATGAGGAGTATGATTAATTTTAAAGAACTTATTGCAGGAAATTCAGAAACACTTTTTGAGTATATCGATAAGAGATTCAAACTCATTGCAATTGAAATGGGGATGGAATTGACGTACGAAAGTTATAAAAAAATTTATTATTATCTTGCTAGAGATTTTATTGGTTTTAACGAAACAGAACCTTTACTTCGTGATTATTTTGTTGAAGATATTGAATGTAATGGGGCTAACAGTCCCGTTTATATCGTCCACAGAATTTTTAGAAACCTAAAAACAAATCTCGTCTTTAAAGATAATGGTTTGTTAGAAAGCTTTGTTGAAAAGTTAGCCCAAAGATGTGGAAAATATATCTCGTATGCTCAACCAATCCTCGACGGAAGTTTGCCCGATGGTTCTCGTGTAAATGCAACTTACACCAAAGACGTAACAAGCAAGGGTCCAACTTTTACAATTCGTAAATTCACGAAAACTCCTTGGACCCCTCCTCAATTAATTTCCTTTAACACTCTTAGTCCAGAAATGCTCGCTTATTTGTGGCTTTTAGTCGAATACAAAATGAATCTTTTAGTCGTCGGAGGAACCGCTTCAGGTAAAACAACTTTACTTAATGCAATAGCTTTCTTTATTCCTCCAGAAGCAAGAGTTGTAAGTATTGAAGACACTCGCGAGCTAAATTTGCCCCGTGACAATTGGCTTCCAAGCGTATCTCGTTCAGCGACGGGAATTAAAGGTCTTGGAGAAATTGGGTTGTATGACCTTCTTCGTGCATCGTTCAGGCAGAACCCAGATTATGTGATTGTCGGTGAAGTCAGAGGTAAAGAAGCTTCAGTTTTGTTTCAGGGTATGGCTTCAGGTCACTCTTCCATTTCAACAATTCACGCAGATTCAATTGAAACAGTAATTAAAAGATTGGAAACTCCTCCAATTGAACTTTCTCCCTCTCTTCTTAATGTGTTAGATAGTTTGTGTATCATGACTCACGCAGTTGTTAATAAGCAAGAAACAAGAAAACTCAGAGAAATTGTTGAAGTGGTAAACGTCGATGAAGAAGGTTCAGCATTAACAAACACCCCTTTCGTCTGGAATTCTTCTGAAGACAAATTTTATTTCAAAAAAGAAAGTCGTCTTTTCCAGAAAATTTCACAGAGATATGGAATAGATCCGCAAATACTTCATAACGAATTCAGGAATAGATCAGAACTTCTTTACAGAATGTATCAAAAGAAAGTTTTTGGTTTTTTAGAAGTTCAAGATATAATAAATGAATATTATAAAAAACCAGAAGAAGTTTTAAAGAAGTTCGAGGTTCAACAATAAAATTTTGACTATCTTTTACAAAGAAATAATCGTAATCTTTAATAACTTGTTTTTTCTTAATAACTTTGTAAAAGGGGTTAAAATGAAAAAAGAGGAGATTAGTTCAGTTAAAAATTTTATAGATTCTCTTGACGCAAAATTAAAAGAGATGAAGTCTCCAATAAAAGAAGGTAATGAAAGCAATTTTAAGAAGTTAAAAAGAGAAGCTTTAGATTTGACAAAAAAAATAGACGAAAAACTTCCTAATTAAAATGATAAAAGAATATAAAGAAAGCCTCGAGAATTTAAAAAAACTTAAAAAATTTTTTTCAGAAGTTAAAAAAAATTTCAAATTAATCGAGAATTCTAAAAGTGAAGCTGAGAAAAGAGTTTTTACCTCTCAACTAAAGAGTTTTGAAAAGAAATTAAAAGAAATTAATTCAGAATTAAAAACTTCAATTGGAAGAATAAATTTTGAAAAACTTTTAGACCCAGAGACTCTTGAAAATGAATTAGTGGAGTCTTCAGAACGGCCAGACGCGGATAAGAAGATGATGACTAAAGGGGGAAAAATTTTTAGTCTTAAGGAAATACTCCCAGATGAACTTGAAAATGAGACGGTTAAAAGACTAAAAAAGAAGAAAAAAGAAAAAGAGGCAAAAGAGAAGAAAAATAAAAAGGATTCTTCTTTTTATACCAAAATTTCAAGTCGTTTCTTTTCAAAAGTCTCTCTCAAACTTTTAACAAAAGATTCGTTTGCCAAGATGGAAGACGGGCTTATAAAGGCAAATTTAAATTATACTCCTGTAGGGTATATTTCTATAATTTTAATGACCACTTTCCTTTCACTTTTCCTTGCTGGTTTTTTGTTTTTTTTCTTTTTATTTTTCAATTTCACGGCAACACTTCCGATTGTTTCAAGAGCACAAGAGACTATTGATGTGAGATTCCTAAAAACTTTTTGGATTTTGATTGTTGTTCCAGTTGCAACTTTCATTTTAATGTATCTCTATCCCTCTTTAGAACAAAAAAGTGCTGAAATCGCAATTGATACTGAGCTTCCCTTTGCAACTATAAGTATGTCCGCAATTTCTGGTTCTATGATGAATCCAGCAAGAATTTTTGAGATACTTATTTCAACGAACGAATACCCCGCTCTTAAAAAAGAATTTACAAAAATGCTCAATGAAATTAATCTTTATGGTTATGACCTTGTGAGTGCTCTAAAGAACACTGCAAAAAATTCTCCAAGTAAAAAACTTTCAGAATTATTGAGTGGTCTTGGAACGACAATTACTTCCGGAGGGGACTTGTCAGGGTTTTTCGAAGAACGTGCCGAAACGCTTCTTTTCAACTATCGAATTTCTCAAGAAAGAGATTCAAAAACCGCCGAAACTTTTATGGACATTTATATCAGTCTTTTAATTGCGGCACCGATGATTTTGATGCTCCTTTTAATAATTATGAAACTTAGTGGGCTTGGAATAACAATGAGTTTTTTAACAATATCTCTCATTATTAGTTTAGTAGTCACAATTGTAAATATAATCTTTTTGGCATTCTTGCACTTAAAGAAAAACAAATAAAATGGAAATAAAAACTAGTGATTTAATCGGGGCAGGAATTGCACTTTTAATTGTAGCTTCAGCAAGATTCTTTTTTGACCCAAAATATTTTGCACTAATCGCCGGTATTGGAATAATTGGAGGAGCCCTCCCAATAATAAGAAGAGTAATTAAGGAAAATAAAATTTCTCTTGAAAAAGAAGAAATGTTTTTGGAATTTTCAAGGAACTTAGTTGAAAGTGTTAAAACAGGAACACCAATAAGTAAAAGTATAATTAATGTTGCAGATAAAAATTATGGCGCACTTACGCCCCACATAAAAAAACTTGCAAACCAAATTTCACTTGGAATTCCCTTAAACAAAGCACTTGATGTTTTTGCTAAAGATGCAGAGAATCGTTCAATTTCAAGGTCACTTACTTTAATTGGGCAAGCAGAAAGGTCAGGGGGGGAAATTGGAGAAATTTTAGAAGCTGTTGCAAATGCGGTGAGTATGACGGACAAACTTAGAAAAGAAAGGAAATCAGTTATTTCTTCTTTAGTTAGTCAAGGGTATATAATCTTTTTAGTTTTCATTGTAATTATTCTAGTTTTACAATTTCAAATTGTCCCAATGGTCTCAGGAATTGGGGATATTGGGGGGGCCCTTGGAATAGGTGTTGGGAGTTCGGGAGTAAATCCAGCAACAGCACAAAATGATATTTCAAATGCCTTTCTCTATTTAATTTTGGTCCAAGGTTTTTTCACAGGGTTAACTATAGGTAAACTTTCAGAAGGAAATTTCAAAGCAGGAATAAAGCACTCCTTTTCATTAATGCTTTTGTCTTTCATTGTTTCAACTGCTGCTAACCTTCTCTTTGGCATTTAAAATGAATTTAGAAGACAAAAAAGGGTCACAGGTAAGTATGGTTATCTCATTCATAATTTTTGTAGTCGCAATAATTTTTATTTATTTAATAGTGAGTGTTTCGATTCCAAAGTCAGAGCCAACAAAAAATGTGTTAGACAATCTTGAGGGAAATGTTTTAAAAAATTTAAATTCAGAAATTTGGGTTTTAAGGTATCACGAGAACTTCTCTTCTGCAACTTGCTTTAGTTTTGCAAAACCAGAACCAATTACAGGAGGACAAACGGTGGCAATTAATGATACAAGTTCCGTTGCCTCTTCAATTTCAGGGAATGGCATTTTAGTAGAAAATACAAATGGAACCATAAAAATTTATTACTCTTCCATCTTAGAAAATCAAAATAATTTTACAGGTTCAGGTTGTACCCATGCCGTTTTAGACAGTGCAAGAAAAGAAAATGTTATTCCTGAAAGTCAAATTTTAGAAATGATGTCAAACTTTTCAAACAATTACACTTCTCTAAAAACTAAACTTGAAGTTCCAGCAAGTATGGACTTTGATTTAACTTTTGATTACCTAAATGGAACAAAACTTGGAAATTCAGATAGTTATCCCTCTACAGAAATTTATTCAAGAGAATTAAATTTATTTTTCCTCTCAGAAAATGCAAAAAATGAAGAAGGAAAATTAAGAATAAGAGTTTGGTAATTAAAATGAAAACAAAAAAATTAAATAAACAAAAAAAAGGGTGGATAAGAATTGTAGAAGCTTTTATGGCAATTGTTTTACTTCTCGGTTTTGTCTTTGTTATATTAATTCAATTAAATCCTTCTTCAAAAGGGACTTCTTTATTAGAAAAAAATAATATAAAAATTTTAAAAGTAATAGAAACAAATTCTTCTTTAAGAAATTTAGTTCTTGCTTCAAACCCCCCAGCAAATTCAACTGAGGCTAATTTTTCAAGTGAACTAAATGAATCTCTTACAAAGAATACTCTCTCTGGAGAAACTTGTTTTTTGTACATTTGTTCAGTTGAGGATGAATGTAATTTCGGGGAGGATGTTCAAAAGTAAGTTTATTCTTCAGAAATTTTGATTCTTTCAAACGAAACTTTATACTCCCCAAGAAAATTAAAAGTTTTCTGTTACGATGCTTAAATTCAAATTTTTTTCGCACACCGCCGACATAAAGTTTAGGTCTTACGGAAAAACCCTTGAAGAGTCATTTAAGAATTCTGTTTACGCATTAACAAAATCAGTAACAGATTCAAAAGTAAAACCTAAGAAAAAGTTAAAAGTTAAAGTTAAAGGTAAAGATTTTGAAAGTCTGCTATATGAATTTTTAGAAGAAGTTCTTTATTTTATCGATTCAAAGAATTTCTTTGTTTCAAAAATAAAAAATTTAAAAATTGACAAAAAAAATTTCAAACTATCGGCAACATTTGTTGGGGATTTGGGGGGGAGTTATAAAATTCAATCCGATATAAAAGCAATTACTTATAGTGAAATGTTTGTAAAAAAAGTTAGAGACAAATGGATTGCTCAAGTTGTTTTGGACGTTTAAAACTAGAACTTTTTAAACTTCTTTTCTTTTTCTTTTTTATGAAAAACAAATACGTTATAAAAAAAGAAGAAGGAATGAATGTCCCGGGAATTTTATTTGCAAATGAAAAAATCTATGAGAAAGTAAAGGAAGATAAAACGATCGAGCAAATAAAAAACGTCGCGAAGTTACCCGGAATCGTCGAAAAGTCCGTCGCGTTACCTGATTGCCATCAGGGTTATGGCTTTTGCATCGGAGGCGTTGCGGCTTTCGATTTAAAAAAGGGCGTAATTTCTCCCGGCGGTGTAGGCTACGACATAAATTGCTTAACTGGAGATTCAAAAATTTTAACTGAATTTGGAGAATCAAAAAAAATTCAAGATTTCCAAAGTTTAAAGATTGAAAATTTAATTGAAGACAAAGGGAGAATAATAAAGAAGATTTCTTTCGCACAAAAACTTCCGACAATAAATTTCTCAAATAAAAAAACTGAAAACAAAGAAATAAATTTGTTTATGTTTCGTGATTCAGAAGAGGTTTTTGAAATGAGTTTAAATTCTGGGTTAAAAATAAAATCCACACTTGACCACCCTTTTTTAACAAAGGAGGGAATGGTCCCCCTAAAAAATCTCACTTTGAATCAAGAAGTGGCAGTTAATTTGTTTGAGGGAATAATTAATGAAGGTGAAGAAGTAAATAGAAAAGAAGCAATAATCGCGAAAATTTTTGGATATCTTTTAGGAGATGGTTATGTTTATGAGTCAAAGGGAAAAATGTATGGGGTTGCTTATGGCGAGAAAGAAGACCTCGAAGTAATGAAAAATGATTTGTCAGAGATAGGAATAAATTCAGGAATGATCTCTAGAAAAAGGGACCATAAAATAAAAACCAAAGATGGGATTAAAGAATTTAACAGTGTAAATCATGAACTTCACATTTATTCGAAAGAATTTTTAGAGATTCTTGTAAATTTGGGTATGCCTAAGGGAAATAAAACTAGGCAAAAAATAAGAGTTCCAAGATGGATAAAAGAATCAAATAAAGTTATAAAAAGACTTTTTTTAGCTGGTTTTTTTGGAGCAGAACTTTCAACACCAAAAACTCACTCCAAAACCGGATTTTATAGTCCAATTTTAAATCAAAACAAAATTGAATCACTTAAACAAAATTGCATGGAATTTTTAATTGATATTTCTTTACTTCTCGAGGATTTTGGGATAATTACGAATAAAATAAGCGAAATGAATGATTATGTGAATAGATTTAACGAAAAGACTATGAGGTTTAGGTTAATAATTTCAGCAAAGGAAGACAATTTAATTAAATTATGGAGAAAGATAGGATTTGAATATAATAAGAAAAGGCAGAACCTTTCAAATGTTTCTTTGTTGTACATTTTATTAAAAAAAGAAGAAAACCAAAAAAGGATTACTCTTGCAGAAAAAGTTAAAGATTATAAGAAAAAAGGATTTTCTCTAAAAGAAATTCAAAAAATTTTGGAAGGAAAAATAAATTCAAGATTTATAGAAAGGCATTATTATAAAAATGCAAAACAAAGGATTAGTTTAGATTTTATTAGTTTTGAAGAATTTAAAAAAGAAAAAATTGAGGAATTAGAAGATTTTGGATGTTTTTTTGGCAAAGTTAAATCCATTAAAAAAATTAAAGGAACCCATAGAGTTTATGACTTTAATGTTGAAGACAACCATAATTTTGTTGCAAATGGTTTTGTTGTTTCTAATTGCGGCGTTCGACTTTTGAAAACAAACGTCAAGAAAAAAGATTTTGAAAAAGTAAAAAGAAAAGTCGCCGAATCTTTGAAAAATAAAATCCCGTCCGGGGTTGGTCGAGGAAGTCCTTTCCAATTGTCAAAAAAACAACTAGACGAAGTTTTAAAAAAAGGCGCCAAGTGGGTTGTAGAAAAAGGTTATGGGAAAAAAGAGGATTATGAAAATATAGAAGAAGGGGGATTTATGGAAGGCGCGGACCCAAAAAAGGTTAGTGATCGAGCAAAAAAAAGAGGGATCGGGCAACTCGGAACAATTGGTGCTGGAAACCATTTCGTCGACGTCTTAAGTGTTGAAAAAGTATTCGATGAAAAAACGGCGAAAGTTTTTGGTTTAAAAAAGAATCAAATTGTAATTTTGATTCACTGTGGATCAAGGGGTTTAGGTCATCAAGTCGCCTCAGATTACATCCAGTTAATGGAGGAAAAATATAAAGATAGCTTAACAAAAGATAAAGAACTTGCCTGCGCTCCAATTGACTCAAAATTGGGAAGAGATTATTTCTCAGCAATGAAAGCTGCCTCAAACTTTGCCTTTGCAAATAAACAAATTCTAACTTATTGGTTAAGAGAGGACTTAAAAAAATTCTTTCCAAAAATAGAAATCGACGTTGTTTACGAGGTTTGTCATAATATTGCTAAAATTGAAGAGCATACAGTTGATGGAAAAAAGAAAAAAGTCTGCGTTCATAGAAAAGGTGCGACAAGAAGTTTGGGAAAGGGTGAAAAGGGTGTTCCTGAAATTTACAAAAAAGTCGGTCAGCCCGTCTTAGTTCCGGGTTCGATGGGAACGGCGTCGTACGTCCTCGTCGGAAACGTCAATTCGTCAAAATGGGGATTCTCATCTTCAGTTCACGGCGCAGGGCGCCTAATGAGTCGAATGAACGCGAAACGGACGATTAACGGGGATAAAACAAAGAAGAATCTCCTAAAAAAAGGAATTCTTGTTATGTCAAAGAGTGAGAAATTGGTTTCTGAAGAGTCTCCCGAGGTTTACAAAGACGTCGATGAAGTCGTTAAAATAATGGAAGAATTAAAAATCTCGTCACGAGTCGCAAAGTTAAAGCCCGAGATTGTGATTATTGCTTAAATTATAATCTTTTGATATTCGCCATAATATAATAAAATATATAAAGTTTGAAGATCTTAAAACATTAACAAAATGGCTTATAAAACGGTTGACCATTTTAAGAAAAGGTTCTGTCAAGCAAGTGTTCTAGCGGGGGTTATTGCAGCCCCTTTTACGGGAGGGTTAAGTTTTATTGGTGCAATTGGAATAGGTTTAGCTTCTAAGAAGTATAATTCAGCCCTTCAATCAGAGGATGAATATTTGGATGAAAAAATTTATTATACTAAAAAAGAAGTAATAGATGAATTTCAAAAGGCAAGAGAAAGAGAATTGAGATTACACAAGAGGTTTAAATCAATTGAAGACAATGTAAGAGAAGGGGGGGTTTATGTAGATGATTAGTCGGAGAAGAACTCTACCAGCGATTATAGAAGAGGAGAATTTTTACCCAATATTCACTGAAAGCCCGGACACTATTCTTGCAAAACAAGAATCTCTTGCATATTTAGAAACTTTAAAGGAAAAAATAAAATATGATCATCAAGAGAACGTGGCAAAAATAAAGAATAATCACGAACAAGTTTTGAAAGGAATGCAATATCAGGCAGCAAACAATTATATAAGCGGCCTTAGCAGTTCAGATAGATTGGAGATAGAAAGTGTCGAAACTCTTCCATATGTGTGGGAAGACACAATTTTTAGGTTTAAAACAAAATCTGAGGGAATTACTCTTAGAGTGAGTCTAAGATGAAAATAAGGGAAATTTACAAAAATTTGAAAGAAAAAGCAAAGGATTATTTTGGGCTTTCTGAAAAGTTAACGGAGGAACAATTAAATTATGTTCTTTCAGGAATAAATCAAAACATTTTGGATAAGTACAAGATTGTTTATTCTCCGAATTTTTTAATATTTAATCCCGATGAAAAAGGAACAAGGGTTGAAAATTCTCTTGAAAGAAAGCTAATAAATCACGACTTAAAATTAAAAAGAGACATGC
>Ga0114931_10005090_pt1 | contig 16270 bp, 16 predicted proteins | sample 2SBtaG_FD_89579 | JGI IMG/M metagenome (GOLD analysis project Ga0114931, IMG submission 89579) | Deep subsurface microbial communities from Kolumbo volcano to uncover new lineages of life (NeLLi) - 2SBTROV14_V59a metaG | ecosystem: Environmental > Aquatic > Marine > Volcanic | place: Kolumbo...
TAATCGTCTATCGTGTCCTCATCCGAGAGCCCGGTGAGTGGAGCCCCGGCGTCTCGGCGCCTCAGGATTTCCCAAAACTCCCTCCCACCGAAGCCCGCCACGATTGCGCTCCTCGCCCCCTTCCTCATGTTCCGGGTGTTCCGGATACGCCTCTCCCCGCTCACCCTGGCGTCGTACTCCTCTGTGGACGTCTTTTTTACCAAGTTAAATCCCGCGTCTTCAAACACTGAGCATATCTCACGCAGCAACCCTTCGCGCATAGTAGGAATATTGTACAGGCTAAATCCCCCCCTCGCACCTCCCCCCGCGCCGGCCTCAGTGCCACAACAAGGGTTTAAGTGTTATAATACGCCTAACAAAAACGCCCCCTTAACCCCAATGGAAATTCTGATTTCAGACGAGAAGGCATTTTTTCGCAACACGGAGCTAGGCGCTTTTAGAAGGGCTGCGAAGAGGGCACTTGCCGCCCTTGGGACAGACGACAATGCCGAGCTCTCCATAACGTTTATCGACGACCGCGAGATGCGCGGTCTCAACTCCCAATACAGGAATCTCGATAGAACCACCGACGTGCTCTCCTTCCCGCAGGGGGACGGCGAGGTGGGCGGGGAGGGAGGGGCGGACTCGCCTCTCGACGGGTTGCTGCTTGGGGACGTAGTCATATCCATTGACACTGCCGGACGGAATGCCCGGAGGTACGGCGTCACGCTTAGAAACGAAGTGTTGAGGCTTATCGTGCACGGAACGCTCCATCTCTTGGGCTACGACCACAAACGCCCCGCGGAGAGGGTGGTGATGAGGGCCAAAGAAAAAGAGGTAATGGGTGTAATTACGGGGCGCCGATAGGACTAATGGCTGCGCTACCCTTCAACGGCGGACTGCTCAAGCTCGTCGAGTTCCTTTATCTCTGGCAGGTCATTAAGGCTTGCCAGGCTGAACACCTCCAAAAACTTATCCGTGGTGCCGTAGAGGAGCGGCCTGCCGGGAACCTCTTCCCTTCCCCTGACCTCGATTAGCTCCTTGTCGAGCAGCATACCCAGCACGCCCGAGGAGTCTACGCCTCTAATCCTGTCGACCTCTATCCTGGTGACCGGCTGCTTATAACTGACAATGGCAAGGACCTCAAGCGCGGCGCGGCTCAATTTAAAGGGCTTTGACTGATTGAACCTTAGAATCTCTTCCCTATACTCTGCGGAGGTTCTAAACCGGTATCCCCCGGAAACCTCCTCCAGACGGAACCCCCGGCCGAGCTCCTCCCATTCGGTCTTGAGCTCCGCAAGAGCCTTGGTGAGTTGAGACCTCTTCAAACCGGTAAACACCTTTAGCAGCTCATCGACCGTCACCGGCCTGTCGGAGACGAAGATAATGCTCTCTATGCCCTTTTTAATGCGCTCTTCGCTCAATTTATCCCTCTCATAGCGTTACTTCCATCGCCTCCTCCGTGCACCCTTTTCCAGTTTCCACCCCCTCTCCCCCCCTCGCCCTCACTCGGCGGCGGCCCCTCCTACGTAGAGGAGTTCGATTCTTGAGAACGGCATCTCTTGATAGACCATCACAACGGCGCTCCTTATAAGCTCAAGCACCGCAAGGAATGTGATTACCACTACAAACCTCGTGGGTGTTTGTGTGAAGAGCTCCTCGAAATCTATCCTCCCGCTGCTTCGCAAAGCGAGGTCAATCTCGACGATTTTCTCCTCCAGGCTCATGGGCTCCAAATTAATAGAGAGCGGGGGAACCTGGGACTGCTCTCTCCGCCTCAAGATGTCCTGCACGGCGCCCAAAAGCGCCCACACATCCCTCTTCTCTATCTCTTGAGGAATCGACGACAGGACGGCATCGTCATCCGGGGGGGGTGAGAAAACGTCTCTACCCAGCAGGTCGCAGCGGCTTAGCTCCTCCGAGACGTCCTTATAGCGCTGGTATTCGAGTAGGCGTCTCACGAGCTCTTCCCTGGGGTCCTCAAGCGTCTCGTCGTCTCCGTCCGTCTCTTCCCTGGGCAGGAGCATGCGGGACTTTATAAGCCCAAGCTCCGCGGCCATCACCAGGTACTCCCCGGCCACCTCGATGTTAAGCACCCCCATGAGGTCGAGGTAGCGGACGTACTGATTCGTAATAGGCGCAATGGGTATGTCGTAGATATCCACCTCGCTGGTCTTTATGAGGTGGAGAAGGAGATCGAGGGGGCCTTCAAAGGCGTCAATGCTCACTATGCATGGGTTGTTAGTCGATACCAATTTTAGAGCGTACCTCCTCCATGGTCTCGCGCGCTATCTCCGTAGCCCGCTTGGTTCCCTCTCTTATAACGTCCTCAAGGTAGTCCCTCTTCCGCATAAGCTCTTCGCGCTTCTCCCTTATAGGGGCCAAGGTTTCGAGCAAGGAGGGAAGGAGCAGCTTCTTGCAATCGACGCAGCCAATCCCAGCAGTGCGGCACTTGGCGTCGACGCTCTCTATATCGGCCTCCCCGCTATAGACCTTGTGCAGAAAATAGACCCCGCAAATATCCGGATCCCCCGGGTCGGAGCGCCTCTGGCGCTGAGGGTCGGTATACATGGGCATAATCTTCTTCGTAATCTCCTCGGGGGTGTCGGAGAGGTAGATGGCATTATCGTAGCTCTTGCTCATCTTTCTCCCGTCCGTGCCCAGTATGCGGGGTGATTTCGTAAGCAGGGGCTCGGGCTCAGGGAACACCTCGCCGTAGTAGTTATTGAACCTTCTCACTATCTCGCGTGTAAGCTCAATGTGGGGGACCTGATCCTCGCCCACGGGGACGGTCGTAGCGCGGTAGATAATGATGTCCGCCGTCTGGAGCACCGGGTAGCCGAGGAAGCCGTAAGTTGACAAATCCCTATCCTTTAACTGCGCGCGCATCTCTTTATAGCTCGGCACACGCTCCAGCCACCCAAGCGGGGTTATCATCGCGAGCAGCAACGCGAGCTCCGCGTGCTCCTTCACGAGCGACTGGCGGAATATGACGGATTTCTCCGGGTCTATGCCGCTTGCAATCCAATCCGCGAGCATCTCATAAATGGATTCCCGCACATTCGAGGGGTCTTGATAGTTCGTGGTAAGGGCGTGCCAATCGGCGATAAAGTAGAAGCATTCGTGCTCCTTTTGAAGCTCCCGCCAGTTCCTAAGCGCCCCCTCAAGGTGGCCGATGTGGAGCTTCCCCGTCGGACGCATACCACTTAACACCCTATTTTTCATCTGAGAACGACCCTCCGAGTTCACTAGATTCTAGACCCGGTAATTATGCCGATGATGAGCGATATGGGGTACCATAGGACGGTGTTGAATACCTGCCCTCCGAAGAAGAACAGCCCGAACAGTATCATCACCCCATAGGGCTCAATCTTGCTGTAGGCGATTGCCTTGTTCTGAGGGAGCAGCCCGTAGACGATCCTCGACCCGTCGAGCGGCGGAAGGGGAATCATATTAAAGACGGCAAGGGCCACGTTTATAACTATTGAGAGCCTCAACAACTGAAGCATGATTAGCGTTAGAGGCGCGGTATTGGAGCTAAAATCGGGATGCCACGACCTTAACACGACCCCAGCGGCCAAGGCCATAAGCAGGTTCGATGCGGGGCCGGCAAGGGCTATCAGCATCATGTCCCTCTGGGGGTCTTTCAAGTTCCTCGCATTTATGGGTACGGGCTTTGCCCACCCGAACCCCACTAGGAATATCAAGATGGTGCCTATTATGTCCAGGTGTGCGAGCGGGTTCAGGGTCAGCCTCCCTTGGAGGCGCGCGGTGTTGTCCCCGAGCCTGTCCGCTACGAGCCCGTGAGAGTACTCGTGCACGGTGAGCGCAAGGAGCGCTACGGGGATGAGGAGCAGGATTCTCTGAATATCGAAGTGTGGCATCTATATGAATACCTCAATTTCTGGGATGATGTTTTCTATGGGCCTCTTTGAGCTCTTTGTGAGTAAGGTGGGTGTATATCTGAGTGGTGGCTATGTCCGAGTGGCCCAGGAGGAGTTGTATGGTCCTCAGGTCAGCGCCCCCCTTAAGCAGATGGGTTGCGAAGGAGTGCCTTAGGGTGTGGGGAGAGATGTCCCCCATTATGCCCGCCTTAAGCGCGTAGCCCTTCAGGAGCTTCCAAAACCCTTGGCGCGTCATGTTCTTCCCAAGGCGGGTTACGAATAGAAATTCGCTCTCCCTCGTGCCGCCGCCCCCTTTGAGACTGAGCAGCTCCGGCCTCGAGACGGAGAGATAACGCTCCAGCTTGCGGCGCGCTTCGCCCCCAAAGGGGACGACCCTCTCTTTCTCGCCCTTGCCCATAACGATGATGTATCCGATATCGAAGTTCAGTCCCGCGAGCCTTAAGTTAACGAGTTCCGAGACCCTGATGCCCGTTCCGTAGAGAAGCTCGAACATCGCCCCGTCCCTGATTCCCGCCGCCGTCGAGTCCTTAGGACACTCTATGAGCGCCTCGATATCTTCGAGCGCAAGAGCCTTTGGGAGCACTTGAGACTGTTTAGGAATTCTCACCATGAACGTGGGGTCGGTTGCGACTATCTTCTCTCCCATTAGATAACTGAAAAACTGCCTTATCGAGACCAGAGCCCTCGCGGCGGAGCGCGCCTTTAGCCCCTCGGTTCTAATATATCTAAGGTAATCCACAATGTGCTCGCGCCTCACGTCGTCCATCCCCCCCACATTCTGATTATTCAGCCAAGCAATGAACCTGGACAAATCCCTTTGGTAGGCTCGTATGGTGTTCGAGGTGCGCCCCTTGATGACGGACAGATAGGAGAGAAAGGAATCCAGGTGCATATTGTGACCACGGTTTACGCTACGGTGGAGACCCACACTTCATATTGTAAAAGAAAAGTGGGAATAATCAAATGTTTTAAGAGTAGTTACAGCCTAAAGTTAGAATCTACCTGATAGTTAGAAAGCAAAACCGGGCCGGCTCAGGCGGAAACCCATCCGGTATTCGGACTCTACACCGCGCGCTACGTCCCTACCTCCCAAGACGAGAGGTACTTCACTTGCTCCTCTGTTAGTTCGTCAATATTGACGCCCAAGGAGCTCAGTTTTATCCTTGAAATTGATTTGTCGATATCCTCCGGCACGTCGTAGACCTTCTTCTCAAGGCTCTCCGCGTTCCTTACCACGTACTCGGCGCACAGGGCTTGGTTGGCGAAGCTCATATCCATCACGCTCGAAGGGTGCCCCTCCGCGACGGCGAGGTTTACGAGCCTACCCTCGGCGAGGATATTTATCCTCCTGCCGTCCTCTAGGGTATATTCCTCCACGAACTCCCTCACGTTGCGTTTTTGCTCTGCAATGGTGCTGAGCCCCTCGAGATCGAGCTCCACGTTGAAATGGCCGGAGTTGCAGACCATCGCACCATCACTCATGAGAGCGAAATGCTCCTTCCTGATTACGTGAATGTTCCCCGTCACGGTGCAAAAGAAATGACCAATCCGCGCGGCTTGCTCCATCGGCATAACCCTGAACCCGTCCATCACGGCTTCGAGCGCCTTGAGCGGGTCGACCTCGGTGACTATTACGTTCGCCCCCATCGCCCTTGCGCGCATCGAAACCCCCTTGCCGCACCACCCGTAACCCACCACAACGAAGTTCGTCCCGGCGATAAGCCTGTTCGTAGCCCTTATGATTCCGTCGAGCGTGCTCTGTCCCGTGCCGTAGCGGTTGTCGAAGAAGTGTTTCGTATCCGCGTCGTTCACAGCTATGACCGGGTACTTCAGCACGCCGCTCTCGGCCATGCTCCTCAGCCTTATCACGCCTGTAGTGGTCTCCTCAGTACCCCCCAGGACGTGCTCAAGGAGGTCTGTCCTATCCTTATGCAGGGTGGAAACCAGGTCAGCTCCGTCGTCCATCGTTATGTGGGGCTTGGCGTCGAGTGAGCTGTTTATGTGGGCGTAGTAGGTGTTGGTATCCTCGCCCGTTATAGCAAAGACCGAGATCTCGTGGTCCTTGACCAGGTGAGCGGTAACGTCGTCCTGTGTGCTGAGGGGATTAGAGGCGCATAGGGCCACGTCCGCTCCCCCCGCCTTTAGCGTGATAGCGAGGTTCGCAGTCTCGGTAGTTACGTGGAGGCACGCCGCAATCCTCGTGCCCTCAAGGGGCCTTTCCTTCTCAAATCTCTGCTTAATCTGCGCTAGAACCGGCATCTCCTGGGCGGCCCATTCGACCCTCAGCTTGCCCCCGGCAGCCAGTGAAAGATCCTTTACGTCATAGTCCATGGTTATAACCTCCAATGTAAAACCGTAGCGTAATCCTCAAGCGTAATCCTCAAATGTAAGTGATTTGAAAGAATGGTATCAGCGGTAGTTAAATCCCTTATCGTCCCCTTTTATCGCCCCCTTATATCGTCCCCCCCCTGCATCACATTCCCAAGGGGTGCTCACACCAGCGCCTTTTTCAGCTCCTCGATCTTATCCGTTTTCTCCCACGTGTACTCCTCGAAGGAATGCCCGAAATGGCCATAGGCGGCGGTCGACTTATATATCGGCCTAAGCAAATCGAGGGTCTTTATTATGCTGGAGGGCCTCAGATCGAATACCTCTCTTACAGCCCTAGAGATGTGGGTATCAAGTGAAGCGCCGGTGCCGAACGTGTCGACGTGAACGGAAACGGGCTCTGCTATGCCGATTGCGTAAGCCAGCTGAATCTCGCACTTCTTGGCAATCCCGGCGGCGACAACGTTCTTGGCGACGTAGCGCGCCATGTACGAAGCGCTCCTATCCACCTTTGTGGGGTCCTTCCCAGAGAAGGCGCCCCCACCATGGCGCGACCAGCCACCGTAGGTGTCTATAATAATCTTCCTCCCCGTGAGACCCGTATCCCCATCCGGGCCGCCTATGACGAACCTGCCCGTCGGGTTGATGTAAATGTTCGTGGTTCCGTTTAGATATTCCGCAGGAATGACGGGACGCACGACTTCCTCCATAATGCCTTCATGAAGGGTGTCCGTGTGAACGTCGGGGGTGTGCTGGGAGGAAACTACGATGGCGTCGATGCCTACCGGAACATCATCCTCGTACTTGACTGTAACCTGCGTCTTCCCATCCGGCCTCAAGAAGGGGAGGGTGCCGTTCTTCCTCACCTCAGTGAGCCTGAGAGCGAGCTTATGGGCGTACATAATGGGGGTCGGCATCAGCTCCGGCGTCTCATCTATGGCGTAGCCGAACATGAGTCCTTGATCCCACGCCCCCTGCTCCTTGTCCTCCGTCTCGTCCACACCCATGGCAATGTCCTGGGACTGCCGGTGAACCGCCACCATAACACCGCACGTAGACCCGTCGAAGCCCATCGAGCTGTCCGTGTAACCTATCTCCCATACGGTGTTGCGCACAACCTCGGCTATGTCAACGCTCGCCTTCGAGGTTATCTCGCCCGCAACAAAGACCAGCCCGGTCGTGAGCATAGTCTCGCAGGCGACCCTGGATAGAGGGTCTTGAGCCAGCATAGCGTCCAAGACGGCGTCGGATATCTGATCCGCCATTTTATCGGGGTGGCCTTCCGTAACCGATTCGGAAGTGAATATCATATTTTTCGTTTTGCTCATAAAATTTCTTCTCCAACTCTATTACCCAAAGCGAAAAGAATATATACTTTAGGCTCTTAAAGTCAAGCAGATACCAGCACTTCGCCCGGCGCGGGAACACAAATTCCATTCACGCCGTTTCTCCTCCACCCGTCCCGCTGCCATTCCACCGATTTCTCATAAGACGGGTAAGATGTATAGACTAGAACTATTTGCTATTATGGGCGATATATCTTAAATAATCCCAAACATTAGGGAAACACCGCCATGTCGGATGCCACACTTTCCAGATCCATAGCCCTTGGGGTGCTTAACAGGGTCTTGTTCCAGGGCGCCTACCCCGACCTCGCCCTCGACACCGCCTTTGCGAGAAATTCTCAACTCTCGCCCAGGGACAGGAGACTCATACACCAAATCGTATTGGGCGTGCTTCGATGGCTCCATAGAATCGACTACGTAATAGACCGTTTCGTCGACCGAAAGGTGAAGAACAAGACGGTGCTGAACATCTTAAGAATGGGGGCTTACCAAATCCTTTTCTTGGACGGCATCGCAGACTACGCGGCGGTGAATGAAACCGTAAACATCGCCAACCTAAAACTCGGCTGGAAGATATCGGGTTTTGTAAACGCTACGCTTCGAGAGATTTCAAGGGAAAAGGACTCCATCGAATACCCAGGGGTTGAGCAGAACCCCACCAGGTATATCGAGATTGTCAATTCCTATCCTAGATGGCTCAGTGAAAAGTGGACAAACGCCTACGGCACAGAGTATACGCTGAGCCTAACCGAGACCCTAAACAGGATTCCACACACTTGCGGGAGGGTAAACCGGCTCAGAGCGACACGGGGCGAGATTATCCAAGCATTGAAAACAAAGGAGATAGAAGCGCAGAAAGCGGAGTACAGCGAGGACGGCATAGTTTTCACCAACGGGGTCAATCCCTCCCTGCTGCAGGAGCACAAAGAAGGCCTCCTTTCGATTCAGGACGAGGGCGCCCAGCTCTGCACCCTTCTCTTGAATCCCAGGCCGGGCGAAAGGGTGCTCGACGCGTGCAGCGCCCCGGGGGGAAAGACTACCTATCTCGGCGAGTTGATGGAGAACACGGGAGAAATAGTGGCCACGGACATCAATCCGGCGAGGCTTAAGATGGTAAATCAGCAGTCCAGCAGAGTCGGCCTCAACATCGTCTCCACCGCTATTGGGGACGCATCGGGAGAGGACTATGAAACCCTCTTCTCTGAGGAGTTCGATAGGGTTCTCATCGACGCGCCGTGCTCCGGTCTTGGAACCATCAGGAGAAATCCCGACGTGAAGTGGACGAAGTCCCCTCGCATGTTGAGCACACTCTCCAATATTCAGTATCGGATAATGGATCAATGCTCGAAATTGGTGAGGAAAGGCGGTATAATGCTCTTCGTCGTATGCACGTTTATGCCGGAGGAGAACGAAGTGCTGTGCTCCAGATTCCTTGGGAACAATACCAATTTCGAGATTGCCACAGAGCTTGAAGACGGCGCTAAACACCTCGGGGAGTTTTTTGACGACAGGGGGTATTTTATAACCGACCCGGTAAGGCACGGCACGGACGGATTCTTCGCTCTAAGATTGAGGAGGACGGTATAACAGACTATCATGAATAAGCTCATTGCCCCGTCAATTCTTTCCGCAGACTTTACAGTCCTAGGCGACGAGGTGCGCGCAGTACAGCGTGCGGGGGCGGATTGGATTCACGTCGACGTGATGGACGGCCATTTCGTACCCAATCTCACTATTGGACTGCCGGTGGTAAAATCCCTGCAAGCCATATCCCCCCCTCCCATGGACATCCATCTCATGATCTCGAACCCGGAGTGGTTCGTCGAGTCATTCATCGATGCAGGCGGGGAGCACGTAAAGTGTATTACAGTGCAGGTGGAAAGCTGCGGCCTTATCCTGAATACCCTGCGCCTCATCCAGTCCAGGGGCGTAATGGCGGGGGTCGCGGTAAACCCCACAACTCCGCTCTCCCGGGTAGAGGAGTTGTTGCCGTACGCAGACCTCATAACCGTAATGACCGTAGAGCCGGGGTTCGCCGAGCAGAAGTTCATCCCCTCCATGCTGCCCAAGATAGAACGGATCCGCCGCATGATAGATAGATCCGAGTTCTCCCCGCTGATAGAGGTGGACGGAGGGATAAAGCTTGATAACATCACTCGCGTTGCAGAGGCCGGGGCGGATGTATTCGTATCGGGCTCAGGGATTTTCAAGACACTAAACTACAGCGAGACGATTGATAATATGAGGGAGGCGGTGAGAAGCGCCGAAAAGGCCGCAGTGGGTTAGCACCTAAACCGTATTCTTTGGGGATTTACACTGCACGCGCGCTCTCTATACCGTCGCATTTGCCAATTGAGCTGCCCATTGATTCCGCCATATAATCGCATTATTTATCACATCCTTAATATCGAATACAGTGCAAGGGGCTCTTTGGGCAAGACATTAGCCTGAGAGGGCTGAATCCATAGGTAGTAGCACCGTATCAACCGCGTACTCCTATGAGATGAACGATCCTCATGAATGAAGACCGCTCTTATGTAAGGGAAATTGAAAGGTATTTTCTCACTGCAATAGGCCGTGGGGTGATGCTGTCGTCAAAGGATTACGAGCTCATTCAGAGCTGGAAACGGAGGGGCGTGCCGAGAGAGGTGCTGCTGAGGGGGATTCAGAGGGCGCTTGACGACTACAAAAGGCGCACCGAGGGCATGGTGGGGGGGACAACAGGAGGGGGAGGAATGGAAAGAGGGGAAGCAAAGGGGACGGGCGCTATAAAGGGGGGGGGCAAGAGCCTATACTATTTCTCCGAGCCCATTGAGAACGAGATTAAAAGCTACGTCATGAGGTCAGCAGTTTCCCAACCCAACGCGGAGGATAGGGGGGAGAGACTCGTTGAAGAGATAACCGAAAGGCTCGCCGGGATTATTGCATCCGAGCAAAACCCCGATTTACGGGGACGGTACTCCGAGATTAGAGATAGGGTGTTGGAATATCATGGGCTGGACGATGATATCGTCTACCGCAGAGTTGAAGAGTTGCAGCAATCCCTTTACGATGAATTGTTTGAGTCCCTGAATGAGGCAGAGAGAGAGTCCATTCTCGAGGAAGCACGTTCTATGATACACATGGGGGGAAAGTATATGACGCCCGAGGCGTACGAGCAAAGCCTGCTTCTCTACAGAAACCAGGTCATTGGGCAAAGGCTCAAAATCAAAAAGCTCATAGCGGAGTAGAAGAGAATTCACATGGCGAAACAGGCCTCAGCCAGGCACAAATGGTGTGAGAAATGCAGACACAAGGGTTGGGTCACCGCAACGAACGGCGTCTTGAGCCACGTGGAGCTCTGCGAATGCGTAAACCACTGGCCCATGTGCGGCGGCTTCGGGCTTGACAGGTACGAAAACGAAGCGGGCTACGCGTACGCCGCTCCGTGCAAGACGTGCGGAAATATTAGAAGAAACATAAAGCTCTACAACTTCGCCGGCATACCCGCCAAGTACTCAAACGTCTTACAGGTCGACTCGTTCCAGCCAAAGGGGCGCTCGCTCCAGCACGCCTTGAGCTACGTGAAGCAGTTTGTAAAGAACTACCCCAATAAGCGGGGCTTCCTGCTCATGGGAGGCGCGGGCGTGGGGAAGACCCACCTTGCGGTGGGCGCCGTCTCGGAGCTTACGCTCGAAAGGGGGGTTGGGTGCGTCTTTAAGGATTTCTTCTACCTCCTCTCAGAGCTTAAGGAGGCATACACGCAAGGGGGGAGCGAAAACGCCGTAATCGCGCCCCTTATCAACGCGGAGGTACTCGTCATAGACGAGCTGGGAAAGGGGAGGAGCAGCGAGTGGGAGCTGAACATACTCGACCAGCTAATCTCTAAAAGATATAACGCATCGAAGGTCACGCTTATCACAACAAACTTCGTATCCTCAGAACACGAGGAGGTCGAAGGCGGCAACGTGCTCGAAGAGCGGGTAGGGGAGCGCATAGCCTCAAGGCTCCATGAGATGTGCGAGTTTCTCGTGCTTAAGGGGCAAGACCACAGGCGCGGAAAGGGTTAAGGGGGGAGGGGGGGCGCAGGGGAGGGGAGCGGCCTAGAACTTCCAGTATTTCGAGTGGATGGACTTCACATGGGCTATCACGTCGTCTGCTCGCGTGTGGGCGTCGAGCTCTCCAAAATCGGTCTTTGTAACCTCAAAAAGCTCGTCGAAAACGGCCTTGGTCGACAGCCAAAGCCCGTCGAGATTGTACCCCCCTTCCAAAACGAAGATAATCTTCCCCCCGCAGTACTCCTCGGCCTTCTCCTTTAAGAACCTCGCCTGCTGAGCGTAACCCTGAGAGGTTACTTTCATCCCGCCCAGCGGGTCGTCGACGTATGTGTCGAACCCCGCGGAGACCAACACCATCTCAGGGCAGTACTGATCTATCACCGGGGTCAATATCTCGTTGAATATCTTAATGTACTCGGCGTCTCCCATGTTCGGGGTGAGGGGGACGTTTATCGTGTGCCCCTCGCCCTTCTCGACCCCCACCTCCGCGGCGTCCCCGGTGCCTGGGTAGTAGGGGAATTGGTGGGTGGAGAAGTAAAGCACTTCCCTCATATTGCTGAAGAGATGCTGTGTGCCGTTACCGTGATGGAGGTCCCAATCGACTATCAATATGCGCTTTATATCGTAGTTTCTAATCGCGTATACCGCGCCGAGGGCGACGTTATTGAAGAGGCAGAAGCCCATGGCCCGGTCGCTCTCGGCGTGATGCCCGGGGGGTCTTATCAGAGGAAATGCTATATCTAATTCACCCGCCATCACGCGGTCAACCGCCTCAAGAACAGCCCCTGCCGCCCTCCGCGCGGCGTCGAACGATACGGGGCACGTTGTAGTATCCGCGTCCAAAAACACCCGCGGCTTTCCCCTCGTCGCCTCTATCTTGTAGTAATAGCCCGGCTGATGGACGAGCGTAATCTCTTCCTTGGTCGCGTCCCTAGGGGGAATCTTTATGAGCTTATCGAATATGCCGTGCTCTTGAAGCGAGTCGACCATAGCAATGATTCTCTCCGGGGACTCGGGATGACCCGGGCCATTATCGTGGTCGACGGAGAGCTTGTCCAAAAAGGCGCTTATTCTCTTCATTCTTTGATACTCCAACCCCTGAATCTATACGCCTTAGAACACGCCGCGGGCGTATTCTATCATAAGCCTACTCATCGCACAATTCAGCCTTAAGAACAGGCCTCACGGTACCGACGAGATAGATGGAGCCCGCTATGCAAAGCGGCGCACGATAGGCAAGCGCGGTCTTAAGCCCCAATTTCCAATCGCCCGCAACCTCTACGTCGTCGTAGAGCCCGCGCGCTATGTGTGCGAGTTTGCTCGCGGGAAGCACGGGCGAGGAGTCCACATCCGTTATTATCAGCCCGCTCGCAACACCCCTTAGCGCGCTTAAAATGCCCCTCTGATCTTTCTCCTTCGAGATGGAAAGCAAAAAGGAGAATCTCTCGTTCGGATAGATAGTGCGAAGGGAGTCCGCAAGCGCCGCGGCGCCCGCGGGGTTGTGAGCCGCATCGAGGACTATGGGTGGGGCGTCGCTCAATATCTCCATCCTCCCCTCCCACCGGGTCTTGAGAAGACCCGCCCTAAGCGCGTCCTCTCCCACCCTGACTCCGACCCTACGGGAGCTCAGGATTTCGAGCGCTGCGATTGCCGTCGCCGCGTTCTCTAGTTGATAGCAGCCGCGGAGCCCGAATTTGATGTTTTCGAGTCTCCAGCCAGCCCCTTTATATGAGAAATTCGAGGTATCGTTTCCATTGACGGAAAAATGCTCCCCCGCGGCAATGAGAGGAGCGCTGAGACCGCGCGCCCTTTTCGATATTACCCCGAGCGCCTCCCCTCGGGCACCGGTGACTACCGGCACGCCCGGCTTGATAATCCCGGCCTTCTCCCACGCTATGGCCGGGACACTGTCCCCGAGAAATCTTCTATGATCGATGGTTACGTTCGTTATCACGGACACCAAAGGCTCAATCAAATTCGTTGCGTCCCATCTGCCTCCCATCCCGACTTCCAGCACCGCAAACTCTACGCGGCGTCGCTCGAAATGGGTAAACGCCGCTACGGTCAAGGCCTCAAAATAGGTGGTCTCCACGCCTTTTGACTCGCATACCCCTTTCACATCCAACGCTATACTCGACAGCTCTTCGGACGCTATATTCTCCCCATCAACCCTGATTCGCTCCGTTACATCACTGAGGTGAGGAGATGTGTACAGTCCGGTTCTGTATCCCGCCTCTCTGAGCACGGAACTCACCGCCGAAGCTACCGACCCCTTCCCATTAGTACCCCCTATGAGAATCGTCCTTAAGCCCCTCTGGGGATTCCCCAGATATGAGAGAAGCTCCTCGATTCTTTCCAGCCCGGGCCGTATTGTCGAGTATCCGAGAGAGGTAAGGTATTTCAATCCATCCATAAGCAAATCCACTCATACGAGCCGCATACAAGCATATCATACTAAAGATATACCTATTGACAAAACGATAATAATTACCAAATGGTATAATTTACTTGATTTTTTCTTCAAAAGTGATAAATTGATAATAGATATCAATTAGTGGAGCCATATCAATGCTAGTCAAGAGAAAACTTATCTCAAAGCAAGAAAGAAAATTGGTTCTTAGGAAATACCTCGCAACGAAGCGCCTTAAAACCACGAAGCAGCGCGAGATAATCTTTGAGGAATTTTTCAACCACACCGAGGATCACGCCACAGTAGAAGAGCTTTACGAAAGGATTAAGGCACGTAATCCCAACATTGGGTTTGCCACTATTTATCGCACGATGAAGCTCTTTAAAGAGTGCGGTCTAGCCTTTGAAAGGCATTTCGGTGAGGGCAAAACGCGTTACGAGCCGGTGAATTTCACGGGGGAGCACCACGACCACATCATCTGCCAAGACTGCAAAAAGATAATCTGCTTCAACGATCCTAGCATAGAAGCGCTTCTATCGAAAATCGCCTCTGCCAATAACCTTCAGATTACCAACTACAGGCTTGAGCTATACGGTCAGTGCGACTCTTCATGCGAGGAAAGCAACACGGAGGGTAGGGGGAGGTAACACGACGGGGGGGAGCATTTGCAGGAGTTCGCAGGAATCAACGGCGGAACGTCAGCGCCATTTTACCGACTATCTCATAGTTATAATAAAGCACAAAGAACACCGTAGGCGGTGGGCGGCGGCATCATCTGCAGAGTTCTATCATGTCCCTTACCGCTATTTCCAACCCCACGAACACACTCCGCGACACTATGCTGTGCCCTATGTTGAGCTCTTCAAGCCCGTCGAGTTCCGCCACATTAGAAACGTTTTGATAGTTTAGCCCGTGTCCTGCCGAGACCCTCAACCCCCGTGAAAGGGCGTGCTCCACCGCCCTCCTGATTGAGGCAAGCTCCTTTGCCTCTTCCTTTATCGTAGACGAAAGAGCGTATGCGCCCGTGTGAATCTCCACCATATCGGCCCCGGCCTTCTTGGCGGCGGTTATCTGGCCCGCATCCGGATCCACGAAAAGGCTCACCAATATCCCCGCGCCCCTAACCCTTTTTATTACGCCCCTGACTTGCTCCTCATGGGAAAGAACGTCGAGTCCGCCCTCCGTAGTGACCTCCTCTCTCTTCTCAGGGACGAGCGTTATCATATCCGGCTTAACCTCAAGCGCGATGCCGGCCATCTCATCCGTAGGCGCCATCTCCATATTGAGTTTTATCGCGACCACCTGCCTTAAGAGCCTGAGGTCCCTGTCCTGAATGTGCCGCCTATCCTCCCTAAGATGAACTACGATACCATCGGCCCCGGCAAGCTCTACCAGGATTGCCGCGTGCACAGGGTCGGGCTCCTGACCCTTCCTCGCCTCTCTCAAGGTCGCAATGTGGTCTATGTTTACGTTTAATCTGGGCATTAACGCCCCTCTCCTATCTCGTTCTCGATTAATCCGGCAATCTCTTGCGATATGTCATTCACGAGCCCCTCGTCCTCTCCCTCCACCATAACCCTGAGAACGGGCTCCGTCCCGGAGTACCTGAGGTTTATCCTGCCATTTCCCTTTAGGCGCCCGTTTGACGAGGAGAGCAGGCCGGCGAGGCCCGAAATGCCGTCAAACGGAACCTTCTCTCTCACCCCAACGCTCGTGAGCACCTGCGGGTAAAGGTCGATGACTCTCCCCAACTCGCTCAACCCCTTGTCCTTGCGCCTCATAACGCTCAGAACCTGAAGCGCCGTTAACGTGCCGTCCCCCGTGGTGGTGTGGTCCAAGAAAATCATGTGACCCGATTTCTCCCCGCCGAAGTTATAGCCGTTGGCGCGCATCTCTTCGACTACGTACCTGTCGCCTACGTCAGTCCTGACGAGCCGGCATCCCAATTCGCTCAAGTAGTTTTCTAAAGCCATATTGCTCATAACGGTGGCTACCACCGTATTCTTTCTCAAGGCGCCGCTCTCGTGCAAATCGCTCGCGCAAAGGGCGATTATCTTGTCCCCATCGACAATCTCCCCCCGCTCGTCGCAAAATATCACCCTGTCGGCGTCCCCGTCCAGCGCCACCCCAACGTCCGCCTTGGAGCTTACGACTTTGTCCCTAAGCACCTCAGGGCTGAGCGCTCCGCAACCGAGATTGATGTTCTTCCCGTCAGGGGTCGTGCCTATTCTAACCACCTCCGCGCCGAGCTCCTCGAAAATAATA
>Ga0114931_10005092_pt1 | contig 16265 bp, 15 predicted proteins | sample 2SBtaG_FD_89579 | JGI IMG/M metagenome (GOLD analysis project Ga0114931, IMG submission 89579) | Deep subsurface microbial communities from Kolumbo volcano to uncover new lineages of life (NeLLi) - 2SBTROV14_V59a metaG | ecosystem: Environmental > Aquatic > Marine > Volcanic | place: Kolumbo...
AAACCCCTTTCCGTCCCCCGGCCTGATAAAGGGGCTGGCGGAATTGGGGGGGCAAGTGCCCGGAAAAGCGCGCGCTTTGCCGCCCGTGCACCTTTGGGATCCACCCTTTTGCGGGGATCTCGATATGGTTATCCGGCGGAGCGGCGTGTGGGAGTATGGGGGCAGCCCGATCACGCGCAAAGCCATGGTGCGGTTGTTCTCTTCGGTGTTGCGGCGTGACGGCGATGACCGTTTTTATCTGGTGACCCCGGTCGAAAAGTGCGGGATCATCGTTGAGGATGTGCCGTTTTTGGCGGTTGAAATGCACGCCAGCGGCACCGGCGCCGACCAGAGCCTGACTTTCCGGACGCAGGTTGATGATCTGGTCACGGCGGATGCGGCGCATCCAATTCGCGTGGATATCGACGCGCAAACGAATGCTCCGGCGCCATATGTTCTTGTGCGCGGACGCCTGGAAGCACTCATTCACAGGCCTGTATTTTATGAAATGGTGGATCTGGGCGTGGAAAATAAAGTGGACGGGGAGAATTTATTCGGCGTATGGAGTGGCGGCGTGTTCTGGCCGTTTGGCCGGATGGAAGATCTGGGATAACGATCATATCTCACTCAGGTTAAGTGCTGTTCATGAAAGATTTGCGACGCAAGTTGAAAAAAAAACTGCATCAGCGGCCCGTGCCGGAAGCCTGTCGAGGTGATTATGATCTCAATCCCGACTGGGCGCCGCACACACAAGCTGCAGCAGTCCTGACACCGGCGGCGGTTCTGGTGCCGCTCATCGAACGCGCGCACGGCGTGACCATGCTGCTGACCCAGCGCACCCACGAGATGCCAACCCATGCCGGTCAGATCAGTTTTCCCGGCGGGCGGGTTCAGGCAGACGACAAAACCCAGATAGACGCTGCTTTGCGCGAAGCGGAAGAAGAAGTGGGCATTTCACCCGGGGATGTCACCATTGCCGGGTATCTTGATTTTTATGAAACCCGTACCCGCTATCGCATTTTGCCGGTGGTGGGCATTGTCAGCCCGGATGTGACGCTAAAAATCGATCCGCGCGAGGTTATCATGTGTTTGAGGCGCCATTGTCCTTTTTGATGGACCCGGCGCATCACCAGAAAAAATCAGCCGAATGGCAAGGTGCTCTGCGTCATTATTACGCCATGCCGTACAGGCAGCATCACATCTGGGGCGCCACAGCCGGCATGATCATGTCTCTTTATGAAAGGCTTTATGCATCATGATTCGCAGTGTGCTTTGGCCACTTTTTCTGGTGGCTCTGCCCTTTCTTCTCTATTGGAGTTATCTCACATTTGCCGCCCGCATGCGTGCGGAGCACGGCGGATCCTGGAATGAGGCGCCGCTGATCTGGCTGCTGGGCGCGGGCGTGACGCTGATGTTGCTGGGTCTGTTTGTCTTTGGAGACAAACAGGGCAGCAGCCCGGGCAGCGTATACATCCCCGCCCATGAGGAAAACGGCGTAGTTATTCCTGGAAAAATCCTGCCCCCTCCGGGTGAGAAGTAAATTTATTCCGCTAACTGATAAAAAGTAATGACGCCTTTGTCCGGCATGGGGAAGGTTAATGACGCGCCTGGGGTGATGGAGACGGGTTCATACTCTTTCTTGCCTGCTTTGTCGGTGGTGGCGCGCACTCCATAGCGGCCTGAAGGCATGCCCTTGATGACGAGGTCAGTGGCTTGCGTCGTCCGGACAATGACGATGTGGCTGCCGTCAGGGTTTTTGAACGCCACGGGACCGGCGAAAGCTGAATCCGTTATGGCACCAATCCGCACCGCGCCCATACGCACAAAGTGAAAATATTGCGCCAGACGTCTGGCCTTGGGAGTCATGCGCAGCACCGGATGTTCGGGATCGCTGAGATCGGCAGTGTAATAATAACCGTTCTTCTTCCCCCGATTGGTGGCGATGGCCCATTGCTGCCAGGCGGAGACCTGGCCATCCACCAGATCATGATAAAGCTCATCCACGCCGCCGAAGACCAATTCCAGCATAGCGGAACGGATATGACGTTTGCGCACCCTGCTTGCGATGCCGGGCAGCAGGCTATTGGATTTCCAGTTGTCATAACGATGATAAGAAAGCGTCGTGAGAATGTCTTTCATGCCCTTGACCCTGATCATCTTGTCGAAATAGGGCGCAGCGTTTCTGGTGTAGGATGTGGAAGGGGCGATGACATCGGGAAAATACCCGGCAGCGTTCAGCCTTTTGACAGCCGCCACCGCCCCCCGGCCGATCTCGCGGCCCCGCCAGGTGTTGGTGTTGTCCGGCTCAAGGATGACCTCCAGCGCGTCGGGCGTCAGCCCATATTTATCTTTCATGTGTTTGAAAGCAGCAAAAATCAATTCGGCATATTCATCCCGGTCTTTGGCATGTTTTAGAGTACCCTGCAGCTCACCCCAACGGAAATCGACATAACAAAGATTGATGTAAAGTTTTTCCCCGTTGGCCTGCAGCCGCTCCAGCATGGGGAGAAGTATGTTTTCAATCTCAAAATCAAGTTCGGCAAACTGAAAGCCGGATGGGTTGATGACATGCGGGTCGTCATTGTCGTTAATTTTTTCGTAATAATGAGATTCCAGATCCTTGTAGGAAATTTCCCCGTTTTGAAATTGCGCCCAGTAATTCACGGGATTTTCCGCGCCGCTTCTGATCTCAATTCTGATTCGATTGACGCCCATTTCATTAATGAGGCGATCGAATATCTCGTCCTGCAGGGGGCGCCATGAATCGTCAAAGCGATTGCTATCCTTGTTACCCTCCCACAGATGCGCCGATACTTCCCAGCCGGTCATGGTCTGAAATGTCCTTGACGGATCGATCTCGATCACGGCGCTTGAGCTTTGCGCGAAGGTCAGCGTACCGGCCAGAAAACTGCACCCAATCACGAAGACAATTGAGGCGGGGGAGGCAGCGTACCATTTTTTCATGGAATATCCCTCTTTCTCACATGCGAATGGTCAATTATCGGCGTGTTCAAAATATGACAACAAGCTTCAAAGGAGGTTAAGGTGCCGCGCACATTTGTGACCGATTCTACATTTAAAAAGGGGCGTTCAGCGGAGTCATGGAAATCTGGCAAGCGCTTCTTCTGGCGGCGGTCGGCTGCTTTGCGGGTTTTATAAATGTCCTGTCGGGCGGCGGCTCGCTCCTGACCATTCCGGTCATGCTGATGTTGGGCATTCCTGGGCCCGTCGCCAACGGCACCAATCGGCTTGCCATACTCGCACAGAATGTCACGGCCGTCAGAACGTTCTTTAACCATGGGTTTTCAGATTTCCGGCTGAGCTTGTCGCTTGCCGCCGCGGCCATGCCGGGGGCCGTCTTGGGCGCTTTTCTGGGCACGCGCGTAGGAGGCGAAATGTTTGACCGTCTTGTCGCTTTCGTCATGATTGCGGTGATGCTGTTAATGGCAACCAGAAAATCCGGCGATGGCTCTGCTGTTCCTATTGGTGCGCGGGAACTCACGCGCAAAAGGATGATTTGGGGACATGTCTGCATGGCGGGCGCCGGATTCTGGGGGGGGTTTATCCAGATGGGTGTCGGTTTTGTTCTCATGCCGATTCTCCACCGCGTGATGGGACTCGATCTTGTGCGCGTCAACATGCACAAGGTCTTCATCATACTTATCTACACGTTGGCCGCCTTGGCGATCTTCGCTTGGAAAGTTGAAATCCTCTGGTTTATGGGGATTTCTCTGGCGGTTGGCAATTCTATTGGCGGCTGGCTTGGTGTACATGTTTCAGTCAAACGCGGCGAAGGCGTGATCCGTATCATTTTCAACACCATCCTTTTTGCTTTCATCATTAAATTGCTGTTTTTTTGATCACGGGCTATGTCTGTTCTGACGCCTTTTGTGCGACTTAAGTCCGGGGGTCTGGCGGAAGGCCCAAGCTGTGATAAATTACTTTGCGCGTGATTCGTTCCCGGCAGCAAATCAGGCTCAAGAGGAGGGCGTCCGATGAGACACCGCATTGTCGTGGCATGTATTCTGGGTCTGGGCTTTTCTGTGAGTGCGCAGGCGGCAACGCTTGAGCGCGTGGCGGTGGGCATTCATTCCGGCTTTACCCGCATCGTCTTTCATCTCGATGCCGCTGCCTCTTATGCCGTGAACCGGCAGGCTAACGGGGCGCCCATTATTCTGCTTGAAGGCGTCGAAGCCGCGGGGGCGCCGGTGGTGGAGCCGGGCCTCTCGGGAGCGGAAGCCCCGTTAACCGGCATCACTTTTCGCGTCCTGCCAACCGGGCTGGAGGCGCTGCTTGCCGTTGCGGGGCCCGTGCGCGCCAAAAGCTTTGCGCTGAAACCTGATTCCTATGGTGGATACCGCGTGGTGATTGATGTGAGGCGTTCGGACTCATCGACGGTTCAGGAGGCGCCGCCGCCTGCACCCGCGCCCGCCCCTGCAATGGTTCCAGCAGCGGCATCCACTGCTCAATCCGCTCCGGTTGAAGCTGTAACCGTGGCTTCCATAAATCCCCCGCCCGACGCCATGTCCGGGCCCAAAGTGCCCCTCATTCCCAGCGTCGGGGCCGCTTATCCCGACCCCATCGTTGACGACAGCCCGGTCTGTTCCACTTACACAAAAGCGCTTGATGAAAACCAGTGGGATATGGACGCCCTCATCACTTATGGCGCGTGCCTGTCGAACAGTGGCGATTTGACTGAGGCGGCGGCGACGTTTGAGCGCATTTTGAGCTTCGATCCCGATTTTCATCGCGCGCGGCTTAATCTTGCCGCCATTTACGCCCGGCAGGGCAAAACCGCCAAAGCGGAAGCCGCTTATAAATATGTCCTGCTGAGCGCACCGCCGACCGATGTGGTGCGTGTCATTCAGGCGGCCTTGCATGATCTGAGCACTGCCAAAGACTCAGGCGCCACTGCGCAGAAGTGACCTGCGGCTCCATTTGTGTTCCAATGGCCTTTGTGTGTGATTTAAGGGAAGTTTTCAAAATGGCTGGTCTTGGGTGCAGAGCCTTTGCCTTTTGTGTCAGTGCGGTGGTTCTCGCCGGCTGCACCGGCGGCGGACAGGGCCCGCGCAGACACTCAGTCCCCGCTGGTCCCATGATCGATGACAGTGCGCAATATGTCTCCGTCCTCAAACTTGCTGAGAATGGGGCATGCGCTCAGGCTTTGCCTAAACTGCGCTGTATGGCGGCGCGTGGCCCTGGTTTTGAAGGCCCCCAATACATTCTGGGCTTTTGCCTGATGGAAGGCGCGGCGGGCGCGCACGGTGACGCGGACAAGAAGGCAGAGGGCCTGACGTGGATCACCCGCGCCGCCAATGCCGGCTGGGGCGCAGCGCAGGTGCAGCTTATACATCTTTATACGGAGGGTGTGTCTGTCCCCCGGGATCCGGTTGAAGCGCAAAAATGGCGTTTGATTCATGACAATAATCCCATGCGCATCTCCCTCGGCTTGCCTGAACTGGACAGTGCCAGCCAGGTTCAGCTTGAGCACCTCTTGAGCGATGCCGACAGGATAGAGGCTCAGACACGTGCCGACGCTTGGCAGCGCATCCCGGAAAAGGCAATCACAAAACCCGATGAAAAATTTCAGGCTGCCTGCCGCGAAATCTTCAAGGGTCCGGCACAGAAAAAACAGTCTCTTCAAAGACCTGGCCCCGGCCCTGGGCGCCGCCCCGGCCCAGATACAGACGGAGACAGTGATCTGAGGCGCCCTTGAAACTGTCTGAAACACCGTAAAATTCTCTGGTCGGGTCATCCCATGCCGGCCGCACCTCATACCTCTTAATATTTCCACTTCAAGGTAAGGCCAATCGTGCGTGGTTGCGCCGGTGTGGATTGTCTGACTTTTCCCAGGCTAAATGGATTGCCAAAAGCAAATGTATTGGCTTTGGTGTTCCCGACATTCTTGACAAACAGGGTTGCGCTCCACGATCCGGAGGCAAATCCCAAGCGCGCGTTGGTCATGTGATAGTCCCCCATTACAGAAAAAAGGCCTTTTCCAAAACTTAAATCGGATTGACCGATGAAAGCATAATCTGCAGAAACAAAAAAATTGATATTACCCGAAACTGGATGCTGATAAGAACCTGACAAACCAATTTGAAAGTTTGGAATTGCGGGGAGCTGTGCATCGCTCAAGCCGCCCACTACAGGGTTGGCTCTGAACAGTTCAGACTTGTTCCAGAAAACATTGGCCTGGAGGTTGAGATACTGAGTAGGCTGATAATAAAGGTCAAGTTCTGTTGCTATAATGCGGGCATCGCCTGCATTGGCAATAAAAAACAGCCCATTGGGCAAAATCTGGTCCGTCTGGATATCATTCCAAATGGTATAGGAGCCAGCACCATTGACCACAAGACGGCCATCAAGCCACTGGGTTTTTGCCCCTCCCTCAAATGTCCACAGATTATCAGAATCGAAAGCGGTAAATGTTTCTCCGGGTTTTAACTCGCTCTCGAAAGCCGCGCTCACGGGAGAATTGATGTTAACGCCCCCAACGCGATATCCTTCAGCGGCCTGCACGTAGATAAGGTGATCGTCATTGATTTTATAGCTGAGAACAAATTTTGGCGTGACTCCCTTGTCATCATTGCTCCCCTTCACAAGCGTTTTTCCGCCATTCGCCGGCCCATCGGTGGTTGACGTGACACCGAATGTGGTCTTGAAGCCACGTATGCCCGCCGTGAACGATACCCGGTGTGTCAGATCCAGGGTGACTTCGCCAAACACAGCGCTCTCATTCACTTTATTTTTGCGGATCTCGGTGAGCACAGCGTCAGGCGTCCCTGGCGCCGTAACCAGTACAGCACCAGCGCCAGGGACAGTCAGCCGGGAGTGAAAGTTCTCATCGCGCCGCGACAGAAAAAATCCGGCCAGCCAGTGCAGCCGACCTCCCCCGTCAGAGACCAGCCGTGACTCATGGACAATGGTCTTGATATCCCGGCTTTCCTTGAACGGGCTGGCGCTGACGGGCAGGCCGGCGATTTCCGGGACGGCAAGAGACGCGTCGAAAGTGTCATGAATATCCCGGATGATATACGACGTTGAGGATACGAATTTTCCCCACGAAAACGCACCATGGACGTCAAGAAAAAATCGCGAGAAATCATCCCTGTGAGGTTCGCGCAGAAAGTTGCGTCTCTTGAGGGGTTTCAGATCAGCCTGGACGTATTGCGTGTCATCATCCGAAATCCGTTGATAGGTTGCGCCGCCAGTGAGTGACCATGCGTCATTCAGCTTCAAGCGCATGGCTAACCGGCCGCCGCCAATTTCGGTGTCATTGACATTCTTCAGACCGAGGCGCGTGTCGTCAATATAACCGCTGTACTTTTTCAGGTAACCAACAGCCCGAAGGGCAAGCTTGTTGCTGATGATGGGATAATTGACCATGGCTTCAAAGCCGCCGTTTGCGCCGCCATTGCGTGTGAGCGATCCGGATGTCGAAAGGGATGCCGATATTCCGTCAAAAGACGGTTTGTTGGTGACGATACGGAATATGCCTCCGATAGATCCCGCCCCATAAAGCGTTCCCTGAGGACCGCGCAGGATCTCGACGCGATCTATATCGACCAACATGAGATGGGGGTCTGGCGCACTGAATGTCAGACGGGCATCATCCATGTATATCCCCACGGTTGACTGTGTGCGGCTGGAAAATGCGCCGTCCGAAAGTCCGCGAATGAGCACTTTATCGCGTCCGGCGCCAAGATGGGTAACGGTTGCGCCTGCGATCCGCAGGGCCACCCCGCCGGTATCGGTGATGCCAAGATTTTGCAGCATATCGCCGGAAGCCACAGCGATGGAATAGGGAAGAGACTGAATGCTGGCATTGCGTTTCGTTGCGGTGACGACAATATCATTGATGGCGGCAATCTTGTTTTTTGCCGGCGCATTCTCAACGCTCCTGATGATCCGGAACGTGAGGGCATCCCTCTTCTGATACGTGTAACCAGTCCCCTCAAGCAGAAGCGTTAACGCGTCGCCCGGTCTGTAAAATCCGATGACAGACCGGCTCTGAATGGCCCGCGGGATGGTCGCATGGCCAAGGGACGATCCGCTCTCCACCGCGAATTCCACAAGGGCTGCGGTCAAGGGCTGGGCGGGAATATGAAAACTTATCAGCGCCGTTGGCGGAGGGGGAGATTCCGGCATTTGGGTGTATTGCGCTGCAGCGCTCAACGATTCCAGAGCCAAGATCGGCATCCAGAGTAAATGGCGCACAAAACGCCACCCCCGGCTGCGCATCAAATGCGATTGCCGCACAGTGCTCCTCTCCATCAGGATTTAAGCATACAACTCAGTCTTGAGGGGCATTCAGACGCATGAAGATAACGCCGTCAACTCTTTTTGTTCTGATCGGGAGGAGGTCTTCCAGGCGCTGCACGACGTTATCTTGCGTATCCAGTTGCAAGACGCCTGAAAAGTGCAGCGCCCCAACACGCGCGTTTTGAGGCTCGATCTGAACCTGAAAATAGCGGTTCAAATCTTCGGCAACCTGAGACAGCGGCGCATCATCATAGATCAAATGCCCATCGCGCCAGGCGATGAAGCGTTCAGGGTCAATTGTGGAAATCTGAGAAATCAGCGCGCCGTTTTGATGAACGAGCTGTTGTCCTGCGATCAGGCGTGCAACCTGACCGTGTTTTGCCGGTGCGTCGGGTTTGGCCCTCGGAGTTTTCGGCATGACATCAACGATTCCCCGGGCCACCGTCACGGTCACCGTGTCCGCGCCTTTCAGAATGTCGAACATGGTGCCGACCACCCGGACGCGCTGCGATCCGGCCGCCACCCAGAACGGCCGGTCAGGATCTTTGGCCACATCAAACAGCGCTTCACCGTGCTCCAGCACGACACGTCGCGCAGCGGGGTTCAGCGTTGTGGTGATGCGCGTATTGGCATTCAAATAAATGTGAGATCCATCGGCAAGCACCACTTCTTGGCGTTCTCCAAAGCCCGTGGCGTAATGCCCGGCTTGGGGGGTGGGGCGCCAGACTGCCCAGATCCCGACAAACAACAGAATTGAGGCGGCCAGCGCCGCCAGCCTATACCCCCAACGGCGCACGGCTGGGCCATGAAGGACCTCGGGCTGTTCCGGCGTTGCCCGGGCCGCAGCGTCCGCCAGACTGAGATGAGGGCGGATCTGGTCTTTAGCAACCTCCAGTTCCGCCCACAGAGCTTCAATATCCTGATAGGCGGTGTGATGAGAGGGGTTCGCATTCAGCCAGTGCGTAAAGCGCCGCCAATCGTCTCCGGTGGCGTCTTCTCCCCCTTCAAGGCGCACATGCCAGGCAATCGCCTCATCGCGCGCGCTTGGGTTTTCTGGTGTGTCCCGTGTCTGGGTCATCGGACTTTCATCACTGAATTTACATGCTGCAGGTATGAAAATTTCACAAACTCACACGCTGCCTTACAGATATGACGCCACGGTAAACGCCCGACCTCTATACGGAATTTTCCCATTTCCGTTTCCTTAACCATCGGCAGAATCGCGTAAATGGGTCAAACGTTTTAAAGCTGTGATCATGTGCTTTTCCACGGTACTCCGGGAAATTTTTAACCGTTCAGCGACGGCACGATGACTCAACCCATCGAATTTATGCAAAACAAAAACCCGTCGTGCCTGGGGCGGCAGATCCTGTAAGGCCATCACAAGTTTGTTCAGGCGCGCTTTGGAATCCGCGCTTTCCTCAGCCGAAGGGCGCTCGGAAATCCATTCAGTTCCAATTTTCTGATGAGATTCTTCGGCCCACTTTTCTTCGCGGGCACGGGCGCGTTGGCGCTGCCGATAGCGGTCGATGGCGAGATTGGATGCAATTTTATACAAAAAAGCTTCCCCGTTTCTAATCTCGCTTGAGGGTTTCATGTTTTGTATTTTAAGAAAGAGGTCCTGGACGACATCCTCCGCTTCTTCGGCGGAACCCAGTCGGGCACTTAAAAACTGTTTGATATCCAGGCGTCTGGCCATATAAATTTCGGTCAGTGCGGCCCTGATATTCTCACTCATGAAGTTCTTTTTTCTGCTTCCGTTTCAGCGGTTCTGCAGATCCTTGTCATCCGGGTGCTCTGACTTGCCAGAAAAACAGTCCCTTCCGGGACGAAACCATTTGATAGGGGACTCCCGTCGAATAAGCAAACAAATCCAGCTCTTCACAAAAAAGAGATCAACTTTTTTGCCGGAGAACTGGAGGCCCGGCTCCTCCGGCGGCGTCTCAATGTCAGAGGCGTCTTTGCTGCCGGCAGGAATCCTCAAGAGTAACCCGTTGCAGGGGAGGAGTTATTTTGGACAGCGCGATCAATGAAAAAGACGACAAAAAAAGAATTCCTCCTCATGACGCCAGCCATGGCGGCCAGATTATCCGGCTAGATCCGAATATCATTAACATCGCCTGTTGTTTCCAGCCAGAGCGCGCGCGTGTCGAACATTTCATCCAGCACGTTTACGCAGAAACCTACGGCGCCATGATTGGTGAACATTACCCATCTTTAATGAGCTTGCGTGATGGAAATGACCGTATCAGAGCGGCTGCTGGATTTCGCATGGCTTCCCGCGAAAAACTTTTCCTCGAATATTACTCCAACACTCCGATTGAAGTTGAGTTAAGCCGGGCCTGGAACAAAGATGTTGGCCGTAACCAGATCATTGAAATTGGCCATCTGGCAGCAGACGGGTGCGGTGCCTCGATTCTTCTGTTCACGGCACTGGCCAGGTATCTGCGCAAGCAGGGGCATGCCCATGTTGTCGTCACCGGTACCTCAACGCTGAGGCGTTATTTCAAGACGATCGGCCTAAACTCAAAAATACTGTTTGATGCCAATCCCAAGCATGTGCCCGATCAGGGCGCTTCATGGGGCAGTTATTACGCCACAAAACCCAAAGTCCTGGCGGGTGATATTTCATCAGGGTGCGCACGACTGGAAGAGTTTCTGGCCCGCCACCATCGTCGAGAGCGGCACCGTCTTGTGACCCGTTTGCACTACAATTTGAGTGACATGCGTATATGAGCGCGGTTCTTGATGCGATCGCACATTATTCGGTGACCCGGCCTCAGGAGCCCGCTCTTGTCGGTGCAACCGGTGCCTATACCTATTGGGAACTGCACGGGGCTGTTGAAGAGACGGCGCGCCGGATCAGTGAATGGCCTGCAGGCCCTGTGGGCGTGTGTGCGGGGAATGCGCTGCCCTGGATTCTGTTTGATTTGGCCTGTATCGAAACCGGGCGTCCGGTTGTTCCCCTCCCGTCTTTTTTTTCCCATGCCCAAATCAACCATGCCCTGGAGAGTGCCGGTGCCACGCTGTTGCTGACCGACCAGCCCTCCTCTGATATTGTCGGTGAAAGCGTGGTGTTGGCTGATCAAGTTCTGACGCGCGTTCAACGCCCTGGCGTCCCCCAGGCTCTGCCCGAAGGCACAGCGAAAATCACGTATACATCAGGTACGACAAGCCGGCCTAAAGGCGTCTGCCTCTCTCAAGAGGGAATGGAACGCGTGGCCCTGTCCCTGGTGGAAGCCATCGGTACGGACTATGCAGGCGATCACCTTGCCGTTCTGCCCCTGGCGGTTCTTCTTGAAAATGTCGGTGGGCTCTACACGGTTCTGCTGGCGGGCGGCTGTTATCACGTTCTGCCTCAGCGGGAGATCGGATTTGGCCGGCCCTTTCAACCTGATTTTCAGCGTCTGGCGAAGTCTCTCAAGGAAAGCCGGGCACATTCCACCATCCTGGTGCCGGAAATCCTACGTGGTCTGACAAGTGTTTTACGCAAGACGCGCACACGCCTCCCCGCTTTGCGTTTTGTCGCGGTGGGTGGCGCCCGGGTGGCGCCGGCTCTTTTGCAGGAAGCGCGCGCGTGCGGCCTGCCGGCCTATCAGGGCTATGGTTTAAGTGAATCGGCTTCCGTGGTTGCGCTGAATACCCCCGCGGACGACTGTCCGGACAGTGTGGGTAAAATTCTCTCTCATGTTGACCTCAGCCTGTCCGGGGAAGGTGAAATCATTCTCCATCAGCCGGCTTTGCTGGGTTATGTCGGGGAGGGAACCGCGCAGGGTTCCTTTCCCACCGGCGATCTGGGGAATCTGGACGACAGCGGCCATTTGCACATCACGGGGCGCAAGAAGAATGTCATCATCAATGCCTATGGGCGGAACATTTCACCGGAATGGATTGAAAGTGAATTGCTGACGTGCCCTGAGATCGGTCAGGCTGTTGTGTTCGGAGAAGCCCGCCCGGCGCTTGGCGCGCTCCTCACGCCGGCAGCGGCCGGGATCACCGGCGCGCAACTCTCTGATGCCGTGGCGCGTATAAATGCTTGCCTGCCAGAATATGCCCAGATCAGGCACTGGATAAAAACCCTGCCTTTCACGCCGCATAACGGTCAGTTGACCGGAACGGGTCGGCCAAGGCGCGGGCAAATTCTGCGCGCTTATGAGGACGTGATCGTGCGTTCCATGCAGACCATGGGCCTGCTCCCCTGTTTTTTTGATCGTCTTGTTGAGGCGACCGCACAGGAACGGAATGTCCTTTATGCCGTGCCACAGGTTGTGGCAGGGCTGAAAGGACAAATATCCCGGGAGACGTACATTGCCTACCTGACCGAAGCCTACCACCATGTCAAACACACGGTACCTTTGTTGCGGTTATGCAAGGCCAAACTCCCCTCCAGCCGGCTCAGTCTGTGCGATACACTTGATGAGTACATCAAAGAAGAGATGGGGCATGAAGAATGGATCTTGGAAGACATCAAAAATGCCGGTGGTGATCCTGGAAGCGTGAAGCATAGCGCACCGCGCATGGCCACGGAATTTATGATTTCCTATGTGTACGACTATATCACCCGGATTAACCCCGTCGGATTTTTTGGCATGGTGTTCGTGCTTGAAGGGACAAGCACGCAACTTGCGACAAGCGGCGCTCATGCCGTAATGAAATCCTTAAATTTGTCAGAAAAATGTTTTTCCTATCTGTTGTCTCATGGCTCCCTCGATTTAGAACACATTGAACTTTTCAAGGGACTCATGGACAAGATGGAAGATAAGCGCGATCAGCAGGCGATCATCCACGTTGCCAGGCGTGTATTTATTCTGTTTACAGAAGTTTTCCGTAATATTCCCATGAGCCAAAAGGTCTTGAATGTCGCTTAAATCTAAAAATATCGTGATCACCGGTGGGTCGGGAAGTCTGGGTACGCTCATATCCAAGCGCCTGCTGGCTTTGGGGGCTCAGGTGACGGTGGTCGATCGATCGTCCCCTTCCGTGCAGGCGCATTATATTGAGAGTGATCTTTCAACACTTGATGGAATCAATGCGATTGCCGAGCAATTGGTGGGCGAGAAGGTTGACGTTTTGATCAATCTAGCGGGTGTCCAGTTTTTCGGTCCTATGGAAGAGCAAAGTCCCGGGAACGTCGAACTCCATTACACAATTAACTTGTTGGCACCGGTTCTGTTAACCCAGGCCGTTCTGCCGCAAATGAAACAGCGCCACAGCGGGCAGATTGTCAATATAGGTTCTATATTCGGCTCCATTAATTTTGCCCATTTCATTACTTATTCCAGCACCAAAGCCGGTTTGAAAGGTTTTAGCGAAGCTCTGCGCCGCGAAGTTCGCGCCGCCGGCATCAGCGTCACCTATATCGCGCCCCGCGCCATCAATACCCCCTTCAACGGTGAAAAAGTTCTGGAATATGCCGCTCTGACAAACATGAAAATGGACGCGCCGCAACGGGTCGCCAAGCGTATCGTTCGCGCCATCAGGTCCAGAAAGAAAGATGTCTATATCGGCTTTCCCGAATCAATTTTTGTGCGCCTAAACGCGCTTGTGCCACGTCTGGTGGATCTCGCGCTGGCCAGCAACGATCACAAGGCCAGCGCTCTTTTTAAATCATAGGAAAAGGTGAACCAGCTTATGAAAACCATCATCATATCTTTCTTCATTTCTCTGGTGGCTGTGCCTGCTTTGGCGGTGGCGGCGGATGATCCTCAAATGGGAGGCGACATTCTGACGCTTCAGCATGAATGGGCGAGAATAAAATATCGGGTAACCGACGAGAAGGCGCAGCTTGAACAAATGGACCAGTTGATTGAGCGCGCCAGCGCCATAACTCAGAAATATCCGGGGCACGCCGAACCGCTGATCTGGGAAGCGATCATTACCAGCACGCAGGCAGGTAACAAAGGCGGATTTTCAGCACTCAGACTGGCTAAAAAGGCCAGAGCGCTGTTGGAGCAGGCGGAAAAGATTGATCCCACGGCTCTGGATGGCTCCGTCTACACTTCATTGGGCGCACTTTACTATCAGGTTCCCGGATGGCCGATCGGTTTCGGCAATAGCAAAAAGGCCCGCGCCAATCTTGAAAAGGCGCTGTCGATCAATCCGGATGGCATCGATCCTAATTTCTTTTACGGCGATTTTCTGATCGATCAGAAAGAATACGAAAAAGCGATGACTGTGCTTCACCACGCGCAGGAAGCCGCCGGGCGTCCAGAACGGCCTCTTGCCGATTCGGGCCGGCGCGGAGAAATTCAGACGGCGCTTGCCAAAGCTCAGGATAAACTGAATTAAGAAAGAGGCGCTTCAAGAATTGGGACTGAAGAGTGCGTTGGAAGGCGGTCTTTGAATATGGATTGCCTTCAGGTAAATATTTTTCAGTCCCCGGAGCGGTAAAATGGGGGGCTTGGCGTTTCTTCTTCTCCTTCCCGTTTTACCGCCCCATCATATGCAGCACCACTTGGCGCGTGTGACGCTGTGCGCGGTGTTCGAACACATAGATCCCCTGCCAGGTGCCCAGGCTCAAACGCCCGTCGATGAGGGGGACTGAGAGCTGAGTGGCGGTGAGTGCCGCCCTGATATGGGCCGGCATGTCGTCGGGCCCTTCCGCGTTATGGCGATACGTGCTGCTGGGTGGCGCCAACCGGGTAAAAAAATCGTTCAGATCCGCCAACACATCCGAATCGGCATTTTCCTGAATGGTCAGCGAGGCGGACGTATGACGAATGAAAAGGGTCAACAAGCCATTGTTCAAACCTTGGGCATCACACCAGAGCACCACCGGTGCCGTGATGTCGATGAGGCCCGGTCCGTTTGTATGTATGTTCAGAATATGTGATGCTTGATGCATGTAAATCTTAAATCTTTGGCAGTGAGATGTTCCGAAAATGATGTCATCCATCGCAGACCGCACCCTGCGCACCCCGGATGACCGTTTCAACGGGCTGCCTGGATACAACTTCAAGCCCCATTATGTCGATGATCTGGCCGGATATGAAGGGTTGCGCGCGCATTATCTGGATGAAGGTCCGGTGCAGGCGCGGCATGTGTTTCTCTGTCTTCATGGCGAGCCCACCTGGGCCTATCTTTATCGCAAAATGATCCCGGTGTTCACCGCCGCCGGGCACCGGGCCGTGGCGCCTGATTTTTTTGGCTTTGGGCGCTCCGACAAACCCATGGATGATTCCGTCTACACGTTTGACTTTCACCGCAATTTTCTGCTGCGCTTTATTGAGCGCCTGAATCTCAACAATATCACGCTGGTGTGCCAGGACTGGGGCGGATTGCTGGGTCTGACCCTGCCGATGGATTTGCCCGACCGTTTCTCCCGGCTGCTGGTGATGAATACAACGCTGCCTACCGGCGCGGCGCCGGGGGAAGGCTTTCTGGCATGGCGGGATTTTGTAGCGGCCCATCCAGATTTTGATATCGCTCAGATGATTCGCCGCTCCGATCCGGGGATCACGCAGGCAGAAGCACAAGCCTATGACGCCCCTTTCCCGGACAGCCACAGCCGGGCCGGGGTGCGCCGCTTTCCCGCCATCGTGCCGGTCACGCCTGAGATGGCGGGCGCGGACATCGGAAAGCGCGCCATCTGCTGGTGGCGCGACGCGTGGACCGGCCAGACTTTCATGGCGGTGGGCATGAAAGACCCGGTACTGGGCCCGCCTGTGATGGCGGCTTTGCGCACAGTGATTAACGGCTGTCCCGAACCGTGGGAAGTGGCGGATGGCGGCCATTTTCTCCAGGAGCGGGGTGCGGGTGTGGCCCAAGCCGCCCTGGAAGCTTTTGATTGACCTGTTTTTCACCCCCGGCGCCCCCCCCCCGTGCTTTTGTGCGTGTACGGAAAAGGAAATTCCTCGGATTTGGGCTCGGCATGTGACTCGCCGAGAAATGGTCACGATTTTATGATTATGCTGTTTGCGTTTTACGCCAGAGGGTATAATCTCGCGCGCCTGATCCTTGCCTTAAGCTGCTGTCGGCGTGTGGGCTGACAATACGAAAGTGCGAGTTCCGAGGGGAGGCCA
>Ga0114931_10005093_pt1 | contig 16264 bp, 17 predicted proteins | sample 2SBtaG_FD_89579 | JGI IMG/M metagenome (GOLD analysis project Ga0114931, IMG submission 89579) | Deep subsurface microbial communities from Kolumbo volcano to uncover new lineages of life (NeLLi) - 2SBTROV14_V59a metaG | ecosystem: Environmental > Aquatic > Marine > Volcanic | place: Kolumbo...
CACTCAGGCATTGACACTGCTTTTTCAGGGCAAGAACCCGGATTTTATGAAAAGGGATGAGACCTGATGTGGCTGATCGTGGCAGAATGGGCTGAATAGTTACGAATTACCTGTAGTAGGCCTGGGCCAGGTTGTTAAACAGAGGCCGGCTCATGCCGGTGATGGCGAGAAATTTTTCCAGCTCCTCGGCCAGGGATGAGGCTTGATAAGACTCTTGCATCATTGCCACGGAATAGCCGATCACGCCGTTGATGGCCGTCAAAATCGACCCCAGTTTGCCTGCGTCCTCGCGACATAACCCCGTCACCAATTTAATCAGCTCCCCCATGATCAGGGTTGCCGCCCCTTGCATGAATTCCACCGGCAGCTTTACCTGTACATGGGCCATGCCAACATGATACATCTTGCGGGCAAACGCCTCATCGAAGGGGCCTGTAAACAGCGATTCCAACCACTGAAGATGCGCCTGCTTAAGCAATTCAAGCCGACCATCGAGAAAGGGCTGGACCTTGGGAATAATCTGCAACACTTCATAAAAAGAGGCCGTCACAGCGTCAAGGTGTGGTTTGATGATATCGCCAACCTTCAGCAGTATCGCCTCGTGCTCAGGCCTGAAATTTGTCAGTCCTTTGGTCCGTTCAACCAATTCGGAAAAATCCACCGCTGTGTTTATTGTCATCGCCTGCTCCATCATCATTCCCCGTCAAAGTGAATTTATATCCTCTCACAAACTTATACACGCTCCCGGGCTGATTAACCAAACACTGATATAACCCATCGCCAAACCCACCCGCAATTCAGCCACATGTCTAATCATGATGCTGTAGGTCGGGCTGGCTGAAACCGATATCACCACAGCAAAAATACCCCAGAGTGATATATAACCCCACCCGTTTGCCCTTTCCCCCCCGCCCTAGTATCTTCAATACTCTAATATTTTGAGTAATGTTTTATGACCAAGCCTATGATTTGTTTGGGCTCCGCCTCGCCGCGGCGGGCCAAGTTGCTGGCGCAGATCGGGGTGTCATTCGAGGTGGCGACGGCGGAAATCGATGAGTTGCCGCAACCCGGCGAGGCGCCGGAGGTCTATATTTTGAGGATGGCGCTGGAGAAGGCGGAGGCGGTGCTGGCGAAAAATCCCGGCCTGCCGGTCCTGGCGGCCGATACCACGGTGGTGGTGGATGGCGAGATTCTGGGCAAGCCGCGCGACGAGGCAGGCGGGCTGGCCATGCTGGCGCGCTTGTCTGGCCGGGCCCATCAGGCGCTGACGGCGGTGGCGTTGGCCGAGGCGGGGGATGAGGGGCGGCGTGCGACGCGGCTTAATGTAAATAAAGTAGTATTCCGTTCCACGACTGCGGCGGAGCGGCTGGCCTACTGGCGCACCGGCGAGCCGCTGGACAAGGCGGGGGGCTACGGGATCCAGGGTCATGCGGCGGTGTTTATCGAGCATCTGGAGGGCAGTTTTTCGGCGGTGATGGGGTTGCCGCTGTTCGAGACAGCCGAGCTGCTGGCGGAGTTTGGAATCAATGTGTGTGATGGTTGGGGCAAAGGCGCGTAGTTCATGTCGATAGAGATCTTGATGAATGTGACACCTCACGAGACCCGTGTTGCTGTGGTGGAGAACGGGGTGTTGCAGGAGGTGGTAGTCGAGCGCGAGCGGCGTCGCGGCCTGGTGGGCAATATATATAAGGGTAAGGTGTCGCGGGTGCTGCCGGGGATGCAGGCGGCATTTGTGGACATCGGCCTGGAGCGGGCTGCCTTTCTGCACGCCTCGGATATCGCCCAGGGGCCCGAGGAGGAGGATCGCACCGACAATATCACCCGGCTGTTGCACGAGGGGCAGGAGGTGCTGGTGCAGGTGATCAAGGACCCGCTCGGTACCAAGGGGGCGCGCCTGACCACTCACATCACCATCCCGTCCCGGTTTCTGGTGTTTACTCCCGACATTTTTCACGCCGGCGTGTCGCTCAAGATCGAGGACGAGCTGGAACGCCACCGTCTCAAGGATGTGATGTCGGTGCTGATGAATGGCGCCGCCGGCGGCTATATCGCCCGGACCGCCGCCGAGGGTGTGCCCATCGAGGCGCTGAAGGCGGATACGGATTTTCTCAACAAGCTGTGGGATTCCATCCAGGAACGCCGCGCCACAGCCGGGGCGGGTGAGATTGTGCACGAGGACCTGCCCCTGGTGATGCGCATCCTGCGCGACGTGGTGGACGGTGAGGTGGAGAAGCTGCGCATCGATTCACGCCGCGTCACGCGCCGGGTGAGCCAGTTCGCCGAACAGTTCATGCCCGAGGTGGCGGCGCGGGTGGAGCACTATCCGGGCGAGCGGCCCATCTTCGATCTCTACGGCGTGGAGGACGAGATCCAGAAGGCGCTGGATCGCAAGGTGCTGCTCAAATCTGGCGGCTACCTGATCATCGACCAGACTGAGGCCATGACCACCATCGACGTCAACACCGGCGCCTTTGTTGGCCACCGCAATCTGGAAGAGACCATCTTCAAGACCAACCTGGAGGCCACCCAGGCCATCGCCCGCCAGCTGCGGCTGCGTAACCTGGGCGGCATCATCATCATCGATTTCATCGATATGGTGGAGGAGGAGCACAAGCGCCAGGTGTTGCGTTCTCTACAGAAGAACCTGGAGCGCGACCGCGCCAAGAGCCACATCAGCGAGGTCTCGGCCCTGGGGCTGGTAGAGATGACGCGCAAGCGTACTCGCGAAAGTCTGGAGCGGGTGCTGTGCGAACCCTGCCCGGTGTGCAACGGCCGCGGCACGCTGAAGACGCCGGAGACGGTCTGTTTCGAGATCTTCCGCGAGATCCTGCGTGAGGCGCGTCAGTTCGACGCCCAGCAGTATCTGGTGCTGGCCTCGCAGGAGGTGGTGGATATCCTGCTTGACGAGGAGTCCGCCAGCATCGCCGAGCTGGAGGAATTTATCGGCAAGCCGATCAAGCTGCAGGTGGAGTCGCTGTACACCCAGGAGCAGTTCGATGTGGTCATGATGTGAGCGGCAGCCCGGTTTCCGGCGACGTCATCCCCTATCCTTTATATCTGTGAAAGTCACTGTAAAAATCCTGCGCATCATCTCCCGCCACACCTGGTGGTGGACGATGGCCCTCATCATCCTGCTGGCCATTTTGCTGACGGCGGCGCGGCTGCTGCTGCCCCAGTTGGGCAGCTACAAGAACGAGCTGGAGATGCAGGTCAGCCGGGTGATCGGCCAGCCGGTGCAGGTGCACGACTTCGAGGTGGGCTGGCACGGTTACGGCCCGCGTATCTACCTGCATCAGGTCCGCGTGCTTGACCGCGGCGGCCGGAAATCACTGTTCGGTTTCGACGACGCCTATATCGATGTCTCCGTGCCGTTAAGCATCTATCGCCGCCAGGTGGCGTTGCACAACCTCACCCTGAGCGGTATCGAGCTCAGCCTGGTGCGTCAGCCCGACGGCGCCATTACCCTGGGTGAGATGGCGCTCCCCGAGGCCGCGGCGGGGGCGGCAACGGACACCGGCGACGCCTTGTTTCGCTGGCTGTTCAGCCAGACCCGTCTGAGCATCGAAAAAAGTGTGGTGCACTGGCGCGACCGGCGCCAGGGCGACTTCGATGTCACCATGAGCGACGTGAATCTGTCACTCAGCAACAGCGGTGACGAGCATGTGCTCAACGGCCGGGTGACCTTGCCCTCCTCCCTGGGCGGGGGCGTGCAGGTCATGGCGAAAGCCCATGGCAGCATCGACGATTTCAGGGGCTGGACGGCGGATTTTTATGCCAAGGGCACCGGCCTGGAGCTGGTGCAGTGGCTGGTGGATCAGCCCGGCCTGGGTATGCGCATGGTCAACGGCCAGGCCGAGATCGAGCTCTGGTCCGGTTGGCGCAAGGACCGGCTCGATAACATCAAGGGTTATCTCTCGGTGCGCAATGCCTACCTGGTGCCGGACAAGCCAGTGCCCGAACTGGGGGAGGGTGTGAAGATTGTCTCCTCCCTGTTTGGCGAGTTCGTGTGGCAGAAGCGCAACGATGGCTGGACGCTGGATGTGGATCGCTTCAAGCTGGTGATGGACGGTCTGCCCTGGGAGCCGGCCCGGGTCCACGTGGCCCAAACCAGGGCGATAAACGGCGATCATCTTGAGGTGGCCACCAATTTCGCCCGCGTGGATGACCTTGCCACGTTGCTGTCGCTCAGTTCCCGCCTGAGTCAGGCGCAGCGCGAGATTCTGCTGACAACCAAGCCACGTGGTGAACTGCGCAATGCCTATATAAGCCTGGATTTGAACGGCGGCAGGCTCGAAAACTATTTCGTGCGCGGCGAGCTGAAAGACCTGGCCCTGTTGCCGTGGAAAAAGCTCCCCGACTTCGACGGCCTGGACCTCAGCGTCAACATGAGCAAGTCTGGCGGTGTGGCCGACGTCGGCACCCGCGGCGCCTATCTGGACCTGCACCAGCTGTTCCGCGACTTCTTCCCCATGGACGAGATGCTCGGCCGTCTGGCCTGGCAGCGCCAGCCCAACGGACTCAAGATTGATTTGCGCCAGTTGCAGCTGGCCAATGCCGACGCCGCTGTGCAGCTCGACGGCAACCTGTTTCTGCCGGATGACGGCAGCTCGCCGCTGGTGAAATTGCTGGTGGATATCAAGCGCGGCAACGGCGAGGCCGCCTCGCGCTACATGCCGGTCAAGGTCATGCCGGAGAAAACCGTGGCCTGGCTGGACCATGCCATCGTCGCCGGCAAGGTCACCTCCGGTGCCATGCTGTTGCAGGGGCCGATCAAGAATTTTCCTTTTACGGATGGCTCGGGACGCTTCGAGGTGCGCTTCAACGTTTCCAACGGCATCCTCGATTATCACGAGGGTTGGCCGCGTATCGAGCAGATCGAGACGCGGGTGGGATTCGTCGGCAACAGCATGTCCATCCAGGCGGTGGCCGGCAAGGTGCTGGGCGCCGACATCAAGCGGGTGGATGTGGAGATACCCAAGCTGCGGGCCCATCCCGCGGTGCTGCATCTTGTCGGCCGGGCCGAGGGGTCGGCCGGTGACGTGATGGACTTTCTTAACAAGAGTCCGCTGCAGCAGCGGTTCGGTGGCTTTATTGCGGGCGCCCAGGCCGACGGCCCGGTGCAGCTCGATCTCGGTCTGACCATTCCGCTCAAGCCCGGCACCCACGTGGAGACCCACGGCCTGGTGAGTCTGGATCACGGCCGCATCGACTTCAAACACCAGAAGGTGGATCTGAGCGATATCGTCGGCAACGTGGAATTCAGCGGCAGCGGCCTGTCGGCCAAGTCGGTGACCGCCAAGGTGATGGGGCAGCCTGCCAGCATCGACATCTTCAGCGAGGAGTTGGCACGCGGCAAGGCGAACCTGGTGCTGCAGGCTAAGGGGGAAACGCGTTATCCGTAACTGGCCAAACGTCTCGACCTGTTTGTGTTTCCCCACCTGGAAGGCAGCAGCCGCTGGCAGGCGCGGCTGGAGATCCCTCACAGCAAGGAGGGCGGCGTGGTGCAGCCCACCCTCAAGCTGACCTCGGATCTAACCGGCACCAAGGTGAACCTGCCAGCACCGTTGAGCAAAGGCACGAAGTCGAAACGCGAACTGGAGCTGTATGGCCGTTTTGAAAAAGATGCCCGTCACTGGTTTTTTGATTACGGCAACGAAACCCTCACCGGCGCTTTCAAGCTGGAGGGTGAGCAGGGCTCGACCCTTGGCGAAATCCACTTCAATGGTTCGGCCGAATTGCCGCAAAAACCGGGCATACGCATCGGCGGCCATCTGGCGCATTTTGATTACGACCAGTGGTACCCGTTACTGGAAAAACAGGCGCAGGCACACCAGGGAGCGGAGAAACCGGCGCTGGTGAATCAGCTCGACCTGCAGATCAAGAGCGCCGAGCTGTTCGGTCAGACCCTGAGTGCTGTCAGCGTCACCGGCGAACATGACAAATCCCAATGGGCGGCGGATGTGAAGAGCGATCGCCTCACCGGCAAGGTCTGGCTGCCGGATGATCTAAACAACGGCATTCGCATGGACCTGGAGAAGCTCTATCTGGCCAAGGCAGAGAACAAGGATGAGAAGAGTGAGCCCCTCGATCCCACCGTCGTACCGCCGCTTGATATCAAGAGCAAGCAGAGCCGTTACGGCGACTTGGCTCTGGGAAAAATGGAGCTGGTGACCAAGCGCCGGCCGGGCGGGCTTAGGCTGGAGCAACTGAAGCTGGACTCGGACATTCTCAGGGGGACCATTGAGGGTGACTGGAGCAAAGCCGGTGATCAAGATGTGACCAGGGTCAAGGCTGACCTGCGGATACTGGATCTAGGTTCATTGCTGGGCGGGTTGGGCTATGTGAAGGCAGTCAAGGACGGTGAGGGGGTCGGCCAATTCAACCTGACCTGGCAGGGGCCAATGCTGGATTACGATCTGCCCAGCCTCAATGGTACGGTGGATTTCGATTTCAATGACGGCAGCCTGCTGGAGGTGGACCCGGGGGCCGGACGCTTTTTCGGTCTGCTTAGTGTTTCGGCCTTACCGCGCCGCCTCAAGCTCGATTTCAGCGATTTCTTCGGCAAGGGTTATGCCTTCGACTACATGCGCGGCCATTTCGACATCCGCGACGGCAATGCCTTTACCAAAAAATTCAATATGGACGGGCCCTCAGCCAGCATCGAGCTCACTGGCCGCGTCGGCTTGGCGAAAGAAGACTACGATCAGCGCGTCAAGGTGGTGCCCCATGTCACCTCGGGGCTACCCACCCTGGCGGGTATTCTCACTGGCAGCTTTGCCCCGGCGGTGATCGTGGCCCTGATCGAAAAGCTGGCCAAGCCGGAGGTGGACAAGGCCACCGGCATCTACTATCAAGTCACCGGCAGCTGGGATGACCCCAAGATCGTGCCGGTAGACGTGGTGGAGTCGGATGAAGAAAAGAAATCCTCAACAGGATCAAGCAAGACACCTTAGATTAATGATATTCTCCTGCAAATGAAGCGCTTGCTGTTTTTAATGTTGTTTTTGTTGCCCGCGGCTCAGGCGGCGGAGCGGACCGTGGCCGAGTTGGGGGCCGAATTCTGGTTTACGCCCCGCCATGGCGATCAGATTGCCGAGCGTCCCGATCTGGGCGCGGCGGTGGTGCAACTGCAGGCCGAGCCCGAGGCCTATCTGGTGTTGCACTATCCGCAAACCGAGTCCGGCGAACTGTGGGGACAGGAGCTGCAGGCCTGGCTGGTGTCGCTGGGGGTGGTATCGGATCGCATCGAGCTGCAGTCGGATGCCGAGCAGCTTGAGTCGGTTACCGTGGTGCTGGTGACGCCGAATGACGAAGCGGAGGACAACCAGCCGCTGCAGATCAATGCCCGGCCGGACAGTGATGCGCCGGCGGCGGATGACGAAGCTGTCTCCGCCGCTGATGAGGCGTTGCCGGCCGTGCCCGTGGCGGGAACCGATCAGCCACAAACCGATCAACAGCCGGTGGCTCAGCAACAACAGGATCAACAAACTGCGGCCCCGCCCACAGTGGCACCCGCAACGGAAAATGCTGCGCCGGAGACGCGGCAGCCAACGGCCGCCGCCACCTCGGGTGAGCAGGCGGTTGATGTGCAGGTCGAAACGGAGAAACAATGAACCAGAATTGTGTTGCAGCAATCCAGATGGCCTCCGGGCCCAACGTCAACGCCAACCTGCTCGAGGCGGAGCGCCTGATCGCCAGGGCGGTGAATGAAGGGGCCGGCATGGTGGTGCTGCCGGAGAACTTCGCCATCATGGGCATGAACGAGCAGGACAAGGTGGCGGTGAGGGAACAGGATGGTGACGGGCCGATCCAGGAATTCCTCGCCCAGCAGGCCGTCAAACACGGCATCTGGGTGGTGGGTGGCACCATTCCCATGGTGGCCTCGACGCCCACCAAGGTGCGGGCCGTCTGCCTGGTCTATAACGATGCCGTCGAGTGTGTGGCGCGTTACGACAAGGTACATTTGTTCGATGTTTCGCTCGAAGGCGGCGTGGAGCAATACACCGAGTCCGAGACGATCGAATCGGGCGAGGAGGTGGTGGTGATCGACAGCCCCTTCGGTCGCATGGGACTGGCAGTGTGCTATGACCTGCGTTTTCCCGAGATGTTTCGCAAGATGCTCGATCAGGACATGGAGCTGGTGGTGTTGCCCTCCGCCTTCACTGCCATCACCGGCCGGGCTCACTGGGAGGTGCTGGTGCGCGCCCGGGCCATCGAAAATCTCTGCTATGTGGTGGCCGCTGCGCAGGGCGGTTATCACGTCAACGGTCGCGAGACCCACGGCGACAGCATGGTGGTCAGCCCCTGGGGCGCGGTGATCGACCGCCTGGCGCGCGGTTCCGGCGTGGTGATCGCCGACATCGATCGCGACCAGTTGGCATCCATTCGCCGCAGCCTGCCGGCCATCAGTCATCGCCGCATTTGAGTTTGGATCTATAACGGTCCGGCTCGCGTCAAACAGGAACAGTATTCGGAGTCTTTCATGAGTGACACATTCGACATCGCCCGCGGCGTTATCCTGCAGCCCGCCGCCATGGACGAGACACAGCTTGAAGGTGTGCTGGGCAAGATCATGGGCCATCACGTCGACTTCGCCGATCTCTATTTCGAGACCAGCCGTTTCGAGTCCTGGTCGCTGGAGGACGGCATCGTCAAGGATGGCGGCTACAGCATCGAGCGCGGTGTGGGCGTGCGTGCCATCAGCGGCGAGAAGACCGGCTTCGCCTATTCCGACGAAATCTTTCTGCCGGCCCTGACCGAGGCCGCCCTGAGTGCCCGCGCCATTGCCCGCAGCGGGCAGGGGGGGGCCATCAAGGCCTGGACCGGTCAGCCCGCGGTGCGTGATCTATATAGCGGCGTTCAGCCTTTCGACAGTCTTGCCGAGCAGGACAAGGTCGCCCTGATGGAGGCGGCGGATGCCGAGGCTCGCGCCGCCGACCCGCGCGTCAAACAGGTGATGGTGAGCCTGGTGGGTACTCACAAGGTGGTGTTGATCGCCGCCAGCGACGGTACCCTGGCGGCGGACATCCGGCCGCTGGTGCGCATGAGCGTGTCGGTGGTGGTGGAAGAAAACGGCCGCCGCGAGCAGGGCTCTTCCGGTGGCGGTGCGCGCCTGGATTACCGCTTTTTCGGCGAGGAGTCGCGCGGCCTGGGCTATGCCCGCGAGGCGGTGCGTCAGGCGCTGGTGAATCTGGAGGCCAAGGAGGCGCCGGCCGGCACCATGCAGGTGGTGCTGGGGCCGGGCTGGCCCGGCGTGCTGCTGCACGAGGCGGTGGGCCACGGCCTGGAGGGTGACTTCAACCGCAAGGGCACCTCGGCGTTTTCAGGACGCGTCGGCCAGCAGGTGGCCTCGGAATTGTGCACGGTGGTGGACGACGGTACCCTGCCCAACCGCCGCGGCTCGCTCAACATGGACGATGAGGGCATTCCCAGCCAGTGCACCACGCTGATCGAAAACGGCATCCTGAAAGGCTATATGCAGGACAAGATGAACGCCCGCCTGATGGGTGGTGTCTCCACCGGCAACGGCCGGCGAGAATCCTACGCCCATCTGCCCATGCCGCGCATGACCAACACCTACATGCTGGCAGGCGAGCATGATCCGCAGGAGATCATCGCCTCGGTGGACAAGGGCTTGTACGCGGTCAACTTCGGCGGCGGCCAGGTGGATATCACCTCGGGCAAGTTCGTCTTTTCCGCCAGCGAGGCCTACCTGATCGAAAACGGCAAGGTGACCCACCCGGTCAAGGGTGCCACCCTGATCGGCAACGGTCCCGATGCCCTGACCCGGGTCGGCATGGTGGGCAATGATCTCAAACTTGATGAAGGCTTGGGCACCTGCGGCAAGGAAGGCCAGAGCGTGCCGGTGGGCGTGGGTCAGCCCACCATGCGTATCGACGGCTTGACCGTCGGCGGAACCTCGGCCGAGTAATTATCCTAGGATTATTCGCCGCTGTCGAGGATGTCTCTGAGGAGGCGAAACAGACTGCGCGACGACTTGGGTGGTTTGTTCTGTTTGGCCTCGCGCTGGGCGTTGAGCATGAGCTGGCGCAGTTGCTGACGGTCCGCCTGCGGGTGTTGACCGATGAATTCATCCAGTGCAGGCTGGCCTTCGCCCACCATGCGGTCGCGCCACTGTTCCACGGCGTGAAAGGCGGCGGTGGATTGCTGGCCGGTGAGCCTGATGGCATCCAGGGCCTGCTGGATGGGCTCGGGGTCAACGTTGCGCATCAGGCGGCCGATGTATTGCATCTGACGCCGCAGCGCACCATGGCTGTTGATGCTGCGGGCCTCGGCCACTGCAGCAGCCAGGGTGTCGGGCAAGGGAATCTTGGCCAGGTCGCCGGGTGACAGTTCGACAATGGCCTTGCCCAGGTCCTGCAGCGCGGTCATTTCGCGCTTGAGTTGGGATTTGCTTTTGGGAAGTTCGGTTTCGTCGTCTTCGTGCATGGCGCTTACTTTAGCACGGGGACACAGCAAAGTTGGGAGCATGTTATGGCGCAAACGCCGGTGATCAAAAACTCGGTTTACAGTCAGGGACAGCTGGAAGGACTGGTGGAGCAGATCCTGTCCGAGGCCAAACAGCTGGGCGCCACTGCGGCCGAGGCGGCGGTGAGCCTCGAGTCGGGGCTGTCGGTCAATGTGCGCCTCGCTGAGGTGGAGACCGTCGAGCACAACCACGACAAGGGGCTGGGCGTGACGGTTTATTTTGGCCAGCGCAAGGGTTCGGCCAGCACCACCGATTTTGGCGAGTCGGCGATCCGTGACACGGTGGCCGCCGCCTGTCGCATCGCCCGCTATACCGCCGAGGATCCCTATGCCGGTCTGGCCGATGCCGATCTGATGGCCGCTGAGGTGGTCGATCTCGATCTCAATCATCCCTGGGAGATAAGCCCTGAACGTGCCATCGAGCTGGCGCTGGAGAGCGAGTCTGTGGCGCGTGATTTTGACAAACGCATTACCAATTCCGAGGGCGCCAGCGTTGGCAGCCATCAGGCCTTTCGCGTTTACGGCAACAGTCACGGTTTCGTCGGCGGTTACGGCGGCACGCGTCACAGCGTCAGTTGCTGCGTGATCGGCCAGCAGGGCGACAACATGCAGCGCGACTACTGGTACAGCTCGTCGCGCGATGCCTGTACTCTGGAGGCGCCCGATGTGGTTGGGCGCAAGGCGGCCGAGCGCACGGTGCGGCGGCTCGGCGCGCGGCGTATGGGCACGCGCCAGGCACCGGTGATCTTCGCCGCCGAACTGGCCGGCGGGTTGATCGGCAGTTATCTCGGTGCTGTTCGCGGCACCGCCCAGTACCGCAAATCATCCTATCTGCTCGACAGTATTGGCGAGCAGGTGTTTCCGTCCTTTGTTCGTATCGATGAGCGACCATTGCTGCCGCGCGCGCTCTACAGTGCGCCTTTCGATCGTGAAGGGGTGGCCACCCGTGACCGTGACCTGATCAGTGGCGGCGTGGTGCAGGGCTATATCCTGGATAGTTACTCCGCCCGCCGTCTTGATATGCAGACCACGGGCAATGCCGGTGGAACGCGCAATGTGTTCGTCTCTCACGGCGATGATGATCTCTACGCCCTATGCCGGCGCATGGACACCGACTTGCTGATCACCGATATGATGGGGCATGGTACCAACATGGTCACCGGAGATTATTCGCGCGGCGCGGCCGGTTTCTGGGTCGAGGGTGGCGAAATTCAGTATCCGGTGGAGGAGCTGACCGTGGCGGGGAACCTGAAACAGATGTTCAAGGATATAATCGCCATAGGCAACGATGTGGATCTGCGCTGCAACGTACGCAGCGGTTCCATCCTGATCGGCAACATGACCATTGCCGGGGAATAATCGCGCCGGCCGATATCAATTTCAATCATGACGGACAATAACAACAATCGAAACGGGGACGATGTGCTGGTGAGGATCCGCGGGCTGAGTTTCAGCCGCGGCACGCGCAAGATCTTCGACAACATCGACCTCGATATTCATCGTGGCAGGGTGACCGCTATCATGGGGCCGAGTGGTACCGGTAAGACCACCCTGTTGCGTCTCATTGGTGGGCAGTTGCGTCCCGATGCGGGCACGGTGGAAGTGGACGGTGAGAACGTGCACCGTCTTTCCCTCTCGGCTCTGTATGAATTGCGCAAGCGCATGGGTATGCTGTTCCAGAGCGGTGCCCTGCTCACCGATCTCGATGTCTATGACAACATCGCTTTTCCCCTCCGCGAGCACACCAAACTGCCCGAGGCGCTGATCCGCGATCTGGTGTTGATGAAGCTGGAGGCGGTGGGGCTGCGCGGTGCGCGCGATCTCATGCCTAGCGAGCTTTCCGGCGGCATGGCGCGACGCGTCGCCCTGGCAAGGGCCATCGCCCTGGACCCGATGATGATCATGTACGACGAGCCCTTCACCGGCCAAGACCCCATTTCCATGGGAGTCATTGTGCAGTTGATCCGTAAACTCAACGACGCCCTGGGGCTGACCAGTATCGTCGTCTCCCACGATGTGGCCGAGACCACGGAGATAGCCGATTACGTCTACGTGTTGTCCAGCGGCAGGGTGATGGGGCAGGGCACGCCCGACGAGCTGGAGCGATCCGAATCCGGCTGGGTGAAACAGTTTATCCATGCCGAACCGGAGGGCCCGGTGCCGTTTCACTATCCGGCGCCCGATTATGAAGAAGATCTGATGGCGGGGGCAGTTGACTGATGGGATGGTTGCGCAGCCTGGGTCGCTCCGGGATCAGCTTTTTCGAACGCTTGGGGCGGGGGCATTTGTTCCTTTTATCCATTATCGCCGGCCTGCCCAGTCTGTTGCCGCGCGGCCGGCTGCTGGTGCAGCAGATGCACTCGGTGGGTGTCCTGTCACTGTTGATCATTGTGGTCGCCGGTCTGTTTGTCGGTATGGTGTTGGGGCTGCAGGGGTACAATACCCTGGTGGATTTCGGCGCCGAGGAGTCGCTGGGCGTGATGGTGGCCCTGTCGCTGGTGCGCGAGCTGGGGCCGGTGGTGACCGCGCTGTTGTTCGCCGGCCGTGCCGGTTCGGCCCTGGCCGCCGAGATCGGCCTGATGAAGGCCACCGAACAACTCTCCGGTATGGAGATGATGGCGGTGGACCCGGTCAAGCGCGTGGTGGTGCCGCGCTTCGTCGCCGGTATGCTGTCCATGCCGCTGCTGGCGGCCATCTTCAGCGCCGTCGGGGTGATGGGCGGTTACTTTGTCGGTGTCGGTTTGCTGGGTGTGGACAGCGGCGCCTTCTGGTCGCAGATTCAGGCCCGGGTCGATTTTTACGATGATATTGTCAACGGTGTCATCAAGAGTGTCGCGTTCGGTATTGTGGTGACCTGGATCGCCGTGTTTGAAGGTTACGATGCCGTGCCCACCTCTGAAGGGGTGGCGCGGGCGACCACCCATACCGTGGTGCACGCATCGCTGGCGGTGTTGGGGCTGGATTTTGTCTTGACGGCATTGATGTTCGACTAATCGATATTCGATTGATGTCGATGCCTGAGTAAAGGAACGCACTATGTTTCAGAATAAAAATGTAGAGATTCTTGTCGGCATCTTCGTCGCCGCCGGTCTGGGCGCGCTGTTCGTGCTGGCCATGAAGGTCAGTAATCTGAGCGAGCTCGGCGACGACAAGGGGTATCCGCTCATCGCCCGCTTCGACAACATCGGCGGTCTCAAGACGCGCGCGGCGGTGACCATGGCCGGGGTGCGCATCGGCCGGGTGGACAAGATCGCCTTCGATGACACGACCTTCGAGGCGGTAGTGACCCTCAAGATCGACGATCAATACAAGCAGATTCCCAAGGACACCACGGCCAGCATCTTCACCTCCGGCCTGCTGGGCGAGCAGTACGTGTCGCTGGAGGCGGGCGGCTCCATGGACAACATGAAGCCCAACGACCAGTTCAAGATTACCCAGTCGGCGCTGGTGCTGGAGAAGATGATCGGGCAGTTCCTGTTCAAGGCGGCGGGTGGAGGTGGCAGTCAGTGAGAAAATGGCTGGCACTGGCCTGTATGTGTCTGGCGCTGCCGGCAACGGCGCAGACCACCCTCGACCTGGATCAGGCCATCGAGCGCGCCCTCAATCACGACCCACGCATCGATGAAAAGCGCCATTATGTGGCCGCTGCGCGCGGCCTGCTGGAAGAGGTGCAGGGCCACGGTGGCTGGTTTGTATAGAGCAATACATTCCTCGGTCTGGCGCCGCAGGTGGAGGGCAGTATCTTCAAAAACGGTGCTTGCGCGCCGGGCAATTGCGAGCTGCGCGATGACCGGTACAAGTTCAACGGCCTGTCGCCCTGGTTGAAGCTCGAGGCCCAGTTGATCAAGCCACTGAACACCTTTGGTAAGCTGGAAAACTATTCTGATGCGGCCGAGGCCAATATCCGCATCAAGGACCAGGATGTGCAACTGCAACGTAATGCCACCGTGCTGGACGTGAAGAAGGCCTACTACGGTTACCTGGCGGCGCGCGACAGCCGGCTGTTGCTGGAGGATGTGGGTAAACGGGCCCAGGGCGCCATCGACCTGGTCAAGCAGTGGCTCGACGAAGGCAAGGGCGAGGTCAAACAATCCGACTTGTATGCGCTGCAGTCCGGTCGCGCCCTGGTGGCCAAGTACCAGGCCCAGGCGGCGGCGCTGGAAAAGGTGGCGCTGGGCGGGCTGAAAGTGCTTGTCGGCATCCCGCAGGAGGAGGCGTTGGAGCTGGCCGACCGCCGCCTGCGTCCCGTGCCGCTGCCCGACAAGACCATGAAGGATCTGCAGGCCCAGGCCCTGAAGCAGCGTCCCGAGATGACCCAGCTGAAGGATGGCCTGGAGGCACGCCGCGCCCTGCTGGCGGCCGACAAGGCCAACGGCAAGCCCGATCTGTATGCCGGGGTGGCTGGCGGTCTTTCCTATACCCCGGGCCGCAACCGGCTCAACAATCCCTATATCTATGACCCCCTCAACGAGGCGGCCCTGACGCCGTTGATCGGGTTGCGCTGGAACTGGAGTCCCGGTGTCGATGACGGTAAGATCAGCGCCGCCGAGGCGCAGCTCAATGCCCTGATCGCCAAGTCCTCCTTCGCCCGCGCCGGTATTCCCTATCAGGTGGCGGAGCAGTATTACCAGGTACAGGGTTATCACGAGGCGGTGCAGAACCTTGAGGATGCCGGCCGTTCGGCACGGCGCTGGATGATCGCCAGTTACACTGATTTTGAAGCCGGCCTGGAAAAGGCCGAAAAGATTATGACGGCCATGCAGGCCTATATTCTGGCCATGACCGATTATGTACAGACAACCTTTGAATACAACATGCATGTGGCGCGTTTGCAGGACGCCGCGGGGATGACGCAATGAAACGGCTGATAATGACAATGATGGTGTTGCTGGGGCTGGTCGCCGGTCAGGCATGGACCGCCGAGCAGTCGCCGGAGGAGTTGGTGAAGCAGACCTCGGAGCTGATGCTGGACAAGCTGCGTCAGGAAAAGGAGGTGATCAAGGCCAATCCCGGGCGTATCTATGAGCTGGTCAACCAGATCGTATTGCCGCACTTTGATTTCGGCTACATGTCACAGCTGGTGGTGGGCAAGTACTGGCGTCGCGCCACGCCGCAGCAGCGCCAGGCATTTACCGAGGAGTTCAAGCAGCTCCTGGTGCGTACCTACGCCACCTCGCTGAACGAATACACCGATCAGAAGATCAATTTCCTGCCCTTCCGCAAGAGCAGTGATCCGGAGCAGGCCGCGGTAAGCACCGAGGTGGAGCAGCCCGGCGGTTTTCCCATCCCCATCGATTACAAGCTGCACAAAAACAGCGCTGAGTGGAAGGTGTTCGACGTGGTGATCGATGATGTCAGTCTGGTCAGCAACTACCGCACCAGCTTCGCCAAGGAGATTCGTGAGAAAGGCCTGGACGGTCTCATCGCGACCCTGAAAAAGCGCAACCAGGAGGTCGTGAACAAGTGAGCGGGGGCCAGCTGCAGCGCAATGCCCCGGGTGAGTTTCAGCTCAGTGGTGAGCTGACTTTCGCCACAGTGCCCGCTTTGTCCAGGGCCGGCGAGCAACTGTTCGAGGCTGGCGATGCGGTGAGCGTGGACCTGGCCGGGGTCGGGCGCAGTGACAGCGCCGGGCTGGCCCTGCTGGTAAGCTGGATTCGTCTGGCGCGGCGTCACCACAAGCAGCTCAGTTTTCACTCCATTCCCGAGCAGTTGCAGGGCCTGGCGCGGGTCAGCGGCGTGGACGAGCTGCTGGCCCTAGACTAAGCCGATCGCTAAC
>Ga0114931_10005094_pt1 | contig 16264 bp, 15 predicted proteins | sample 2SBtaG_FD_89579 | JGI IMG/M metagenome (GOLD analysis project Ga0114931, IMG submission 89579) | Deep subsurface microbial communities from Kolumbo volcano to uncover new lineages of life (NeLLi) - 2SBTROV14_V59a metaG | ecosystem: Environmental > Aquatic > Marine > Volcanic | place: Kolumbo...
AGGGCTATTCGCCCCAGCAGGGCTATCCGCCCCAGCAGGGCTATCCGCCCCAGCAGGGCTATCCGCCCCAGCAGGGCTATCCGCCCCAGCAGGGCTATCCGCCCCAGCAGGGCTATCCGCCCCAGCAGGCGCAGCCGGGCTACGGCCCGCCGCCCGGTGCACCGCCGCAGGGCTATCCGCCCCAGCAGGCGCAGCCGGGCTACGGCCCGCCGCCCGGTGCACCGCCCGGCGCTCCGCCGCCCGGTCCGCCGCCGGCCGCCGCGGAAGCACCTGCTGCCGAAACGACGGCCTGTTCGAAGTGCAACGCGCCGAACCCAGCGGGTGCAAAGTTCTGCGCCCAGTGCGGCAATCCAATGGCCTGACGGGCGCGAGCCTAGGCGGCCGTTCGGCCTGCCGGAGCTCCAATTGGACGGGGCGGACGATCTGCTAGGCTGGCTGCGGGGCCCTTGGATGAAACGCTGATCCAGTTCGGGGGCCCGCCTGCCGAAGCGGAGGCCGGGCCCCGGGAGATCGACCGTGTAGAGCGCGAGCACGGTGCGGTGTGCTCCGCCTGCGGCCAGCGCTTCTCCAGCTGCGAGGCGCGCTTCTGTCCGTTCGATGGCGAGCCGCTCGAGCCCGCGTCGGGGCCGTCGAAGGATGTGGACCCGCTCGTCGGTAGCGTCATCGAGGGACGCTACGAAGTGCTGGACGTTCTGGGCGAAGGCGGCATGGGCACGGTCTACCGGGTGCGCCACAAGGCGCTGGGGCGGAGCTTCGCGCTGAAGGCGCTGCGGCGTGACATTGCGGCCGACAAGGAGCTGTGCGCGCGCTTCATCCGGGAAGCCAAGGCTGCGGCGTCGGTGTCGCATCCGAACGTGGTGCAGATCACCGATTTCGGCACGCTCGCTTCCGGTCAGCCCTACTTCGTGATGGAGCTTCTGGAGGGCATGCCGCTCGGGTGGCTGATCAAGAAGGGCGGGCCCATCCCCGCGGCCCGGGCTGTTCGCATCGTCCGGCAGATCGCCGAAGCGCTGGCTGCAGCGCACGAGGCCGGGATCGTCCACCGCGACCTGAAGCCCGACAACATCCAGGTGGGCGCCGCGACAAGCGGCAGCGACGTCGTGAAGGTGCTCGACTTCGGGCTGGCGAAGGTGGCAGGCAAGAGCCGTCTCACGCGGCAGGGCATGGTGTTCGGCACGCCGCACTACATGAGCCCGGAGCAGGCTTCCGGCGATCCGGTCGATCACCGCGCTGACATCTATGCGCTCGGCGTCGTGATGTACGAGATGTTCACCGGGCGGGTGCCGTTCGAGGCCGACAGCGCCATGGGGGTCCTGACGAAGCACATGTACATGGAGCCCGCGCCGCCCAGCGAGCTGCTCGGCGGGACGAAGGAGCTGGGCGCGCTCGAGGACCTCACCTTGCGCTGCCTGGCCAAGAAGCCCGAGAGCCGCCATCAGTCGATGCAGGAGCTGCTCGACGCGCTCGACGAGATCGTGCAGCTCTCGGCGGCGGGCGACTTCGGTGTGCGCCCTTCGGAGGCGGGTTCGGCGCCGCGGCCGCGTTCGGTTCTGGCCGACGAGCTCGAAGCGCCCAGCGCCGAGGAACTGTCGCTGATGCTCGCGCGGGCTGGCGTCCGCCAACGGCGCCGCGGGGTGGGCGTGTTCGCCGCGGTCGGGGGGCTCCTGGTTCTCGCCGCAGGAGGCTGGTGGGCGGTGGAGCATTTCCGCCACGCGGGAACGGCGGCCGTGGCGGCCGGCCAGGTCCAGAGCGTGCGTGGGCCGACCCCCGCACCTAGCCCCGGTCCGGGAACAGGAACGCTCGGGGCGTCTCGATCCAGCCCTGCCCTGTCGGCCGCCGCCGGCGCCCCGGTGCCAGCGCCCGTGTCCCGGCGCAACACGACGGCCCGTCGCGCCAGCGGGCCCGAGCACGTGAAAGCGAGCCCCAGGGTGCAGTCCCGGGCACCCGCGCGGCACGAGCGGACTTCCCAGCCGAGGATCGGCGCTGGCGAGATCATCGATCCGTGGGCAAAATGAGCGGACCTCCCGGCGCAAGGTGAAAGTGGTGTACCGTCCCGATATCAACCTGGAAAACCCCCTCGGGGGGCCCAACAACCCATCCTTCCGATGGCGCCGGTAGTCTGACGTGGCCAAGAAACAGCTCCTGCTGGTCGATGCAGACCCGCGCAGTGTGCGCGTTCTCGAAGTCAGCCTGAAGAAGGCCGGCTACAGCGTCACCACGGCGTCCGATGGAGCGGACGCGCTGGCGAAGATCGAATTTTCAACACCGGACCTGATCCTCACCGACACGCGTCTGCCGCGGCTCGACGGATACGATCTGGTGCGCCGCCTGAAGGACACCAGCGACTACGCGGCGATTCCGGTCGTCTTTCTCACCAGCCAGAAATCGATCGAGGACAAGATCCGCGGTCTCGAGCTCGGGGTCGAGGACTACCTGACCAAGCCCATTTTCGTGCGCGAGCTGATCGCCCGGGTCAAGCTGCTGCTCGCTCGACGCACGCAGGAACGCATGGCGACCAGCCTGCCCAGCAGCACGCGCACGCGGCTGTCCGGTTCGCTCGCCGACATGGGTGTGGTGGATCTGCTGCAGACGTTCGAGGTCAGCCGCAAGAGCGGCGAGGCCCGCATCACGGACGGGCGGCGCGAAGCGAAGGTCTTTTTCCGCGACGGGAAGGTCGTGGATGCCGAGCTCGGTCGACTGCGGGGCGAGGAGGCGGTCTACCGGGCCCTGATCTGGAACTCGGGTGAATTCGAAGTCGATTTCCATCCGGTGCAGAACGAGGACATCATCCCCACGTCCACGCAGGGGCTGCTGATGGAAGGCATGCGGCGCGTGGACGAGTGGGGCAGGCTGCTCGAGCAGCTGCCGCCGCTCACGACCGTGTTCGAGATCGACCACGAACAGCTCGTCGAGCGCCTGAACGAGATCCCCGACGAGCTCAACGGCATTTTGAAGTTGTTCGACGGCCGCCGCTCGCTGTTCGACGTCGTCGACGAGTCGCCGTTCGAGGACCTCTCGACGCTGTCCACGGTGACCAAGCTCTTCTTCGAAGGGCTACTGGTCATCCAGGAGCCCGAAAAGGAGGCGCACGACGACGCGGTGGTGCCCAGCGTGGAGGCGGACGTCCCGCTCCGGGCGCACGCCGACGAGGGCGAGTTCGAAGTCGTGCCCGGGCGGCTCAGCAGCGAGCCGAAGATCCCCGTCGCGCGCGACGCGGGGCCGCCTTCGCAGCGGCCGCCCGCGCCGACCCTGGGCGATCAGGGGTCTGGACGGGAGTCACCGACGACGTGGCCCGGGCTCGATGGCGTGCCGCGCGTCGCCGCGAACCAGGAAGCCGGCGATCGCGCCCGCATGGTGGCTCCGCCGGTGGACGGCTTTGGCGAGAAGATCCCCGACACCCAGAACGGTCCGCCGGGGGCGAGGGAGTCGCGTGAAGCCCTGGCCCGGACGCGTATGGGACTGGGGCCGCCAGGGCCGGAACTGCCCAAATCCACGTTGCCGGACTCGCCGGAGGCGCGCGCCGCCGTGGCAATCGCGAAGAGCGCAGCCGCCGAGCCGTCCACTGCGCGTGATGCACCCGCAGCCAAGGCCGCGGGCAAGGTCATTCCGTTTCCGTCGTCGCGCAAGGAAGGCGAAGTCGATCAGGAAGGTGCCGAGCCGGTGGCGGAGGCGGACGGCGGCTCGGCCAGCGAAGCGTCTGCCGCGGCCGCCGCGTCCGCCTCGTCCGCGAGCGACGCAGCGAAGAAGATGCCGGACTCGGCGAGCGAGCCGGAAGCCGAGGAGCCTCCGACGCGCAAAGCCGTGCCGCGCGCGACGCCCACGACCACGTTGCCGAGCGCCGCGGCGGCCGCAGCCCGGGCCCGCGCGCTGGCGGCGGAGGACGAGTCCAGCACCGCCGCTTCCGGCAAGAAGCCGGCGAAGGTGGTCGACGAGGAGCACTGGCACCACGAGTTCTTCTCGGAAGGCGAGGAGGGGCGCTACGAAGGCGGGCCAGCCGACGTGTAGGCCGGCGTCGAGGAACTGGCTGCGCTCGAGGAAGAGCGGGTGCAGCGCATCTCGCGCACACCCGAACAGGAGCAGCGCCGCGCCCGGAACATCCGCGCGGTGGCCGGCGTGGTTGGATTCTTGCTGGCTGTGTTTGCCGTGGCGGTGTGGCGGTCCCGCGCGTCGCACAAGGCGCCGGCGCAAGAGCCCTCCCGCTCGAGCGTCGTGCACCAGAAGGAGCAGCCCAAGGCCCAGCCCCCGAAGACGCCTCCCAAGTTGGCCCAGCCGCCAGCCGCGCCCGCAGTGCCAGAGGTCGAGCCGGCGGCGGAGCAGCCGAAGGCGGAGCAGCCCGCGGAACAGCCGAAGCCCGAGCAGCCGAAGCCCAAGCAGCCGAAGCCGGTCACGCACCAGCCCAAGCAGCCGAAGCCGGTCACGCACCAGCCCGTGCAGCACCACGCGGCGCTTCCCCCACCTCCAGCGACGACGCCGCCGCCTCCGCCGCCCTCTACCGGCAAGCCTCCGACGGCCGCGTTCCCTTCGCCCTGAGTCCCGGACGCCGGTTCAGCGCTGCACGTGGCGCTGTCCTGCGCCCGTCGCGCCTCCAGGCGGCCCCAGGCGCGGCGTTGCCAGCGCGAGGGCGTCACGTGCTGCCGTCGGCGGAGCAGGGGCCGCGAGCTCGAGCGCGGCCCTCGGCGGACGGGCTCGTGCGGCGGGCGTGCCCGCGCAGCCGCAGGCCATGAGCGAGAGCGGAACCAGAAGCCGGAGCTGACGCATACCGCCCCAGACTACCGCTCCGGCCCCATTGGCAAAGTTTCGTGCGCCTCCGGGGCGAGGGTCGAAGGCCGGGCTACCTGCGGCGGACGCGCGGGTCGAGCAGCGCGTACGACAGGTCGACGAGCAGGTTCGCCATTACCACGACGGTGCAGAACAGGATCACGACGCCCATGATCACCGGCCCGTCGCGTTCGACGATGGCGTCCACGCTGAGCGCGCCGATGCCCGACCAGCGGAAGATCTTCTCCGTGACGATCGCGCCGCCGACCAACGTGCCCATCTCCAGGCCGACGACGGTGACCAACGGCACCAGCGCGTTGCGGAGCGCGTGCTTGAACACCACGATCCATTCCCGCTGTCCCTTGGCGCGCGCCGTGCGGATGTAGTCCTGCTTCAAGAGCGAGATCATCTCGTCGCGGACCAGGCGCGTGTAGTAGGCCGCGCCGAACAGCCCCAGCGTGACCGCCGGCAGGATCGCGGCGTGGAGCTTCTCCATGGGCGTGGAGCCGTAGCCGTCGAGTGGGAAGAGCCTCAGCTCCTGGGCCATGTAGTACTGCAGGATGAGCCCGGTCAGGAACGTGGGCGCACTGATCCCGATGAGCGTCATGCCGACGGTGCCCCAGTCGAAGACGGAGTGGCGCTTCATCGCGGCGAGCACGCCGCCCAGGGCGCCGATCGACACTTCGATCGCGATGGCCAGGATGCCGACGAGGAGCGTCGGAGGCAGGGCCTTCTCCAGCAACGCGACCACGGGCTTGCGCTTCAGGTAGCTCACGCCCAGATCGATCGCGACCGGGCCGATGTGCAACGCCGAGTCCTCCTTGCCGGTCGGCGGGCGTTTGCGAAGGCTCACCAGGTCCGTCATGTAGCGCCAGTAGCGGACCGTTAGCGGTCGATCGAGGCCAAGCTGTGTGCGGATGCGCGCGACGTCCGCTGGGCGCGCCTGGGGCCCCGCGATGACGCGCGCGGGATCCTCGGGCAGGAGGTTGTAGATCAGGAAGGTCGCCGTGATGACTGCCCAGATCGTGAACAGCGCCCAGCCGAGCTTCTTGGCGAGATAGCGGATCATCGGGACCCCAAGGCGAGCGCGATCGTGCTGCCGGCTCGACCGCGGCGGCACAGGCGGGAAAGCGCGCGGATCGGGCCCAGGCAGTTGTCGGCGAGGGCCCGTTTCCGTTCCGCCGTGTCGAACCACATGTTGCGCACGTCCTGCTGCAGGATCGGATTCGGGCGGTAGCCGTGCACGTACGGCTGCCACAGCTCGAAGTAGCGGTACGAGTGCGTCGTTGCCCACGGCGCCTGGTCCGCCACGATCTGCTCGGCGTGGCGGTACATACCGAGGCGCGCGGCCTGATCCTGCGAGTCCCGCGCCTTGACCAGGAGCGCGTCGAGCTCCTTGTTGGAGAAGAACGCCGCATTCTGGCTGTTTTCAGGTTGGATGGCGCTGGTGGACAGGATCGGTTCGAAGAAGTCGCTCGCGTCCGGATAGTCCGCGTTCCAACCGACGACGCCCATCTGGACAGTGTGCTTGCGGCCGGCCTTGGCGAGGTACGTCGGATACCCGACGACCTGGATCTCGATGTGGATACCGATGCGCGCCAGCTGCTGCTGGACGATCTGCGCCGACTGTGACGAGAAAGCGTCCAGCACGGCCAGGTACCCGATGGTGTGCGGATAGCCACCCTTGCCCGTCTTCGGGTCGTACGGATAGCCCGCCAGGCGCATTTCCTCGAGCGCGCGCTGGTAGTCGTAGCGCTGGCCGGGATAGCCGGGTGACTCGGGGATGATGGCGTTCGGGACGACCTTGTACTGCGGGCGCACGTGGCCAGGACGTACCGACGCGATCTGCTTGCGATTGATGGCGAACGTCACCGCGCGTCGCATGTGCAGGTTGTCGAACGGCGCCATCTGGCAGTTCAGGAACACCCCGGCGGTGAGCATCGAAGGCTCCCAGGCGCCCATGCCACGCCAGGACTTCGCGGAGCGGTACAGCATCGAGTCCGCTTCGTTGAACTCGCGCATGTAGTCGATCTGGCCGTCCTCGAATTTGAAGCGCTGGGTGTAGGACTGCATCGACAGGTACCAGACGATGCGATCGAGATACGGCTTGCCCTTTTGCCAGTAGCCCTGGTTTCGCTCGAGCTCGATCACCTGGCCGTGCTCGAATCGCACGAGCTTGTACGCGCCGGCGCCGCAGGGCGAAAATTCGCGGTTGTACTTGCGGCCCGCGGTGCGGCACACGGGCGCGGTGATGGGCAGCGCCATCTTCTGCATGAAGGTGGCGTCGGGCTCGGCGAGGTCGATGACCACGGTGTAGTCGCCCGTGACCCTCACGCCGGCGAGGTGCTTGGCCTTGCCGTTGTGGAACGCCTTGTAGCCGGCAATGCGGTCGTAGAACGAGGGCACCGGACAGGGGGTCCCGGAGTCGAGCACGCGCTCGAGGCTGCGCTTCACGTCGGAGGCCTGGAGCTCGTTCCCATCCTGCATCACCACGCCGCGACGCAGCGTGAAGGTGTAGTGACGACCGTCGGGGGAGACGTCGACGCTCTCGGCGAGCAGCGGCTTCATGTGCCCCTTCTGGTCGTAGCTGACCAGAGTGTCGTAGATGAGTAGCTCGATCGCGGCCGAGCCGGTGTCGAACGCCGTGGCGGAGTCGAGCGAGCGGACATCGACGAAGAACGCGGTGTGGAGCACACCGCCGTGCTGGGGGGGAATGTCGCGTGCATGACCGATGGGCGGCCTCACGCCGTCCTTGCTGCAGCCGCTCGTTGCCAACGCGACGACAGCGGCGAGCACGCCGAGTGCGCGCTCAGTCCTCGTGCGGATCGAGCGCATCGCGCAGCCCTTCTCCCACCAGGTTGAAGCCGATCACCGACAGGAAGATCATGAATCCCGGCGCCACGGCGAGGCGCGGTGCGATTGTGAGGTAGTGTTGCCCCTCCTGCAGCATGCTCCCCCAGCTCGGTGTCGGCGGAGGCAGGCCGACCTGCAGGTAGCTCAGCACGCTTTCCGCGATGATCATCTGCGCGACGGACGCCGAGGCGATGACGATGAGCGGGCCGGCGACGTTGGGCAGGATGTGGCGGGCAAGGATGCGCCACGTCGACTGCCCGAGCGCGCGAGAGGCCACGATGAAGTCGAGCGAGCGCACCTGGATTGTCTTGCTGCGGATGATGCGGGCGGTGCCGAACCAGCTCGTGAGCCCCAGCACCATCAGGATGGTCACGATTGTCGTCCGGCCGACTGCCGCGCCGATCGCCATCACCAGAAGCAGGTAGGGGAAGCTCAGCCCGACATCCACAAAGCGCATCAGGGCGGTGTCCACGCCCTGGCCGCGGGTCGACTCGGCGTAGCCGCTGACGAGCCCGACCAGGGCGCCCACGCCGATGGACAGTCCGGTCGCGAAGAACGCGATCAGGAGCGACACGCGCGCCCCGTAGGCGAGGCGGCTCAAGAGGTCGCGGTAGAGCTGGTCGACGCCCATCCAGTGCAACGACGAGACACCGGCGGGCTGTCCGAGCGCATTCTGGCCGTGGGCGAAATCGCTGAGGTTCGGGTCCTGGCCGGTCAGTGCCGGAGCGAACAGCGCGAACAGGACGAGCAGGATGACCAGGAACAGGCCGACGACGGCCCCTCGGTTCTTCTTGAAACGGCGGGCAGCGCGCGGATCCAGCATGCTTGGAGGGGACTTGCAGGGGCAGCGCCTACGGTCGTCTCGCATTTGAGCGGCGCCGTCAAAGGAGCTTCGTGTCCCGTTTTCCGGTGTCGGCGAAAATTCGGCCCTGGCTTCACCCGGGCGGAGCGTCAGTAGGTGGACGGGCGCTGGGAACGGAGGAAGCGGCGGACGACGGCGGCGAGCTCCCCGGGGCGCTCCTCCTGCGGCGAGTGGCCCGAGTCCATCAGCTCGAAGCCCGCTCCGCGTATCTCGCGGGCGAGACGCTGTCCGAAGCCGGCCGGGTACAGCCGGTCGGCGCGACCCCAGACGATCAGCGTGGGAGTCGACACGCGCGTCGTCTGGGCAACCACGTTGCGTGCGTCCACCGTTGCGCGCAGCGTGGCCAGGGCACTGCCGCGGGCTGCGGGCTCGTTGAAGAGCTCGTAGTAGTGGTCGAGACGCTCGTTGGGCACGCTGGCGCGCGCCGAGAGCATGGTTTCCCGGAACAGCGCGCGGAAGCCGGGGCGACCGAGCAGCTGCTTGAACGCGAAGCCGCCGACCACGGGCAAAAGCGCGATCCTCCGCCGCAGATCGAGCGGCGTCTGGTAGCAGAGCGAGTCGACGAGCACGAGCCGGCTGACCAGCTCCGGATGCCGCGCTGCAAGCGTCAGGGCGACCGCGCCGCCCAGTGCGTGCCCGACCAGCGCAGCGCGGCCGAGCTCGAGCCCCGCGTACAGGTCGGCGACGGTCTCGGCGAATGCGTCCACGCCGTAGGGGAAGCGGCTCGGCGGCGGCTTCTCGCTCTCGCCGAAGCCCGGGAGGTCGGGAGCGACGACCCGGAAATCCGCGCATAGATCGTTCATCACGCCGTCCCAGCTCGAGTGATCGACGAACAGACCGTGGAGCAGCACCACAGGCTCCCCGTCACCGGCCTCGACGACGCGGAGGCGGACTCCGCTCGCGGTGAGATCGCGCTGCATTCGCTGCCGTGCCGGAGGCATCGCCGTGAGGCTAGTACGAAGTAGCGCGATTTTCGCGTTCCGCGATCGAGACCGCAACCAGGCCGCTGGGTGACCGAGCAGGGGTCATGCTGCTGGAGCTCGAGGTTGCCGACCGGTCCGAACGCTACGTCCTCCTGTCACGCCTCGGGCGCGGCGGAGCGTGCGAGACGTGGCGGGCGCGCCGTGACACGGGACTCGTGCCCCAGGAGGTCTGCGTAAAGCGGCCCATCCGGCGTCTGGAGCCCCTCCAGCGCCGCGCGCTCCTCGAGGAAGCCAGGGTCCTGGCGCGTGTCCGCCATGCGAACGTCGTGTCCCTGCTCGACGTGGTGGAGGAGCGCTCCGGTGGCGTCTTCCTCGTGCTGGAGCTGGTACGCGGGCTCGACCTCAAGGCCCTGACGGTCGCGCTCGGGCGTCGCGGCGAGGAGCTGTCTCCCCAGGCCGTGGCTGCCGTCGGCATGCGCGTCTGCAGGGCGCTGGCTGCGGCGCAGCGGGCGGTACAGGGCGGTCTGGTCCATCGGGACGTCACCCCGCACAACGTGCTGGTGTCCGGTGAAGGCGAGGTCAAACTGGCTGATTTCGGCGTAGCGCGCGCGTTCGATCGCGAGCGCTGGACGCGCACCGGCCTGGTCAAGGGCAAGATGGCCTACGTCTCTCCCGAACAGCTCCGTGGCGAGCGTCTCGACGTCCGGAGCGACCTGTTCACGCTGGGGATCCTGCTCTACGAGCTGCTCGCCGGGCGGCGGCCGTTTCCGGGGTGTCCGTGTGGCTCGCCGCTCGGCGCGATCGCCAACGACGACCGGCTACCGCTCGCCGCGCTCGTACCCGGGGCGCCTGCCCGGTTGGTGCAGGTCGTCGAACAGATGCTCTCCCACGACCGCGAGGCGCGTCCCGCCAGCGCGGACGTGGCGGCGAGGCTGTTCGCCCCGTCGTGCAGCGAGCAGGCCGCCACGGACGAGCTCCGGCGCGCGGTCCGGGCTGCCAGTGGCCCGGGCGTCAGGCGCGCGCGCCCGGCGCCGCGCCCGGCCCAGGTGGTCGGTTCATAGCCCGCGCGCGGTCAAGTTCATGACGCGGGGATCGCCGAAGGTGCGCGACGGCGTCGGCAGCGCGCTTCGCCCGCCGGACTACGAAGCAGCGGAAACAATGTAGTTCCATGTGTGCATGGACGGTTCGTCAGCTCCATGGACATTCCATTAGATGTGATAGGAAATGTCCTACCTCCGTGATCTTCCAGCGTCCATGGAGCTACTTGCGTCCATGCTCAAAATTTCGCCCGGAAAGTTCTTCGAGCAATCCACTCAGTAGAATATATTCACGTTCGTCGACGGGGCGCACTCGGCATCCGGGGACGACAGGCAGAGAGAACGGACATGAGCGGCATCAACGAGGCAACGCTGGCGCGGATCGAGAAGAAGCACACAGCCGGTCTGACCTCCGCCGAGATCCTCGACGTGTTCGCCACCCACGACATCGCCCTGTCCGAGGCGACGCTCCGCAAGTACGTGCAGCTCGGCCTCCTGCCGCGCAGCGTGCGGGTCGGCCGCAAGGGCAAGCATCGCGGGTCGCAGGGCGTCTACCCGGTTGGCGTCGTGCGGCAGATCCTCCGTATCAAGCAGATGATGGCGGAGAGCTACACCATCGATCAGATCCAGCGCCAGTTCCTGTTCATGCGCAGCGACCTGCAGCAGCTGGAGCAGACCCTGGACAGCATCTTCAAGAAGCTCGACCAGGTGGCGAAGGCACGCCGGCGCGAGGCGACGACGGAAGCCGTGGCCCGCGAGATCGGCGATGCCCGGACGCTCAGCAAAGACCTTCTGGCCCGACTCGTGGCCATTGAAACCCGGCTTACATCCCGAGCGAGGCTCGAACATGTCGCGGCTTCGTGACCTGGTCGGCGCTCGCTCGAATCGACCGGCGGAAAGCCGCCTGGACGTGGGGGGATTGCAGATGACCTGAGAACTTGTCGAATACAGCGAAAGGCGACGGCCCAGGTCGTCGCTGGACAGCTCGGCGAGTAATTGGGCGCTGGACGGAAAGCAGGCGGTACCGACGTGCTCGGGGCAGGACCCCGGACGCGACAGGGATCGTGCGTGTGCAGGCAGAGCAAGGCGAAAATCGGAGGCAGCGCATGGACTCGAAAAAGCAGAGCACGGCGGAAGAGGTACCTGGACAGGAAGTTCGGCTGGAGACCGAGGGGGCGACGGCTCTGGACACCCAACCGATCACCAGGGAGCAGCGTCGTTCGAGGCGCAAGCGCGAGGTGCGCGCACGCACCATCAGCGTCAAGCGCATGACGAAGCGCGAGCTCGAATTCGGGCGGCTGCTCTACCCCGAAACGGACTACTGGAAGCCGAAGACGCGTGCGCAATGCGCCGACGGACCTCGTCCCTGTCCGTACGTCTCGTGCAGGTACCACCTGTACATCGACGTCTCGCCGCGCACCGGCGCTATCAAGCTGAACTTCCCGGATCTGGAGGTCTGGGAGATGGGGGAATCCTGCGCGCTCGATGTGGCTGACCGTGGCGGCACGACGCTGGAAGACGTTGGAGCGATCATGAACCTGACCCGTGAACGTATCCGCCAGGTCGAGGTCAAGGCCCTGGCCAAGCTCGAGGCGTTGCGCGACATGATGGCGCTGCGCGACTACGTGGACGAGGGGCCGGTCGGCAAGCGGCGTCTGCCGCAGCTGTCGAAGTCGGAGCTCGGGATCGAGGAAGAAGAAGAGGAAAGCGAGATCGAGGACGAGTCGGGCGGCGCTCCGGACGCCAGCGCACTCGACGCAGCACTCGACTTCGACCAGCTCGAGGCCTGAAGCAGGCTCAGCCTCGCATCCGCTCGATCGTGGCGAGGGCGTTTTCGGCGAGTACCTTCTTCACCCGCCCGGGCTTCCAGCCGCGGTCGAGCATTAGCTGCACCAGCCTCGGAAGCTCGACGCAGCTCCGGAGCTCGCGCGGGGGGGTGATGGCGCCGTCGAAGTCGCTGCCGAGCGACGCGTGATCCTCTCCCACCGTGTCGACGATGTGCGCGAGGTGGCGGACGACCGCCTCCGGGCTGTCGCCCTGCTTGCCGGCACCGAGGAAGCTCGCCTGGTACATCACGCCGATGGTGCCGCCCGTGTCCGCGATCGCCCGCAGCTGGTCGTCGTCCAGATTGCGCCAGTGCTCGTACACCCCGGACACGCCTGTGTGCGTCACGATGAGCGGCAGGGAGCGGTCATGCTCGGCGACCGCGTCCGAAAAGCCGCGCTTGCTGATGTGGGCGAGGTCCACGAAGATCTTCTTTTCGTCCAGACGACGGACGTAGTCCCGGCCGAAATCCGTCAGCCCGGTGTCCCGCCCCAGGCGAAGCGGCGAGCTGGTGCAGCCGATCTTCGACGACGTCAGGTGGACCAGCGTGATGCGCAGGATGAGGTTGTCCGGGATGAGATCCAGCGCTTCGAGGTCGCGGTCGAGGGCGTTGCCGCCCTGTATACCGACGAACGCGGCATGTCGCCCCGCGGCGCGCGCCGCGCGGTAGCCGGCGACGTTCGTGACCAGCTCGAACTGATCGGGCACGGCAGCGAACAGGGCGCGGAGCCGTGCGATGTTCTTCACGAACGTGCGGGCCCGGCCGGCGGAGCTTCTGAGTGGGTTGGTCGAGATCACCCAGATGGCACCGCTCAGGTCGGCTTCGAGAATGCGCGGGAAGTCGACTTGGCTGTACACGCGGCCGCCCAGGAGCCCGCGCCCATGGCGCCGCTCGAGGTTGTAGCCGAAGACGCGATTCCAGATGAAGGAGTCGACGTGAAGGTCGATCACGTCGCTGTCGAGATACAGCTCGACCGCTTCCTTCGAGATACCGAACTCGGCGGCCCAGGCGCCGGGGTCGGATCGGTGGTCCTTGTAGCTGACGGCTGCCATCCCCGCGCATGCTGCGTCGGCTGCGCGTGCGCGGCAAGCGATTGTCCGGCCTACAATCCGCGAGGCACGCGATCCAGATCGACTTCGCCGAGCGCAAACCGGATCAGAGCGCTGCGGTTGGCTTTCGTGAGCCCCCGGGCCTTCAGCGTATCGACCATCCGGTCGAGGCGTTCGAGGTCGGCGGTGTACATGGAGATGCAGATGACCTTGTAGTGCGTCGGCTTCTTCGGCGCGGCAGGGACCGGGGTGACCGGTCGGGGCGGGTCGTTGGCCGAGTAGAAGTTGTTGGACAGCACTCCCTCGACCTCCTCGGGGTCGAGGATCCTGGCTGCGGCCTGTCTGAAGTCGTCCCGATTGCTCACCCGATACCTCCTGCAGTCGCCGGGAGCGCGGGCTGCCTGCCCGCGCCGTGTTCTGGAATCAGCGCATCGACGACCTTGAGGTAGTCGCATGCCGCGGTGGAGCCCGGCGCGTAGTCGAGCAACGTCTTGCCTTGCGAGGGCGCTTCCTTGACCTTGATCGCCAGGTGTATCGGCGAAAAGCAACGCTCGCCGAAGTGTTCCTTCAGGGTGTCGAGCGCCTCGTGACAGATTCGCGCGCGTGCGTCGAACAGGGTGGGAAGCACGCCCCAGAGCCCCACGGGCCGCGACAGCAACTTGTTGACCTGCTTGATCGTCCGGAGCACCTGGCGCACGCCCATCAGCGAGAGGTAGTCGCACGCGACTGGGCACAGCACGGCGTCGGCAAAGACCAGCGCATTCTGGTTCATCAAGGACAGGCTCGGCGAGCAGTCGACGACGATGTGATCGTAGGCTCCGCGTGCGTCGTCGAGCCGCGAAGACAAGACCCGGTCGCGGTTCTTGCGCCCCGCGAGGTAGAGCTCCGCGGCAGCCAGTGTCTCGTTGGCCGGCAGCACGTCCAGGCCGGGCAGGACGCTCTGTACGGCCTCACCGAACGGCAGTCCCATGACCAGCACGTGGTAGAGCGAACGGTCGCTGCCGAGCCCCAGTGAAGCGGCGACGTTGCCCTGGCCGTCGGTGTCGACCAGCAGCACGCGGCGGCCGCGGGAAGCGAGCCCTGCCGCCAGTGTGACCGCAGTGGTCGTCTTGCCCGTGCCGCCCTTGTGGTTGAAGACAGCCAGGACCTGGGGCGCGTCGCCTGCGGGCGGCGGCGGGCGGCGCCTGCTGCCGATCGACGAGACGGTAGCCGTTGCTCGGGCTTGTGCCGGGGGCGGCAACGTGGCGCGATCCGGGTCGCGCACCGCCGGCATCCCGCCCTCGGGCTGTGCTTCCCGGCTGTCGGGCGCGAAGACGTGCCCGAGGTGCGGAGCGTCGGAACCCGCGAGGATGCGGCTGCGGCACCCAGGGGAGCAGGCGTAGCGCCGGCGTCCGCGCGTGAATACGACCTGTGACGCGAGCACGACGCGGAAGGCGCCCCGGCACCCATCGCAGCTCACGGTGCCGTCGCGTCCGCCCTCGTGGCTCTTCTCCAGGAAGCGCTGCGAGCAGAAGTACAGTGAACGCGCCTTGAGACGGCCGTTCCCGTCGCGCTCCACGCGCTCTTCGGCTTGATAGCTGAAGTGGACCTCGAAGCGGGTCCCGCAGATCGTGCAGCTTTCCGTTGTCGCGCTCATGCCACCGTCCGCGCGCCCCGGAAGTGGTTATCGAAGCGCGCTCGTCCCGCATGACACGGGCGGCGCGGGTGGGCCAAATTCCTGCAGCCAGCCGGTCGGGGAGCCTGGAGCTCGCGTCGGAAACGATGGCAGGGGCCGTCCAGCGCCCGGGAGCGCGCGCTATGCGCCCTTTGCGACCACCGAGCCGAGCCAGGTTGCGATGGCGGTATCGTACGCCGCGGTGCGCGCGAAGACCTTTGCGGCGAGGCGCCTCCGGGTGCCGGAGCTGACTTCGCCCTGCTGCTCGATCTCCTCGAGCACATCGGCGTAGTCGGCGGGATCGCAGACGACCGTGACGCGCGCGTGGTTCTTCGCGGCGGAGCGCAGCATGCTGGGACCGCCGATGTCGATGTTCTCGATCAGGTCGTCGAAGCTCGCGTCGCCGCGCGCCAGTGTCTGTTCGAAGGGATAGAGGTTGACGACCACCAGATCGATGGGCTGCGCGCCGATGCGTTCGAGGTCCTTGTCGTCGATGCCTTCGCGAGCCAGGAGGGCGCCGTGGACCTTCGGGTGCAGGGTCTTGACGCGCCCGTTCATGACCTCCGGCGAGCCGGTGTAGCTCTCCACTGTCTCGACCGGTATGCCGGCGTCCGCGAGGGCGCGGTAGGTGCCGCCGGTCGACAGCAGCGCCACCGTGTGCGAGGTGAGCGCCCTGGCGAACTCGACGAGCCCGGTCTTGTCGGATACGGAGAGCAGAGCGCGGCGGATCGGCATGCAAAGGCGCGTATCGCCTGCCGGGAGCGCCGTCAACCGGGGCCGCCGGGAGTTGTTCGACTTCGCGAAAATGGGGCGTGCAGAGCGCGGGAGCAGGAGGTTAGGATGACCACAGTGTCGTGGAGGAGCTGTTTTCGCATGATCCGTCCCGCTCGTTGGGGGCTCGTCGCGGCCTGCCTGGTCGCCGGAGCCTGCACCACTTCGCCGGACACCGGTGACGTTGTCGCTGCGTCTCCGGGTGCTTTCCAACCCAAAGGCGACGGCCAGCCGGTCTCCGAAGCGAAGGCCGCCAGGACTACACCGCGGCGCTCTTGAAGGCTTCGAACACGCTCCACTGTGGTGCTGCGTCGTACTCGTGTCCGGACTACATCCGCCCGGCGGGCGCCGAGGCGTGCCTGCAGTACGACCAGGGCAGCGTCGCGGCCTGTACGGACTTCATCGGCAAGTACACGACCTGCAGCGACTTCAAGAGCAGTCCTTGCATCGTGACGGTGCTGACCGGTACGGCACCGGCGGGCTGTCCCGACGGCGGCGTGGGCACCGGCGGTACGGGTGGCGGGGGCGGTGC
>Ga0114931_10005095_pt1 | contig 16263 bp, 14 predicted proteins | sample 2SBtaG_FD_89579 | JGI IMG/M metagenome (GOLD analysis project Ga0114931, IMG submission 89579) | Deep subsurface microbial communities from Kolumbo volcano to uncover new lineages of life (NeLLi) - 2SBTROV14_V59a metaG | ecosystem: Environmental > Aquatic > Marine > Volcanic | place: Kolumbo...
GCGAAGGTTTACATTTCCGAAAGAGCGCAGAAACTACAGGTCAACAAACCTTTATTTTCAAGCGAGAGAGTGAAATGGAAGCCGAGCAAAGCGAAGGTTTACATTTCCGAACGAGCGCAGAAAATACAGGTTCAATACCTCGGAGCTTGCTCCGAAATTGAGCGAGCGTAGCGAGGTCTGCGTAATACCCCGCATGCTTGCATCGGGGAACCTTTATTAAGCAACATCTTAATTCTGTTATATATATTTAGCTAAAATTTTGAGCGAGACGAAGAGATGCGGTGCATAAGCTATATTTTTTCTCAAGGTCGTAGTCAAAATTTTAGCTAAATATAGGGTAGAAACAGAGTGGTATTATGGTGTTGGTTAAATAAATATGGCAGGGTAGCTCAGATGGTTAGAGCACAGGACTCATAAGCCTGGGGTCATGGGTTCGATTCCCATCCCTGCTACCAGGTCTTACAATTAAAGATCTTAAATAGCATTGATGTAGCTCGGTTATAACCCTCTAACTTCAAATTTTTGAAAATTTATGTTAAAATTTTCAAAAATTTGAAGTTAAGCTCCCTGTATCACGGAGTTTAGCTTAAAATAAAATACATTGCGGGGCCGTGGTCTAGCTCGGTTATGACGCCTCCCTGTCACGGAGGAGATCGCCGGTTCGAATCCGGTCGGCCCCGCAATGTATTTTATTTCCGAGCGAGCGCTGAAACTACAGGTAAACAAACCTTTATTTTCAAGCGAGTGAGTGAAATAAAAGCTTCTCCGTCATTTGACGGAGAAGCTTTTATTTTAAGAATCTGTCCGTCGAGAGTAAGTATTAAAAATAAATACTTAGTTTCTTGTGTCTGCCGGATAAACTATAGTGGATGTTTGCGTTTGTCTTATTGTTGTGGGGAGAGTTAGATGGGATCCTCCCTCTTGACACCCCCCGGGGGAGGGTATACAATGTTTAGTATGAAAAAATCAATAAATAAAAATAGTATGAAAAAATCTTCTAATGCGGATGCGTCCGCTGTTATTTTGCGCATTAAAAATGTGCAGGGTCAGTTAGGCGGTATTTCTCGTATGATAGAAAATAAGGGTGATTGCGTTTCTGTTGTTACGCAATTTAAAGCAGCTCGTGCGGGTATAGATAAGGCCCTTGATGTTTTTTTAGAGGTGAGCTTGCGTGGTTGCGTTGGCAAGTCTGTTTTAAAAAACAAAAAAGAGGAATTTAATCGTATAGTGGCTGAGTTAACAAAATAAATCTTAATAATAAAATAATAATATGAAAATTTATAAAATAGACACGTCTCGTTGGCATATAGTAAGAATACTTTTTCTTGTAGCATCTTTATTGGTTACTGCGTCTTTAGCATTATTTTTTGCAACAGGCCAAGAGTTGTGGCTTTTGCTTGCGGCGTTTGTTTCATTGATGCAGTTTGCATCTTCACTTTTTGGATATTGTCCTCTTGCGATCTTGTTGGACAAGATGGGAATACCTAGATCATAATTAAAAAATACACAATTTATATGAAGAAAGTAAGAGATAATATTACGGGTTTTTTAACTTTGCAAAAATTGAGTTTTAAGGTCTCGTTGCTTCTATTTTTAGTTTTTATTGGTTTTATCTTTTTGTATTTTAACAATGACTCGGAAGATGTTGCGGTAGAAGCAAAAACAGAAAAAGAAAATAAAACTTTTGCACTTGGAAGTTCTGTTGATCATGATGAAAAGATCGCAGTATCGGGCATTCTTGAGCCGGTTGATAGCGCCTCTCTCGTTGCAAAGGTTTCAGGAAATATTACGAGTTTTCCTGTGGTTGCTGGAGATATTTTGAAGAAAGGAGACCTGATAGCGGAGATAGAGCATAGTAAGCTTGATGCGGAGTTGGCTGTTGCTAGAGCTGAATATGCTCGTATGAAGGCGGAATATGACAAGCAAGTTGCTTTGCGCGAAGCATCGCGCACGCAAGCGCAGACTGGAGTAAAAAAAGCGGATCTATCAAGTTCATCAAGCAAGGATACTACAATAGATGCTTTGGAATACGCATACAAAGGTGCGTATGACCTGGCAAGACAATCGCTTGCCGATGCTATCACAGATCTTGTTGCTCTTTCTGATCAAAGGAATTTATGGAAAAACAAGGGCGAATCAGTTGATATGACGCATGCTTCCGATGCTCAAATAAAAACTGCAAGGATATTGCTTGGGGCAGATGGAAGGAGCGCGTTATGGGATAGCGGGTATTTGGTCAAGTTGGATGGAGGGGTTCGCGGAGTATTGGAGACGATGGATAGGAACAGTATTGATAAGTCAGTATTTGATAGTGCTTTGGAAGAACTTACATCATCTCTTTTATCTGTAAAAAATGGTCTCAAATACTTAAGATCAACAGTCATATTGAGGGGTTCTAAAAATGAAGTGGCAACTATCGATGCTTTTATAACTCAGACAAATAACGCTCTTTCACGTATCACCGGAGCAGAAAAAGTAATTTCAAGCGCTCGTATTTTAGCAGATACAAGCGCAAAAAAAGAAGAGCTTGCTAAAATACAAGCAAATCAAGTTCTGGATGATTCAATACGTTTGTATGAAACTGCCGAAACTTCAGCAAAAAGATCGGTTGATAGCGCAAAACAGAAAGTTGTTTACGCGGAAACAAGGAGGGAAGATGCTTTTGTCAGAGCGCCGTTTAACGGTGTGATAAGCGATAAATTTATTTCCATTGGAGAAAGCGTTACTCCGGGTGTAGCTGTAGTTTCTGTTGCGTCTGATGGTGGGTGGAAGGCTGTATTTTCGGCTGCAGATGTATTTAATGAGATGCTTGTTGAGGGTGCTGAGGTTCGTATAAGTATAAATGGAGTATCGGGAGTTTTTGTTGCGCCAATAACCAGAATTATTCCAACTGTGGAATCAAGTTCGCGAAGGATAAGGTTTGAGGTTGAGTTGCCAAATCTGCCGAACGCTGTGCGTTCGGGAATGGTGGTGGATGCAGAAGTAAGCGCTCAAAGCTTACCGAAAGAAGATAGACAAAAAACGATCAAACAAAAAAATACATTTTCAGTCCCTAATAAGTTCATTGGCTATGATTATGACGGGGCTTACGTGTTTACAGAAGATAAAATACGTATTCCTGTTACTATCTTTTCAAGACAGCCCGGCAGATCAATTATTCTTGGAGAGGCTCTAAGCGCGGATATAATAATTCAAACCCCACTGTATTAAATATGCAAGAGAAAAAAAGTATAATCACAAATATTGTTAGTTTGTTTACATTCAACCGTCCGCTTTCATTTATAATTCTCATAGGGGTGATCATCTTTGGAACAATGTCCTACACGCTTACTCCAAAGCAATATAACCCTGAAATAATTCGTCCGGCGTTTTCCGTTTCTGTTGATTATCCCGGAGCGAAAGCGCAAGAGGTGGAGGAGTTTGCCACAAAAGAGCTTGTAGAAAAGCTCAATGACCTTCCGGGAGTTGACGAGATAACAGCCTATTCTTATGATGGCGGACGTTCTGTGGTGACGGTTGTTTTTGATGTTGGTGAAAATATTGAAGATGCAAAGGTTAGGCTTTACACCAAGTTGATGCAGTCTGCATCATTTGCAAAGGGAAGTATGCGACAACCGGTCATTGAGGCTATTGATCCGGATGATGTCCCGCTTGTAACAGTCGCATTTTACTCAGATAAGCTAACTCAAAATGATGTTCGCACTAAGGTGGTGGACATAATGAACACATTTAAGAATATCCCTGACATAGCCAATCTTTCAGTTCACGGCGGTCAGTCGCGCGCGCTTCTCGTTAGGGTGAATCCTGCTGCGATGAGAGAGCGTGATGTGTCTATTTTGGATATAGTGAATGGAATAAATAGTACAAACATTAAGGGTGTTGTTGGCGAGCTTCGTGATTCAGAGCAAGTTGTAAAATTAGAAGTTGATGGCGCCATCACATCTTCCGAAGACGCGCGATCACTTATAGTAAGGCCTGGAGTTAAACTGCGGGACGTTGCATTTGTTGAGGATGCATGGAGAGAACAATCATCTTTTGTTCTGTTTAAGAAGCAGGGTGATAACTTGCATGATGCGGTTTATTTGTCTCTTGCGAAACGCAAGGGGTCAAATGCTCCTTCTGTATCAAATATTGCCCGTGAAAATCTGGAAATGGTGATGTCGAGTCCTAAATACGCTGATCTTTCTTATGAAGTGGTTCGAGACGATGGTCTTGTCGCAGAAAAAGAGATCAATGGACTTGCTTTTAATTTACTTACAAGTATTGTTATTGTTGGTATTGTTTTGGTATTGTTTTTATCTTATCGTCCGGCAATTGTTGTGATGAGCGCTATTCCCATAACACTTTTACTTGTATTTTTTATAGCCTTTTTGGCCGGAGAGACAATAAATCGTATCACTCTTTTTGCGCTCATACTTTCACTTGGGCTTTTAGTGGATTCGGCAACAGTTGTTGTTGAAAACATCTATCGTCATATGAAGTTAAACGATGATAGCAAGAAAGCCGTTATTCATTCTGTTGAACAGGTTGGAAAGGGGCTCATACTTTCTACCATAACATCAGTAGTGGTCTTTTTGCCTGTAAGTTACATCACCGGAATGATGGGTTCTTATATGGGTCCGCTTGCATTTTTTGTTCCGATAGCCCTTGTTATGGCATTAATAGTTGCTTTTGTTATTACCCCTTTTCTTTCTTATACTCTTCTTCATAATAAAGTAAATAATGGAAGATCATCCGGAGGTTTGCTTGGTAACTTTTTTGATCACATATCTGATAAATATGCGAAAATTCTTCGCAGTATATTGTACAGTGAGTCTTTGAGAAAACGTGTTGTACTTGGTGTTGTTGCGGCTTTTCTTGTTTCGTTGATGCTTCCGGCTTTTGGGTTGGTGCATTTCCAAATGTTGCCAAAGGCAGATAAAGAGCAGTATTATGTTTATCTTGACCTTCCAACAGGGACAGACATACTTGAGACAAAAAAGGTTTCAGAGAGTGTTGCTGATATTATCAGTTCTGATCCCAGTGTGCGTTCTGTACAGCTTTTTGTGGGTGAGCCGCCTGTCATTGATTTTAACGGACTATTTAAGGGAGTTGCATCAAGAAATCAGAGAGATCAAGCGACTTTAAGAATAAATCTTAGCGATCCAAAAGAGCGCAAAGAAAGATCTTTTGAAATATTGTCACAAGCCAGGGAAAATGTGTATGATGCCGGCATCCTTCCGGTCGGAAGCTCTGTTAAATTCATCGGAGATCCTCCGGGTCCGCCTGTTATGGCGACATTTGTTGCAAAGATAATGGGCCCTGATAGAAAAATACGCGAGCATCTCGCTTCTGTTGTGGAAAGATATGCGTATGATGTAAAAGGTGTTGTGGATGTTGATACAAGTATTCCTGAGGCGGCGCCTAAGTTGATAGTTGATGTGGATGAGAACAGAGCCCTTGAGTATGGTGTGTCTGCTAAAAATATTTCGGATACAAACTCTCTTCTTTTCGGTCCGGTTGACCTGTCCCAGTATCATGCTTTTGGGTTGAACGAGTACGCGCCCATACAAATCTCTCTTCCTCGCAATGAGCGAATGACACCTGGCGGACTTGACCGTATTGATGTGCGCGCTCAAAATGGTGCATTGGTCCCGCTTTCTTCAGTTGCATCTTATAAATGGAGCCGGACAGTTCCCCCAATCGTAAGCGAAGACAATGAAAGCGTTGTTTATGTCACGTCCGAGGTTGATGATCGTTCTATAGTCTATGTGGTTATCGATGTGATGCGTCATTTTTTTGGATATTCAGATGAAAATGGCTCGATAACAAGATCTGAATTATTCGGGTCAACCTACACCGCTGAAAATGGCGAACAATATGCTATTGATTGGGGCGGGGAGTGGAAAATGACACTCGAAAACTTTAGAGATCTTGGAGTCGCAATGATCGTTGCTTTGTTCTTGGTCTATGCTATTTTGGTGGCTCAATATAGATCATTTCGTATTCCCGCTCTTATTATGACAACTGTCCCTCTTGGATTAATAGGCATATTATTTGGTTTTTTTGTGCTTGACGTTACGGCTGGCATTTACCTAACCGCAACAGCCTTGATCGGTTTTATTGCACTTGTTGGGATAGTTGTTAACAATGCCATCTTATATCTTGAGTATTTTCAGGAGTTAAAGAAGGAAGACCCTTATATGGATGAACGCGATGCGCTTATTAAAGCGGGAAAGGTAAGACTCAGACCCATAATGCTGACATCGGCAACAACGATCCTTGGCAGCATCACCATAGCCTCTGATCCTGTTTGGTCCGGTCTTGCATGGTCAATAGCATTCGGGCTTTTGCTGTCAACCATTTTGACCCTGGTTATATTTCCAACGCTCTATACTGTAACTCTGCGGAAATAAATAGTTATTATGTTTGGTATCTGGTGTGGACAGCTTTTTAGTTTTTACGAAAACAGTAAGTCGTGTTAATATGTGGCATATATAACTTATTTTCGAACCTAGCCGCCTCAGGAGGGTGAGCCTGCCTGCCGACAGGCAGGCGCTGAAACTATAGGCTCAATAGCTCTAAAGCTTCTCCCGAAGTTAAGCGAGCATAGCGCCTGTCCGCCTCTGGAGGAGGGTCATCGTAATACCCCGCACGGGGAACCTTTATTTTTATGAAAAAAATAGTCTATCAAGGGCGCCCCGGGGCATTTTCAGAGGAGGCCGCCTTAAAATATTTTGGAAACGATATAAGTCTTTTTGGCGTGAAAAATTTTAGAGAGATGTTTGAGGGGTTAGTATCAAATAAGTTTTGCCTTGCCGTTGTTCCGATAGAAAACAGTATTGCCGGTTCGGTTTCAGAAAATTATGATCTTTTGTATAAAAACAATGTTACAGTAATCGGTGAAGTCTATTTAAGGATAAGACATCAGTTGATCATAGCGTCATCACAAAAGAAAAAAGATCTATCGAAAATAAAAAGTATTTTTTCGCATTACAAAGCTCTTGAACAGTGTCAGAATATTTTTTTGAAAAATCCCAGTATTAAGCCGGTAGAGTATTTCGATACTGCGGGCGCTGTTGAATTTATCTCTAAGAAAAAAGACGATAAGATGGCGGCCATTGCGAGTGAGCGAGCAGCTGAGGTGTATGGGTTAAATATTTTAAAAAGAAATATAGAGGATAACAAGCGCAACTGGACAAGGTTTCTTATAGTAAAGAAAGGAAGAAGCTCTATTGAGAAAGGGTCTTTTAATAAGGCCTCTTTAGCTTTTATTCTTCCGGATAAACAAGGAAGTTTATATAGATGTCTTGAAATATTTTCAAAAGCCAAGATAAATATGTCAAAGATAGAATCAAGACCTATACCAGATAGAGCTTTTGAGTATGTTTTTTATATAGATGTGGTTTTTGATCCGAAAGAAATTAATTCTGTAAAAACGCTTATATCAGATCTTAAAAAAAGGGCAAAGAAGGTAAAGGTGCTCGGATCTTATAAAAGGGCATCCATATAACCCAGGAAAATTCTTCTTGCAATTGGCCATTAATTATTTTAAAATAGTGTATGGTCCAAAAAAATATTATTCTGAAGGTGCTTTTGAGCACAATAATATCATTTTTGATATTTGTCGCTGTGTTGTTTGGGGTTGATCCTGATAGGTTTGAATTTTTTGCATTTGTCCCATTTTATCTGAGTTTGTTCATTTTTTTGGCTGGTCTATTTTTCTTGCTAAGATATCTCATTGGAAGAATATCAAAAAGTGAAAGCGAGAATGATCTTTATAACTTTTCGGTTCAAAGCTTTTTACTTGCTTCGCTGGCTATCGGGCTTTTGATATTGCAGCATACCGGTCATTTCAATATTGTAAGTCTCGTTATATTTTTTATTTCTATAATTTTTCTTGAGTTTATAATTTCTAAAAAATAATGCAGGAAATAGATTTTGAAAAACTAAAAAAAGATGCGGAAATTGAACTTTCCAAGATAGGCACTCAAGAAGAGCTTGAGCTTTTTAGGCTTAGGTATTTTGGCAGGAAGTCGGGTGTTCTTAGCGATATATTGAAAACTTTAAAGGACCTTCCAGCTGAGAAGAAAAAAGAATACGGAATGTTCTCTAATCAATTAAAAACATATATAGAGAACGAGATAGAAGAAAAAAGATCCAAGCTTAAGGCAAGCGACATACTCAAAAGGGAGATGCTGGAGAAAATAGATATATCGGTCCCGGGAAAAAGAGTATTTAAAGGGCACCTTCATCCGCTGACCCAAGTTATCAGAAAGGCGGTTGGGATATTTGAGTCTATGGGTTTTGAGCTTGCTTCCGGTCCGGAGATAGAGACGGAGTTCTATAACTTCGATGCTCTTAATATTCCGGCATCTCATCCATCTCGTGATATGCAAGATACATTTTGGCTTGATGTCCCGGGGCTTTTAATGCGAACACAGACATCCTCCGTTCAGATAAGGTATATGGAGAAGAACAACCCGCCGCTAAGGATAGTTTGTCCGGGAAGGGTGTTCAGAAAAGAGGCAACAGACGCAACGCACGAAATGCAGTTTTATCAAATGGAATGTTTGGTGGTTGGCGAGAATATATCACTGGTAAATCTAAAATCAGTTTTAGAACTTTTCTTCCAAAGGCTTTTAGATAATGAGAAGTTAACGGTTAGGTTCAGACCAAGTTATTTTCCTTTTGTTGAGCCGGGGGTGGAAGTAGATGTTTCGTGTTTTAAATGCGGGCAGAAAGGCTGCTCTTTATGCAAGCAAACAGGCTGGATAGAGATCGGCGGCGCCGGTATGGTTCACCCAAAGGTTTTGGATACAGTGAAGTTTGATACTAAAAAGGTAAGAGGTTTTGCTTTCGGAATGGGAATAGACAGAGTGGCGATGCTAAAGTACGGAATTGATGATGTTAGGTTGTTGTATGGTTCGGATATGAGGGTTTTGAGTCAATTTTAAGTAATGCGTTTGTTGTTTTGGTATGTAAAATTCTGTAAACATGTTAATAAATTTCGAATTGTTAATTTTGAATTTTGATTGAATTTTTAATGTTGAAATGCTTCAAAGTTTAATAATTTAGAATTGAATTAAAATTAGAAATTCGATATTCAAAATTTTTTATGAAAATCTCATATAATTGGCTAAAAGAATACATAGACCTGAAAGAAAGCGCTGCTAAGATAGCGAATCTTTTGACTATGCACGCTTATGAGGTTGAGGGAGTGGAGAAGGTTGAAAAAGACCATATTTTAGATATTGATGTTCTGCCAAATAGAGCTTCCGATTCACTTTGTCATCTTGGAGTTGCAAGAGAGCTGGGATCGCTTTTGGACAGAAAAGTGAGCTTTAAATATCCTAAGGTAAAGGAAGATAAGAAACTGAAAATAAAGGATCATTTGTCGGTTGAGATTAGAGCCGCTGACAAAAAAATATGTTCCAGATACAGCGCCAGGGTAGTGTTGGGTGTGGAGGTAAAAGATTCTCCAAAATGGCTAAAAGAAAAGTTAGAGTCCTTGGGGCAAAATTCAATAAACAATGTGGTTGATGTTACAAATTATGTCATGCTTCTTTTGGGTCAACCGATGCATGCTTTTGACTTGGATAAGATAGAGGATGGCAAGGTCATAGTAAAAAGAGCGTCGGACGGCGAGAAGATAGAGGTGCTTGGAGGCGATGAATATTCTTTGGATAATTCAATTTTAACCATAGGCTCAAAGAGCGGTCCGCTTGCTATTGCCGGCGTAAAGGGAGGAACAAGAGCGGAGTTGGATAAGAGCACGAAGAACATTATTTTGGAGTCCGCGTATTTTAATCCGGTAGAAATTAGAAAAGCGTCAAAGAAGCTTAATTTGAGAACAGACTCATCTTTAAGATTTGAGAACGAGATATCTCCGGTTCTATGCGTGAAGGCTCTTGAGCTTGCTGCAGCTTTAATATTGGATCTTGCCGGAGGAAAATTGGCTTCTGGTATCATCGATACATCTTTGGAAAAATACGAAACAACAAATATACCATTCTCCATTTCTGATGTGAAAAAGATTCTTGGAATGGATATATCTGAGAAAGATATATTGAGTATTTTGAAGAGGTTGAATTTTGGCATAGAAAAGAGCAAAAAAGATGGCGTATTTATCGCAGAGGTCCCTTTTGAAAGGCTGGATGTGAAGATAAAAGAAGATATAGCGGAAGAGGTTGCCAGAGTTTATGGTTATGAGAACGTCATCTCGAAGCCGATATCGGATGAGCTATGGCCGGCAAAAAGAAATGATGAGTATTTTTATTCTGAAAAGGCAAGAGATATTTTAGTTGGTCTTGGTCTGTCGGATGCTTATAACTATTCTTTTGTCGGAAAGAGAGAGCTGGATCTTTGGGGTGAGGATCTTTCTCCGATCGGGCTTTTGAACCCATTGTCGGAAGACAAGAAATATTTAAGACAAACCCTGCTTTCTCATCTTTTAAATAATGTTTCAAATAATTTAAAACACCAAAAGAGCGTTAGGCTTTTTGAGATCGGAAAAGTATTTGATCTTGCGGGTGTTAACGAGACCAAAGAGTTAGGAAGAGTTGCGGCTGTTACAGCTTACAAAAAACAAGGTGGCGGACATGAGGAGTTCTATGAATTAAAAGGTGTTATTGAGGCATTTCTTTCAAAGTTTGGTTTTGATGATATTTATTTTGCAGATATTGAGAGCGATAACAAGAAAAGGTTTTGGCATTCTCAAAGGGTGGCTGAGATATTTTTAAATGGAAAGAGCGTCGGAACATTGGGAGAGCTTAGTAACTTTGTTCTGGAAAAAATGAACATAAAAACAAGAGTAGCGGCTTTTGAGCTTGATCTGGATTTGCTTATTTCTTTAGCTGATGAAGATCTTGCTTATAGGCCGATAAGTAAATTTCCATCCAGTATGCGTGATGTAGCGGTTTTGGTAAAAGGAAGCACCAGGGTAGATGAAGTTCAGTCTGTTATAGAAAATGCCGGCGGTAAACTTCTTGTTGATGTAGACCTTTTTGATATTTATGAGGACCTTGCTACAAACTCGGAACTCAAAAAGAGCCTAGCCTTTCATCTTGTGTTCCAATCCTGTGACAGAACTCTTTCTGATAAAGAGGTGGATGAAAAGATGAATAGCATAATTGGCGCAATTTTAAAAAAAGGCTGGGAAATAAGAAAGCAATAGCTTTCAAAAGCACCTTTTTCTAGGGTTTTGCTCAGATATGTAAATTGTGAGCGGGTACCCGTTGTGTGGTATGAATGGTTTTTTTATGCTAAAATGTAAAGATAACTTAAAGTAAATTAGGTAAATTATGGCTGAAGAAAAACTAAAAAAAGCTAAGAAGGGGGAACATTATTCCGCTGAAGATATATTTGTTCTGGAGGGTCTTGAACCCGTCAGAAAAAGACCCGGTATGTACATCGGCTCAACTGGTGTTGAGGGGTTGCATCATTTGATATGGGAGGTTTTTGATAACTCGCGTGACGAGGCGATGGGTAACTATGCAAACGAAGTTGAGGTGGCGCTTCTTCCGGGAAATTTTGTGCGAGTCGCTGATAATGGTAGAGGTATTCCGGTTGATATTCATGCTAAGACCAAGGTTTCAGCGCTTGAAACCATTATGACAACTCTTCATGCCGGCGGTAAGTTCGGTGGAGAAGGATACAAGGGAGCTACCGGAGGACTTCACGGAGTTGGAGTTTCTGTTGTAAATGCTCTTTCAACTTATCTTAAGGTTGAGGTTCACAGAGATGGCGGGAAGTATATGCAGGAATATAAGACCGGAAAGCCTCAGGCAAAAGTAAAGAAGGTTGGTCCTTCAAAAATGAAAGGGACAATTGTCACTTTTACGCCCGATCCATCTATTTTTTCAGAAATAAAGTTCAGCTTAAATGCAATAATCGAGCATTTAAGAGAGCAAGCATATCTTGTCAAAGGATTCAGGATAAGAATACTGGATCTCAGAGATTATGCTGGAAAAATAGACGATTCAAATATTTTTTATCTAAGTGAGCTCAATCTACCTGCTCTGTCCAACACCTTTTATTTTGAAGGAGGGCTTCTTTCTTTGGTAAAGCATTTGAATATGAACGAGGAGGTTCTGCACAATAATATTTTTTACGTTGAAAAGGAGCAAGATAATGTGACGGTAGAAGTCGCCTTTCAGTATATTACAGACATCACCGGAAATGAAATGAGCTTTGCAAACAACATTCATACAAAAGAAGGCGGAATGCATCTTACCGGTTTCAGGACGGCACTCACAAGAGTGTTGAATGATTATGCAAAGAAAAATAATTTTTTCAAAAAGGATTCCGGCGAGAGTCTTTCCGGGGATGATGTTCGTGAGGGGCTTACCGTTGTAGTTTCTGTAAAGCTTAGAGAAATACAATTTGAAGGACAGACAAAAGCAAAGCTTGGCTCCACCGAAGCAAGGCCGGCGGTTGATGCTGTGGTCTCTGCAGCGTTGTCAGATTTTTTGGAGGAAAATCCTCAAGATGCAAAAAGAATAATAGAGAGATGCATCCTTTCTCAAAAGGCAAGAAAAGCTGCAAAAGCGGCCAGAGAAACAGTTTTAAGAAAAGGAGTTTTGGAAGGGCTTACACTTCCCGGAAAGCTCTCGGATTGTTCTTCCAGAAATGCATCAGAATCTGAACTTTATATTGTTGAGGGAGATTCTGCCGGAGGTTCTGCAAAACAAGGAAGAGATAGAAGATTTCAAGCCATCTTACCTCTTAGAGGAAAGATATTGAATATCGAAAAAGCCAGACTGGACAAGATGCTTACCTCGCAGGAGATCAGGAACTTGATCATAGCTCTTGGAACCGCTATTGCGGAAGAGTTTGATATCTCAAAAGCAAGATATCACAGAATAATAATAATGACCGATGCCGACGTTGATGGAGCACATATCAGGACATTGCTTCTGACCTTGTTTTTCAGACATTTCCCGGAGCTTATTGAGAATGGCTATATTTACATAGCCCAGCCGCCGCTTTACAGGATCCAAAAAGGAAAGAAGATAGAGTACGCATACTCTGATGATGATAAAGAAAAGATGCTTAGTGTTATCGCGAAAGAAAAGGGTATGAATGAGAAAGTAAAAAAGATAGAGCTTGCTGAAGGCGAAGCTGAGGTTGAGGGCGAAGCGGAGGCCGAGCAAAAGATCTCCGGAATAAATATTCAGAGATACAAGGGTCTTGGAGAGATGAATCCGGAACAGCTTTGGGAAACCACGATGAATCCTGAGAGTAGGCTCTTGGGTAAGGTTACGGTTGAAGATGCTGCTGAGGCAGATAAGGTATTTGATGTTCTGATGGGTTCAAATGTTCTTTCCAGAAAGAAGTTTATTCAGTCGCATGCGAAAAACGTGAAGAACCTCGATGTATAGTAAAATTTTTAATTTTAGCGAATGCCTTCGTTAAAAACTACTCGGTTATCTCACTGTACTAAAAGTACGGTTTGGTTGCTCGCGTAGCTTTTGCCTCGCCTGTCCGCCTCTGGAGGAGTCTTCATCCAAAATTGAAAATTTTTTACCGAATAGTTTGTTGCAGTGATTTCCTTTTTTCTCTCAAAAATGAAAGTTTTATGTTAAAATAAATGAGCGGTCTAATAAAATCTTACAAGAATGAATTTAAGTTCTAAGTTAAAATTTTCAATATCGGGTCTATTTAAAAAAACAGCATTGGCTTTTATGGTCTTTGCTATTTTTTTACCTGTATTTTTTAGTGGTGTTGCAAGTGGTGCCGATGTGAAGCTTGAGTCTCCTGTTGTCGCAAAAACCATCCCAGAACTTATATGTCTTGCAACGAATTTTCTAGCCGAGGTTCTTATGCCGCCGTTGGCTGTTATTTTGATATTATGGGCGGGTCTTTTGTATCTAACAGCATCAGGAAAGCCGGATGTGGTCAGTAAGGCAAATACCGTATTGATCTCTACCGTATTTGGTATAGCTATTTTAATTTTGGCGCCCGCTCTTATCGCGCTTGCTGTTAATGTGGTTGGAACTCCTGTTAACGCTCCCGTTGGTGTGAATATTTCGGATGTATGTAGCGTCAATGCCTCATCGGCCGCAATAACCAATTCTTTGATAAATCTTATAAATTGGTTCTCTTGGTTCATTGCGGCAGCCTCTGTCGCTATGGGTATGTATTCCGGATTTTTGTTTATGACTTCCCGAGGCGATCCTCAAAGATCAAAAAAAGCTACAACCGCTATAGTTTTTACGATAATAGGTGCAGCGATATCAATACTTGCATTTAGTATAATATCGATAATCGAGGTATTCATTAAGTAAGATTATGAGCGCTATTGTAGATATTGTTATAAATCTATTGAACTGGTTCGCTTGGTTTTTGGCGCTTCTTGCTGTTCTCTTGGGTATGTATTCCGGATTTTTGTATATTAGCTCCGGGGGAGATTCAGAAAAACTTAGAAAAAGCGCGAAGGTTTTCATCTTTACAATAATAGGTCTCATTGTCGCCGCTTTCTCATTTGGAATAATATCTCTTCTGGAGGTGTTTATCTAGATGGCTTTAGAATGTCTTGCCTTGTTGACTATTTTGGATAAATGATATACCATTGGGACATTAAGCCCTTGTGAGGCTTTTTTAAATACTTTAAATTACAAAATATCATCTGCTTTGCAGCGCCAATAAGCACAGCTCAACTTCGATACTTAGCGCGCCTTGCATCTAATATCTTGTAACTTAAAGCATTGTGGGTTATGAATATTTTTTCGAAAATAGTGAATTATTTTAAAGAGGTTAAGACGGAACTTAAAAAAGTTACGTGGCCTTCAAATATGACCACAGTTAATTATACGATAGCAGTGGTTCTTTTTTCGCTTGCTATGATGATATTTCTTGGCGGTCTTGATCTGCTTTTTTCTTATTTATTAAATAAATTTGTATTATAAATATGGCAAAACAGTCATTGGAACAAGGAAAAAAATGGTACGCTATTCACACCTATTCAGGGTATGAAGATGCTGTTACAAGAAATTTAAAACAGAGGATCGAGTCTATGAGTATGGAAGACAAGATATTCAATGTTTTGGTTCCAAAGGAAAAGAAGATAAAGATGAGAGGCGGTAAAAGGCATGTTGTTGAAGAGAGAATATATCCCGGTTATGTTTTGGTTGAGATGATAGTTACAGATGATTCTTGGTATGTTGTAAGAAACACACCAAGAGTTACGGGGTTTGTTGGTTCGGGAACTACCCCGATACCTTTGTCGGAGGCAGAGATAAAGGAACTTCAAAGAAGAATGGGTGTCGAGGAGCCGAAATACAAGATAGATCTGGTGGTTGGAGATACGATAAAGGTAACGGACGGTCCATTCAAGGATTTTGACGGAAGAGTTTCTGAGGTGGATGAGGAGAAAGGAAAGATAAAGGTTTTGGTTTCGATGTTTGGAAGAGAGACGCCGGTAGAGTTGGACTTTCTTCAAATAAAAAAAATATAAAATAAAACTTCCAAAATTGGCACACTTCTTGTCGGAAGCTTGTCGCTTGGCTCACCGTAACTATAAGTACGGCTCGCCTGCGCTCCGCGCTTCCAACTGCGAATTGCACTCAATTTTGAAAGTCTTTAAGTTTTTTTAGTGGAATATATATTTATAGAAAAGTTTAAATGTAAAGTGATAAAGGTTTGATATTTAGATTTCAATCTTAAATCTTAAATCTTAAATCATAAATTAAAAATTATGGCAGAAAAAGCAATAAAAACAGTAGTAAAGATAAATGGTCAGGCAGGAAAGGCAAATCCAGCGCCACCTTATGGTACTGCTTTGGGTCCGCATGGTATAAATATCCAGCAGTTTTGTTTACAATACAACGAAGCAACCAAAGATAAAATGGGTGAGGTTGTTCCTGTTGAGATAACTATCTACGAGGACAGAACATTTGATTTTAAACTAAAGACCCAACCAACGGCAGAATTTTTAAAAAAGGCAGCAGGAGTCGAGAAAGGATCAGGTGAGCCGCACAAAAAGAAGGTTGGAAAGGTTACAAAGGATCAGGTAAGGGAGATAGCGGAAAAGAAGATGGTTGACCTTAATGCTTACGATGCTGATGAAGCTATGAAGATAGTGGAAGGAACCGCAAGATCAATGGGTATCAGAGTCGAATAGATGAACAAAAAAGCAGTCCTATTTATTTAGGACTGCTTTTTATTTTCAAGCGAGAGAGTGAAATGGAAGCCGAGCAAAGCGAAGGTTTACATTTCCGAAAGAGCGCAGAAACTACAGGTCAACAAACCTTTATTTTCAAGCGAGAGAGTGAAATGGAAGCC